>JMBV01000270.1_pt1 | contig 18623 bp, 27 predicted proteins | sample 616531 | NCBI WGS metagenome assembly JMBV01 (sample SAMN02727904, study PRJNA239997) | anaerobic digester metagenome | biome: anaerobic digester; isolation source: mesophilic anaerobic digester inoculated with municipal waste water sludge... | place: Germany: Bielefeld University, CeBiTec ...
CCTAATGTAGATATTATTCTATATTGCCATTATATAAACTTCCTCAAAGGAACACTTGCCATAAGTGTTCCTTTGCTTTACCCCAAATGATATACTATTAGTAGGAAAGGAGGAAATATTTAATGAAAACCCCCCTTATTAAACACACTAAAAAAAGTTAATGGAAGAAGATGGAGTATCCTTTCATACCCCCTGGACATAAAGGAAAGAATACACTAATAGAATGGGGGGGTAAATATATACCCTATATAGATACTACAGAATTAGAAGATACAGATAATCTATTAGAGCCTAAAGGCATTATAAAGGAATCTCAAGAATTAGCATCTAAAGTATTTGGAGCAAAGGCCACATATTATGGAGTCAACGGTTCTACAGGTAATATTTATATAGGAATGTCCACAATTACAAATCCAGGAGACAAGGTTTTAGTAGAAAGAAATTGTCACAAATCCATATATAATTCCTTAATTTTAAATAGATTAAATCCAGTATATGTATATCCTAACTATAATAAAGAACATAATATTTTTACAGGGTTAGATCCTAGGGATATAGATAAGGCATTACAAGAGCATCCAGATATAAAAGCAGTAATAATAACTTATCCTAATTATTATGGAATTTGTTCTAATATAGAAGAAATAGCAGAAACAGTTCATAAATATAATAAAATCCTTATGGTAGATGAAGCCCATGGTAGTCATTTTATATTTTCAGAAGAATTACCAATATCAGCCTTAAAAGCAGGAGCAGATATTGTAATACATAGTACTCACAAAACCTTACCTAGTTTTACCCAGACTTCTCTTTTACATGTAGGAAGTCATAGAATAGATTTAAACAAGCTTAGAGAAAGGTTCAATTTATATACCACCACAAGCCCCTCCTATCTATTCATGCTATCAAACGAGTTGTCCATAGCATATATGGATGGTAAAGGTAAGGAGGTTTTGGGTAATAATATAAATAAGATAAAGGAAACCATTAAAAATTTAAATTCCATAAATAGAGTATCCATATTTACAGGAGATAAAAAAAGATAAGACCATATATGACAAAGATATAAGTAAAATATTATTTAAAATAGACGGTATAAAAGGTTCAAAGGTAAGTAAAATCCTAAGTAAAGATTACAGTATTATATTGGAAATGGCGGATTATTACTATGGATTAGCCCTTACATCTGTAATGAATACAGAAAAAGATTATAAAAGATTTACAAAAGCCATACAGGATATATCAGAAAATTATCCCTATGAAGAAATTCAACCAATTAATATAAAGCTTCTAAGGCCAATAGTTAGGAAAAACATATGGGAAACTTATTATGGTGAAAAGCAGGTTTTAGAATTAAAAGATAGTATAGGAAAAATTTCAGCAACATCCATAATTCCATATCCTCCAGGGATCCCATTAATAGTTCCAGGGGGGGAAGAGATAACCCAAGAGCTATATGATTATATTCAATTTGCAATGGAAAATGGTCTAGAAATAGTAGGCCTTATGGGGTATAATAAAGACCAAATAGTAGTTTCAAAATAAAGGAGTTGTTGTCCATTGGCAGGGCAGTTTATTACATTAGAGGGTCCAGACGGATCAGGAAAATCTACCATAATAAAACTATTAGGTGAATATTTAGAAGAAAAGGGCATAGATTTTATTATGACTAGAGAACCTGGCGGGACTCCTATAGGTGAAGAAATTAGAGATATAATACTAGACAATAAAAATACAAATATGGGTCCAGAAACAGAAGCACTTTTATATGCTGCATCTAGGGGGGGCAACATGTTCATGAAAAGATAATACCAGCCCTTGAAAAGGATAAATTAGTTTTATGTGATAGATTTGTTTTATCTAGCTTGGCTTACCAAGGAGTAGGAAGACAATTAGGAATCAAAGAAGTAAAGATGATTAATGATTTTGCATTAAAAGGGATTTATCCAGATTTAATATTATTTTTCACATAGATCCAGAGATTACATTAAGAAGAAAGACAAAAAAAACTTGGGGGGGAGATAGACTAGAAAAAGAAGGCAACGAATTTCATAATCGGGTATACAATGGATATATGGAATTATTAAAGATGTACCCAAAGAATATAAAGGTTATAGATGCTACAAAGCCCATAAAGGAAGTCTTAAATCAAAGTATAAAAGAAATTGAAAAACTATTAATATCTAAGGAGGGTTAGTTATGAAGCTTATAATTGCAATAGTTCAAGATCAAGATGCTCCGAGTCTAGTTGAAGATTTGACTGAACAAGAATTTAGAGTTACAAAACTTGCATCTACAGGGGGGGGTTTTTTTAAAGGCGGGAAATACTACTTTATTAATAGGTGTTGAAGATGAAGAAGTAGAAAAAAAATAAAGGAAATAATCGAAAGAAATTGTAAAACAAGGGAAATAACCACATCCCTATTAACGGTTACAATGCCAGGAGATACTTATATACCATATCCACTAGAGGTAAGAGTTGGAGGAGCAACTTTATTTATACTAGATGTAGAACGACATATTAAGATATAAGGAGAGTGATTAAATGAAATTAATCATAGCCATTATTCAAGACCAATATATTACTAAGGTAATCAGAGCCTTAATGGAAAATAAAATAAGGACAACAAGACTATCTTCCACAGGTGGTTTTCTTAAATCAGGAAACACTACCCTTTTAATAGGTGCAGAAGAAAAAGATATTGAAAACATAGTAGAAATAATCAAAGGTCAATGTAAAAGCACTAAAGTTATAGAAGGAAATAATGAAGTCACCGTTGGAGGAGCACATCTATTTATAGTAGATGTAAATGAACATTTAAAGCTATAGATTGGAGATAATATATGGATTTCAATGAAATAATAGGTCATGAAAAAGCCATAAAAGTATTAAAAAAATCCTTTGAAAACAAAACTATTAGTCACAGTTACTTATTTGAAGGAGAAGAAGGCATAGGAAAAAAAATGGTAGCCTATGCCTTTTCTAAAACTTTATTATGTAAAGAACAAGGAATTGAGCCTTGTAATAAATGTAATTCTTGCAAAAAAATTTAACAGTGGCAATCATCCTGATTTTTTTCCTTATAGAGCCTGATAAGGGTTTAATAAGAAAAACTGAAGTCGAAGATTTAATAAAAGAGATGTCAACTGCACCCTTTGAGTCCACTAGAAAAGTATTTATTATAGATGATAGCCATTTAATGAATATAGAGAGTAAAAACGCCATACTAAAAACATTAGAAGAACCACCTCATTATATTAACATAATACTAATAAGTTCAAATCCAGATAGCTTATTACCAACTATATTATCTAGAGTTCAAAGCATTAAATTTTATCCTTTAGAATCAAAGAGAATAGGGGGGGAATTTTTAGTAAATAAATATAATAAAACTCAGGAACAAGCCAACTTTATAGCAGAATTTACAAAAGGAGCCATAGGAAAATCTATTAAACTAGCAACAGATGAAGAATTTTTTTAGAAAAAGAGATGAAATATTAAAGATAATAGACGCCCTAATTAAAGGGGGGGATAAAACTAAAGCCTTTAGTTCCATGGATTTTTTTTAATGAGAATAAAGAAATAATAGAAGATATATTAGATATGATTATATATTGGTTTAGAGATTTACTTATTTATAAAGAAATAGGAGAAAGCTCTTTAATTATCAATAAAGATAAATTGGAAAATTTGTCTAGTCAATCCTATATGAATTTTGGTAAGATAAATGATATAATAAAAAGGATAGAAGATACAAAGCTAAACATTAAAAGAAATATTAATTACCAGTTAGCCATAGAAACTATGTTGCTTAATATATAGGAGGAATTTATTTTATGATTAATGTAGTAGGAGTTAGATTTAAAAAGCAGGAAAAGTATATTACTTCGATCCTGATGATATAGATGTAAAATTAAATGATTGTGTAATAGTAGAGACAGCTAGAGGCATTGAATTTGGACATGTAGTAATAGGTCAAAAAGAAATAAGTGAAGAAGAAATAGTAGCACCTTTAAAAAGGGTTTTAAGAGTTGCAGATGGTGAAGATTTTGCTATACACAGAGAAAATAAGGCTAAAGCAAAGGAAGCCATGTTAATATGTGAAGAAAAGGTTAGGGATCATGGCCTTGAAATGAAGATAATAGATGTGGAATACACCTTTGATAATAGTAAAGTTATATTCTATTTTACAGCAGATGGTAGAGTTGACTTTAGGGAATTAGTAAAGGATTTAGCAGCCATATTTAGAACTAGAATAGAATTAAGACAAATTGGAGTTAGAGATGAAGCCAAGATGCTAGGGGGGGAATTGGACCCTGTGGCAAGATGTGTTGTTGTGCCCAATTCTTAGGGGGGGAATTTGAACCAGTATCAATAAAAATGGCAAAGGAACAAAATCTATCTTTAAATCCCACAAAGATATCTGGATTATGTGGTAGATTGATGTGTTGCCTAAAATATGAACAAGAAGCATATGAAGAAATATTAAGTAGGATGCCAGATGTTGGAGTTATAGCAAATACGCCAATGGGAAAAGGAACTATAGTAGAAACCTATACTTTACTTGAAAGTGTAAAAGTCAGGGTTACATTAGAAGATGGAACAGACGATATATTTCAATATCCAATAAGTGAAATTGAAATAACTAAAGATAAGGATCCAAGTTATATAAAAAAATATAGAACCAGCCATTATGGAAAACAAAATTGAAGAATTAGAAAATTAAGAAGATTTAAATAATATTTTACCACTTTAAAAATTGTTAAAAATCTGATAAAATAATATCGTAAGTATAAGCTTACCAAGGGGGGGTGAAATAATAATGGCATATGTAATAGATGATAGCTGTATCGCATGTGGTGCTTGCCAAGCTGAATGCCCAACAGATGCTATATCAGAAGGAGATATCTATGTAATAGACGCTGATGCATGTATAGATTGTGGCGCTTGTGCAGATGTTTGCCCAACAGATTCACCAAAACCAGAGTAATACATACTCAAATAATTTAAAGAAGACCCTACTGGGTCTTTTTTTGCTACATAAGAATATCCTTAAATTCTAACAAAGGAGTTAATAATGGAAAATCTACGAACTGATATAGTTCCAGGAACTAATTTTAAAATAATACAAGATAAGAGCAAATTTTCCTATGGTATAGATGCAATACTTTTATCTGATTTTGCAAAACCTAAGGGATTGGTAATGGATTTAGGTACAGGAACGGGAATTATACCAATACGTATGGCAGAAAAAAATGGGATTTCAAAAAAATTTATGGAGTGGAGATTCAAGAAGATGTATCTAAATTAGCCCAAAAAAAATATAGAATTAAATAATTTACAGGATAAAATAGAAATTTTACATATGGATTTAAAAAAAATTTATCTAATATATTTAAAAAAAGCTAGTTTTAATGTAATAATATCAAATCCCCCCCATATATGAAATCTGGAGGAGCCATAGTAAATTTAGATGAAAACTTTGCCATATCTCGACATGAAATTACTTGTAATATTGAGGACATCATAAGGCTTTCCAATTATCTACTAAAACCCCCTAGGAAAACTTTATTTAGTACATAGACCAGATAGGCTTGTAGATATTTTTATACCATGAGAAAATATGATATAGAGCCAAAATATATTAGATTTGTTCAACCAAAGATACATAAAAAAACCAAATTTGGTTTTAATAGAAGGATTAAAAGGTGGAAAGGCTGATTTAAAATTTTATAATCCGTTAATAGTGTATAATGAAGATGGAAGCTATACACAAGAAATATATGAAATTTATGGAATGGATAAGGTGAAATAGATGAGTAAAGGAAAATTATATATATGTCCTACACCTATAGGAAATTTAGAAGACATAACCCTAAGAACCTTAAGGGTTTTAGAAGAAGTAGACTTAATTGCAGCAGAAGATACTAGACATACTATTAAACTATTAAACCATTATGAAATTAAAAGCCCCTTAACTAGTTATCATCAACACAATATTAAAGAAAAAGGAATAGAGCTAATAGATAAATTGCATAAAGGAGAAAATATAGCTTTAGTATCAGATGCAGGGATGCCGGGTATTTCTGATCCAGGAGAAGACTTAATAGCCCTTGCAATAGAAGAAGACATAGAAGTAGTAGTATTACCAGGAGCTACAGCTTCCATTACAGCATTAGTAGCTTCAGGATTGCCTACAAAAAAAGTTTGTTTTGAAGGTTTTCTCTCTTCTAAGAAAAGAGATAGAGTAAGAGAACTAGAAAACCTAAAGGATGAAAAACGAACAATTATTCTTTACGAATCTCCCCCCCACAGACTATTAAATACATTAAATGATATGATAAATATAATGGGAAATAGAAAAATAGCAATAATACGGGAATTAACTAAATTATACGAAGAGATTTTTAGAGGACAAATAGAAGAAGCTATAGAAAAATTTTCATCTTCAGGAGTAAAGGGAGAGTTTGTTCTTATACTTCAAGGCAATACAAAAGAAGAGGAAGAAGTGGAGATAGATATAAAAGAAGAACTAAATAGATATATAGAAGAAGGCTTTTCGAAAAAAAAGAAAGTGTAAAAATAGTAGCGGAAAAATATAATCTACCACGAAATCAAGTTTATAAAGAAAGCATTGAGTGATAGTAGGGGGGGAGACCTTTGGTCTCCCGAGAATTATAAAAAAAAGGGGGGGGATAGGATGTATAGTCTAAACGACCAATTAAAAGAAAAAGTCACTAATTTAAGTCACCTAATTAAAGAAAAATATCAAGATATATTGGGATTAGATAGAAAAGAATTAAGAAGTTTTATCCATAATCATATAGGGGAGATAAAAAGACTAGAAAAGCTAGACAGCAAACATTTAGCCCTTTATGAAACAAAGGGTGGTATAGTTGGTGTAGATGGTTCTACCAACAAAATGGGAGGAGCATATCCCCCCCATTTTGTAGAAGCCTATCAAGCCCTGGCTAAATCCACAACACATCAAAACCAGCCCCCCCTAATGTTAGCAGATATATATAGTCCCCCCCTATATCCAGAACAAGAAGAAAGTCCCTTAGAAGGAGAAGAAAGGATTATAGAAGATAAAAAAACATCAAACTATCCACTATAGAAGTAGAGTCAGCTTTAGAAAGTATAAATAAATTTAAACCCTATGCCATATTAATGGATGGTGGACTTATTAGATACAATATATATGCCCATGACAAATGGATAGAATTAAAAGAAAGATGTGAAAAAGAAGGAATAATCCTAGTAGGCGTAATTAAGGATATAAAAACTTCCATAATTGGAGATACAATGAAGGATTTAAATCCCAATATAGAAGAATGCTTTTATGATAGGGAATTATTATTTGGACAGTTAGATTATGGAGAAATCATACTTATTAGAGATGAAGTAAATAAAAAAAGAGCCAAAGGGATATTCATCTGCATTTTTAAGATCATCTTTAGCTCCAACAGTAATAGGTATGGATATAATAGAAAGTCAAAAAGAATATTTAGAAGAAATGGCAAGGCTAGTATTTACATTGACTCCAGAAAATAGTAGAGGAGTTCCCCCCCTTTGGTTAGACATAGTAGACAAAGAAGTAAAAATCTCCGATGAAATAATGAGAGGTTTAATGGAAAGATATATGGATAGAGGAATATACGAAAGATTCTTTGTATCAGAAAGGGATAAGAGACAGTGAAAAGTAGGGGGGGAGACTTTTGTCTCCAGTGAATAGCGAACAGTGAAGAGTAAACAGTAGGGGAGACCTTTGGTCTCCAGTTAATCCTAGGAAAGTGGTGAAAATATGAAAGTAGTTGGAATTACAACCCAGCAGGAAGTATATGTAGGCTCAAAGGAAAGGAATTTTAGAATAAATGAATTTTTAATAATAGAAGATCCGTATCAAAATGACTTATTAGGAGAAGTAGTAGAAGCCAAAACCTTTAACAGATATATACCATTAAATATATATGGAGACTTTGTAGATAACTCTGTCTTAGAATCTTTAAAAGCCCTAGGATACGATATAGACGAAGATACCATATATATTTCCAAAGTAAGACTATTAAATGAAGCATTATATCCAATACAAACAGGATCAGATGTTAGATTACCAGAATTTATAGAAGTTAAGGATATAATGATTAAAAGTACAAAAGAAGATGGACTAACCCTTGGAGTCATAAGAAACACAGATGACATGGCCATAGATATGGATGAAGAGTTTAAAGACCTATTATACACCTTTGAAGAAGGAAAACTTAAACCTCAAATGGAAATCCCATATATTATGGATTTAAGATCTATGCATCATTATCCCCCCATATAGGAGTATTTGGAGGATCAGGCTCAGGTAAATCCTTTGGCCTTAGAGTCATATTAGAGGAACTTATGGTGCAAAATATTCCAACTATAGTTTTAGATCCCCCCCATTTTGAAATGGATTTTAGTGAAACAGCAGATTATTTACAAGGAGAAGTTGAAGACTTTAATGACAAATTCAAATGCCTACAAGTAGGGACCCATGTAGGAGTCAAGTTTGAAGATCTATCTGCCCAAGACTTAAAAAAATCTTTTAGATGCAGCTAGTCATTTAACCGATGCCATGAACAATGTAGTAGATGTATTGTTTAAACCTAGGGATTCCTACTATAGTTTTTATAATAGACTACAAATGCTAACAGAAGCCCAAGAAGAGGGTTCCATAGATAGAATAGAATCCAAGATTAGCAATATAACAGATAACGAAGAAAGAAAGGCCTGGATTGAAAGGAGAGAGTTATTTGCCTCCTATGACAAGACTTGTCCTTATAATTCAGTAAGGGGGGGTATTTTATGGAGATTAAAGCGACTAGGTAATGATGGAGTATTTTCAAAGGATATTAGGGAAATAGAAGATGGTCTTCAAAATGGTAAGCTAATAGTTATACAAGGTAGTACTAGAATACTACAGGTATTTAGTACCTATTTACTAAATAATCTATACCATAAAAGAAGGGATTATAAAGATGCACTATATAAACAAACAACTGCAGAATACTTTCCACCATTTATCATAGTAACAGACGAGGCACACAACTTTGCTCCCAAGGGATATGATTCTCCATCAAAATCCATATTAAAGGAAGTATCTCAAGAAGGTAGAAAATATGGAGTATTTTTAATCCTTGCAACTCAAAGACCTACCCTATTAGATGAAACTATTACAGCCCAATTAAATACAAAGCTTATATTTAGAACCGTTAGGGCATCGGATATTCAAACTATACAAGAAGAAACGGACCTTACTATGGAAGAATGCAGAAGATTACCATATCTACGTACAGGAGATGTATTTATATCTTCAGCAACTATGGGAAGGACTATATATGCTAGGATTAGGGCAGCTACTACCACAAGTCCTCATACCATTAACCCCTTTGATGAATTAAAATCTAAGTTTAAAGAAGATGATGAAAAATTTCTAAAGGTTATAATGGACAAACTTCCCATAAATGAAATGGAACTAGCTCAAGTTGCCTTAGAAATAGAGCAAGAAACTGGTACCACATATACAGTTTCTAATTTAGAAGAACGATTATTACAAATGGTAGAAAAAAAATTATATAGAGAAAGAAGAAACCATATTTGGGTATAGATATAGAACAAGATAGTTCTATATCTTTTTTTTCACTTGAAATTTAACAAGGTAACATGATATAGTATTAAAAATATACAAAAGGGGGGGGCATTCCTTTGAAAAATTATTTTTACATAAGAGAAGGAGAAATAGATGCTTACTTATTCCATGAAGGCACATTTTATAAATCCTATGAATTTTTAGGTGCCCATCCCATAGAAGAAAAAGGAGTAAAAGCAGTTAGATTTGTAGTGTGGGCTCCAAGGGCAAAAGAAGTCTATTTAACAGGAGATTTTAACAATTGGAATGATACAAATTTACCACTAAAGAAAATAGGAAATAGCGGCTTATGGAATATATGTGTTACCAATGTAGAAGAATTCCATTGTTATAAATATAGGATTATATCCCAAGAAGGGGGGGAAGTTATGATGAAAGCAGACCCCCCCTATGCCTTCCATGGAGAAGAAAGACCTAATACAGCATCAAAATTTTATGATATAAAGGGATATCAATGGAAAGATCAAAAATGGATGGAAAACAGAAAAATTAATTATAATGAACCTATGTCTATTTATGAAGTAAATCTATTATCTTGGAAAAAGAAATACGATGGAGCCCAATATTCCTATAGGGATTTAGCAGATGAATTAGTAGATTATGTAAAGAAATGGAATTTACTCATATAGAGATTATGCCTATAACAGAATACCCCCCCTATGATGGTTCTTGGGGATATCAAGCCACAGGATATTTTGCTCCCACATCAAGATTTGGAACTCCAAAAGACTTTATGTATTTTGTGGACCAATGTCATAAAAGGGTATAGGTATAATATTAGACTGGGTTCCAGTACATTTTTGTAAAGACAGCCATGGATTAGCTAGATTTGACGGTACATATTGCTTTGAATCCTGGGATAAGGAGAAAGCAGAAAATGAGCAATGGGGGGAACATTAAACTTTGACTTCTCTAAACCAGAAGTCATAAGCTTTTTAGTATCCAGCGCCATATATTGGCTAGAGTATTATCATATAGATGGCATAAGAGTAGATGCAGTAGCCTATATGTTATACCATGATTTCACAGGAAAAGATATTAAAAACATCCATGGTGGTAGAGAAAATTTAGAAGCAATAGAATTTATAAAAATCTTAAACTCCACAATAAAAAAATACTATCCAGATGTACTTATCATAGCAGAAGAATCCACTACTTGGCCTAAGATTACTTATCCAGTAGAAGAAGATGGTTTAGGCTTTAATTATAAATGGAATATGGGGGGGTGGATGAATGACATATTAGAATATATGGAAACAGATCCTTATTTTAGAAAAGGAAATCAAAAAGCCCTTACCTTTAGTATAACATATGCATTTTCCGAAAAATTCATATTACCCTTAAGTCACGATGAAGTAGTCCATGGTAAAAGATCCTTACTAAATAAAATGCCAGGAGAATATGAAGAAAAATTTGCAAATCTAAGATTATTATACCTATATATGTATGCTCATCCAGGCAAGAAACTTTTATTTATGGGAGGAGAATTTGGACAATTTATTGAATGGGACGAATGGAAAGAATTAGATTGGTTTTTATTAGAGTATGAAAAACACCAGAAGATGCAAAACTTTATAAAAGAGTTAAATCATATATACAAAAAAGAAACATGTCTATTTCATCTAGATAATTCATATGATGGTTTTAATTGGATTGAACATACAAACCACAGGGAAAGCATTATAGCCTTCGAAAGAATAAACAGAGATGGAGAAAAGCTTATAGCAATATTTAATTTCACACCAGTACAAAGAAAAGAATATCCCATAGGTGTAGACAAAATGGGAATATATAAAACTATAATAACCAGTGACCATAAAAGATTTGGCGGCTTAACTAAAAGAATAAAATCATATAAAACCTATGATGAAGGATTCCATGGGAGAGATTATCATATAAAAGTGGATTTACCACCCTTAGGAGGTTTATATTTAAAAATCAAAGACTAAAAAAACTAACAAGGAGGGAAAAATTATGATTGAAAACAAAGTAGTAGCCATGCTTTTAGCAGGTGGTCAAGGTTCAAGACTTAAGACATTAACAAAGAAAATAGCAAAACCAGCAGTTCCCTTTGGGGGGGAAAGTACAGAATAATTGACTTTGCATTAAGTAACGCAACAAACTCTGGAATATCAGATATTGGCATATTGACTCAATATAAGCCTTTTTTTATTAAACAGTCATATAGGAATAGGCTCTTCCTGGGATTATGATAGAAATGTAGGAGGACTTAGAATATTGCCACCATTTACCTCAGAAGATGGAGGAAGATGGTACACAGGTACAGCCAATGCCATATTTGAGAACATTGACTTTATCGATGAATTAGATCCAGAATATGTATTAATTCTTTCAGGAGACCATATTTATAAAATGAATTACAACAATCTATTAAAAGCCCATAAAGAAAAAAAATGCAGATGTAACCATAGCTGTAATGAAAGTACCCTGGGAAGAAGCCCCCCCTAGATTTGGAATCGTAAATGTAGATAAAGAAAACAAAATAGTAGAATTCGAAGAAAAACCTGAAAAACCTAAAAACAATATGGCATCTATGGGAATATATATGTTCAACTGGAAAGAATTAAGAGAATATCTAATTAAAGATCACGAAAACAAAAAATCAGAACATGACTTTGGTAAAAATATTTTGCCACAAATGTTAGATGAAGGTAAATCCATGCATGCTTGGAGTTTTAAAGGATATTGGAAAGATGTAGGAACTGTAAGAAGCTATTGGGAAGCCAATATGGATTTACTAGATGAAAATAATACACTAGATCTATATGATAGGAATTGGAGAATATATACAAGAAATAGAAACTTACCTCCTCAATACATAGCCAGAGGAGCAAATGTAAATAATTCTCTAATAAACGAAGGTTGCCATATAAGAGGAGAATTAAATAATAGTATTTTATTTAGCGAAATAGAAGTAGAAGAAGGTGCCAAGATTAACAACTCTGTAATATTGTCTAATTGTAAAATAAAGGCAGGGGGGGCAGAATTAAACAATACAGTATTATTAGAAGATATAACCATAGAAGAAGGAGAAAAAAATTGGAGAACTAAATGATGGAAATATATATTTAGTATCAGAAGATGGCATCTTAGTAGAATAAGGGAGGGGGGGAAAATATGGAAAACTGTCTAGGATTAATAAGCATGGATAATAGAGATAATAACTTTGGTTCTTTATGTAAACATCGTCCAGTATATATGTTGCCCTTTGGAGGGAGATATAGATTAATAGATTTTTCTATTTCAAATATGGTAAATCACGGAATAAGGACTGTAGCCATATACACAGGGGGGGAAAAGATTAGATCCACCATGGACCACTTAGGAGATGGTAAGCCTTGGGATTTAAATCGTAGATTTAATGGATTATTTCTTTTTCCTCCAATTAATCAGGGTAACAATGGTTTTTCTAAAGGGAATATATCAGAATTTTATAGCACAGAAGCATTTTTCAAACATGCAAAAGAAGAATATATATTTTTAATGGAACCTAATTTTTTTTAGCTAAGGTAAATTTAAGTCAAGTATTTAAACATTTTTTTAAATACAGATGCAGATATAACTCTAGTGTATAAGAAAAGGATAGATCCCTTAGGAGATTTTATTAACTGTGACAAGATTTATACTGACAATAAAGGAAATTTAACTAATATGGGAATAAATTTAGGAACGGAAAAAGAGTTTAAACATTTTATAGGGATGGGATTTATTAAAAAAACATGTATTTTAAAAATAATTAAAGATTCCATTGAAAAAGGAAATGCAAGTTTCTTTAAAGAAGCCATATTACTAAATAAAGATAAATATAAAACAAACACCTATGAATTTACAGGACATGTAGAAACCATAAGGGATCTTAGAAGTTTTTACGAAGCAAATTTAAATCTATTAAAAAAAAGAAATTTCAAGGGAAATATTCTTTGAAGGTGGATCCATATTTACTAAATCAAAGGATGAACCATCTACCTTATATACAAATGATTCCAATGTTCAAAATTCCCTTATTGCCAATGGTTGTATAATAGAAGGAGATGTAGAAAACTCCATAATATTTAGAGGCGTAAAAATAGGTAAAAATGCCATAGTAAAAAAACTCCATAATAATGCAAAAAGCAGAAATAAAAGAAGGGGGGGCAATAGTGGTAAACGCCATTTTAGATAAATATGCTGAAATCGGCAAATCAGCTAGATTAGCAGGAGGTTCAGCCATACCTTATGTAGTAGAAAAATACGGAAAAGTAACCAAAGACTAGAAAGGATTGATTCCAATGAAAATACTATATGCAGCTTCAGAAGCTGCTCCCTTTATTAAAACAGGAGGCCTAGCAGATGTAGCAGGTTCACTTCCCATATCCCTTAAGGACAATGGTTGTGATATTAGAGTAGTATTGCCTCTATATTCAAAAATCCCCAAAGAATATAGGGAAAAAAATGGAGAAAATTGGGGAATTTAATATAAACTTAAGTTGGAGAAATCAATATGCAGGAATTTTTTTTGCCTTAAAAACCAAGGGGTTACATACTACTTTATAGACAATGAATACTACTTTAAAAGGGATAATATATATGGAGAATTTGACGATGGTGAAAGATTTTCTTTTTTTCTCTAAAGCAGTAGCTATTTTGCCAAAGATTTTGTTCTTTAAACCAGATATTATTCACAGCAATGATTGGCATACAGGATTAGTTCCCTTATATATAAAGGATTTTGCAAAGGGAGATCCCTTTTATAAAGAAATAAAAACAGTATTTACCATTCACAATTTAAAATATCAAGGTGTATTTCCTAGTTCAGTATTAGATGATGTGGCAGGACTATCTAAAGAATATTACCATGAGGATGGAGTAAAGTTTTATGATAATATAAACTTTATGAAAGCTGGCATAGTATATTCAGATGCATTTACCACAGTTTCAAAAACCTATGCTGAAGAAATCAAATATCCATTTTTCGGAGAAAAGTTAGAAGGAATTATTAAGAAACAAGAATATAAACTAAAGGGTATAGTAAATGGAATCGACTATAATATATATGATCCAGCTAAAGACGAAAATATAGCGAAAAATTATGATATTCCCACTATAGAAGATAAAAGCCTTAATAAAGCTGCTTTACAAAAGAAATACAATCTTCCCATTAGAAAAGATGTACCAGTTTTAGCCATGGTTTCAAGATTAGTAGCCATGAAGGGATTAGATTTAATAAAGCATATATTAGATGAGTTATTACAAGAGGATATTCAATTTGTTCTATTAGGTACAGGAGATAAAGAATATGAAGATATGTTTAATTATTTTCAAGGAAAATATCCTGACAAACTGGCAGCAAGAATATATTTCAATGAAAAAGAAGCTCACTTAATATATGCAGCATCAGATATATTTATTATGCCTTCCATGGCAGAACCTTGCGGTATTTCACAGCTTATATCCCTAAGATATGGAACTATACCAATAGTTAGAGAAGTAGGTGGATTAAAGGATACAATTATCCCTTACAATAAATACACCGAAGAAGGAAATGGCTTTAGTTTTGCAAATTTCAATGCCCATGAACTTCTTTTTGTTATAAGGGATGCCTTAAACCTATATAAAGACAAAGAAAAATGGAAGGATATAATTATACAAGCTATGAAATCTAAAAACGATTGGAAAGAATCATCTAAAGAATATATAAAGCTATATAATGATGTTATTAATAATTAAAATATAAATTTTAATCATATAGCTAATTAGGAGGGCCTTATGCAAAATATTACACCAACAGATAAGAAGCTAGGAATTATATATACAAAGGATAAAACTACCTTTAGAGTATGGTCTCCTTTAAGAGATGAAATATATTTAGTAATATATCTAGATTATAAATCCATAGATAGAAAATGTTATTTAATGGAAAAGGGAAAGGATGGAGTTCACGAAATTACACTAGAGGGAGATTATAAGGGATATTTTTACAACTATATAATAGATGGAGAAGAAATAACAGACCCCTATTCCATAGCTTCATCCTTAAATTCAAAACATTCAGCCATAATAGATTTAAAGGATACAAATCCAGTAGGATGGGAAAGTCATTATATACCAAAGGGAAATAATCATTGTGATGCCATAATTTATGAAGTCCATATAAAGGACTTCACAGGTAGCCCTACATCAGGAGCAGAAAATAGAGGGAAATATCTAGGATTTATAGAAAGAAACACTAATTACAATGGAATAACTACAGGACTTGACCATTTAAGGGAATTAGGAGTAACCCATATACATCTATTACCAGTATATGATTTCATCACCGTAAATGAGGACAAAACGATTTTATAGAGATGATAATTATAACTGGGGGGGATATGACCCAGAACTATATAATGTACCAGAAGGCTCCTATGCAACTATACCAGAAAACCCTGTAAATAGAATAAAAGAGCTTAAGAAGCTTATAATGGGGGGGCTACATGACCAGGGATTTAAGGTAGTGGTAGATGTGGTATACAACCATACTTATAAGGCTATGACTCCAATTTAAACCTTCTAATGCCTAATTACTATTATAGGATGAATGGATTAGGTAGATTTTCAGATGGTTCTGGTTGTGGAAATGAATTAGCCACAGAAAGACCTATGGTTAGAAAACTAATTATAGACTCCTTGCTATATTGGTTAAAGGAATACAAAGTAGATGGATTTAGATTTGACTTAATGGCTTTAATAGATATTGATACCATAGAGGAGGCAATTAAAGAGTTAAGAAAGATAAAACCAGATATACTAATATATGGAGAACCTTGGGCAGGAGGTAAAACCACATTACCTAATGAAAAAAATGACCACCAAAGGCAAACAAACTAAATCTTCCTTTGCACTATTTAACGACGAATTTAGAGATAGTATAAAGGGAGATAACAATGGAGAAGGCAAAGGATTTATTCAAGGGAATTCTAAATTTAAATTAGGAGTAGAATCTGGAATAACAGGATCCATATATTATGATAACTCCCATATTGGATTTACCCAAAATCCAAGGGAAACTATAAACTATATAAATAGTCATGACGATTTGATAATCTATGATAAGATCAAAAAAACCTTTCCCCATATGGCAGAAAAGGATATTGAAAGACTAAATAGATTTGCTTTTAGCATATTATTTACTTCACAAGGAATACCCTTTTTCCATGGAGGAAATGAATTTTTAAGAACAAAGCAAATGATAAGCAATACCTATAAATCACCCCCCCTTAGCATTAATGCCATAGATTGGTCCTTAAAGGAAAAAAAACTTAGATTTTTATAATTATTTTAAAGATTTAATTCAACTAAGAAAGAAATTCAAAGAGTTTAGATTATGTAATGAAGAAGAAATACGAAAAAGACTAAGGTTTTTTTTACAACGATAAATCCAAAAATACCATAGTTTATACCATATCTACAAAAGATGAATATTTATTAATCTTCCATAATGGAGAATTCTATTCAATAAATATAAATAAAGAAAATATCATAGGACATTTAAACAACTGCTATGGAATTTTAAGAGAGAATATAAAAATATATCCTGTTTTAAATATCCATGGGCTAGTTAAGGAAAAAGATATTATAAAAGAAGATAATATAAAAATACCATATTTTTCAACAGCGGTTTACAAAATAAAATAGGTCCCTAGGGACCTATTTTATTTTAATATATATATACTTTTACTTTTCTTCTTCCAAAACGTCTTACTTCATTAGCAGTTTCAAAGAATAGGTCAATTTTATTACCTTTAATTGCACCACCTTTGTCTTCTGCTATAGCGAAACCATAATCTTTAGTTCCATCTAGGGACTGGACATATAGTCTAGTTCCTAAAGGAATTACCCTAGGGTCAACAGCTACTACACCAGGTCTTGCCTTTGTACCAGAGGCAGTAATACCATAATATCTATCTCCTGGCCTTTTTCCTGTACTTTGGAAAGAAAGGTCATAAGCAGTTGCTGTCATAACAATAGAATTTCTATATCGTGTATTTCCCCTAGATGTCACTATAAAGTCTCTAGAACCTTTTTCTATAATTTGAGGTATCGGTTCTGTGATATATTCCTCCTTTTCAATCCCTTCTGAAATTTGTACTCCATTAAGAAATTCTTTCTTAATGTGGGTTTTCTTAACTCCATCTTTTCCTTCTTGAACAATCCTCGTTTCACCAATTTCCAAATCATTGGTTGTAGTAACCTGTTCTTCAAAAGGCACTACTGATTCTTCTACTTCTATTTCCTCAGTAATTCTATAGAGTCTAATAGAAGCATTTGGAGAAACTTTTTCTGATAGTTCAGGATAAGTAAAATCTTTTTTTTCCTAATTTAATACCTTGATCCTTTAGAATTTCTTCCACTGTGTCATGGACACAAGTAACTTCTAAGGATTTTCCATTTTCCTCAATAGTGTAATTCTTTGGATTTTTTTATAATTATGTTTAAATTTTTTTCTATTTTACTGTCTAAAGGAACATTTAAATAAGCTCCTTCTTGGAAATCAACTTCTTCGATTTCAATTAATTCTTCTACAGTTTTAGAATATGAAACCAAATTGTTAACTTCACCATCTACAATAAGGGATACCTCATTCCCTTGGTACATGTAAATCCCTAAAGATAATGTTGCAGCTATAGCGAGGATAATTAAGATCTTAAACTTCCCAGCTTTAGAAGCTGTACTGTTTTCCATTTAAACCTCCTATAATTGTAACTATTTGTAACTTTTTTTTACTATTTTAGTATTGTAATCTATAATTTTAAATTTGTCAAATTTTTGGATGAAAATTCCAAAGAGATATCATATTGTTATTCTTTTCCAATAATAATTATATTATTCCTAAGAAAAGCAAATAGTTCCTAACCTATGTAATACCTAAATTTATAACTATTTGAGTTTCCTCAAACATTG
>JMBV01000271.1_pt1 | contig 18618 bp, 34 predicted proteins | sample 616531 | NCBI WGS metagenome assembly JMBV01 (sample SAMN02727904, study PRJNA239997) | anaerobic digester metagenome | biome: anaerobic digester; isolation source: mesophilic anaerobic digester inoculated with municipal waste water sludge... | place: Germany: Bielefeld University, CeBiTec ...
CTTATGGTGGAGAAATGAAGGATATAGCATTAAAAGTAAGGGCACTAGATGAGAAGAATAATATAATAGAAATTAGTAATGAAGAAATGCATTTTAGATATAGAGGTTCCAAAGTAGTAGATGATAATTTAATAGTATTGTCTACGGAATTCCAATTGGAAAAAGGGGGGGATAAGGAAATTATAAGAGAAAAAAATGGAGGATTTAGCCTATAGGCGAAAATCTAAACAACCTTTAGAATATCCCAGTGGAGGTAGTACTTTCAAGAGACCAACTGGTTATTTTGCAGGGAAGTTAATCGAGGATGCAGGTCTTAGAGGTTTAAGATATGGAGATGCTCAAGTTTCTGAAAAACATTGTGGTTTTGTAATTAATGCTGGGGGGGAAGCTACTTTTGAAGAGGTTTCTACTTTAATTAAAACTGTTCAAAAAAATAGTCAAAGATGAATTTGACGTATCCTTAGAAACTGAAATAAAAATAATTGGAGATTAGAAAGGGACAAAATGAAAATAACAGGAGATTACCATACTCACACCATATATAGCCATGGGAAGGGTACTATTAGGGAAAATGTAGAGGCTGCGAGGAAAAAGGAATTAAGACAAATAGCCATTTGCGACCATGGGCCAGGACATAAACTATATGGTGTAAAAAAAAGAAGAATTAAGAGAAATGAGAAGGGAAATAGATGAATTAAACAGGGAGTATAGTGATATAAAAATATTATTAGGTATAGAGGCCAATATTATGGACTATAGTGGGAACATAGATGTAGATGAAGATATATTGGAAATCATTGATATATTATTATTAGGATTTCACTATGGAGTAATTCCCAATAATGGTCTCTCCATGTATAATTTTTATATATTAAATTCTATATCAAAAGTATTGCCCTTTTTAAGAGAGAAGGCCATGGAGTTAAATACAAATGCCATGATTAAGGCTATAGAAAAAAAATCCAGTTGACATAATCACTCACCCTGGAAGCAAGGCTAAATTAAATATAGAGGAAGTTGCTCAGATTGCTTATGAAAACAATGTGGCATTGGAGATTAACTCTAGTCATAGTCAATTATCTATAGAAAATATAGAAAAGGCACTTAAAACAGATGTGGAATTTATTATAAATAGTGATGCCCATGATTCTTCTAGAGTTGGGGGGGATTTTAAAATGGGAATAGAAAGAGCATTGGAGGCTAGGGTTCCAATAAATAGAATTAGAAACGCAAAGGATAATATGGAGGTGTAAAGTTTGGAATTTGTTATAATAACAGGAATGTCTGGAGCTGGGAAATCCCAAGCTATGAAGGCTATGGAAGATATAGGCTATTATTGTATGGATAATCTACCTCCTCAATTACTTCCCAATTTTGCCGAACTCTGTTATGAATCTAAGAGAAATATAGATAAAGTAGCTGTAGTGGTAGATATTAGGGGAGGAATATTTTTTTTGAGGATTTGTTTCAGGGTTTAGATGCCTTAAATGAAATGGGTTTAAAATATAGAATACTATTTTTAGATGCGGAGGATAAGGTATTAATAAAGAGATACAAGGAATTGAGAAGACCTCACCCCCCCTTAAATCCCAGTGGCAGAATATCAGATGGTATAGAAGAAGAAAGAGCCCTATTAGAAGAAGTGCGAAATCAGGCAGATTATATAATAGATACTTCAAGACTGACTATAGGGATGTTAAAAGAAGAAATAGCCAAAATCTTTTTAGAAGGACAAGAACTTAGAAAATTAACCATATCAATGGTTTCCTTCGGTTTTAAACATGGAATACTATTAGATGCAGATTTGGTTTTTGATGTAAGATTTATACCTAATCCCTATTATGTAAAGGAATTAAGGGAATTAACAGGTGAAGATTCTAATGTAAAGGATTATGTTTTTAAATGGAAACAAACAGAAATATTTATTGAAAAATTAATGGATATGCTAGAATTCTTAATTCCCTATTATATAGAAGAGGGGAAAACTCAACTTATAATAGGCATAGGTTGTACAGGTGGCAAACATAGATCAGTGGCCATTGCAAAAGATATAGAGGGAAAACTTAAAGAAAAAGGCCATAGAACTATTGCTATCCATAGGGATTATAGATTAGAGTAAAGGGGGGGAAATACCATGGATGGAAATATAAAGACAATATATAGGGAAAGAATCCTATCTAAGGGACCAAAGGTAGTGGTAATTGGTGGAGGCACAGGTCTATCTGTACTACTTCGTGGTCTAAAGGAATTTACCTCTAATATTACAGCCATAGTTACAGTAGCTGATGATGGGGGGGGAGGCTCAGGGTACTTAGAGAAGACTTAGGCATGTTACCTCCAGGAGATATTCGAGCCTGTTTATTGGCCTTGGCCAATACAGAACCTACTATGGAAAAATTACTTCAATATAGATTTGAAGAAGGAGTATTAAAGGGACAAAATTTTGGAAATCTATTTATAGCTGCAATGAATGAAATCCACGGCAGTTTTGAAATGGCCATAAAGGAAACCAGTAATGTATTGGCAGTTACAGGAAAAGTATTACCTATGACTTTAGACAATGTTACATTAATAGCAGAATTAGAAAATGGGGGGGAAATTATAAAAGGAGAATCTGAAATCCCCCTAAAAACTCAGGAACTTTCCAGTAAAATAGATAGAATATATATGGAGCCAGTTATGACCTATCCCTTAGTAGAGGCAGTGGAGGCTATAGAGGAGGCAGATTTAATAGTATTAGGTCCAGGTAGTTTATACACCAGTATTATTCCAAATTTACTTGTAAACAATATGGTGGAGAAAATCCACCAATCAAATGCCACTGTAATCTATATATCAAATGTAATGACTCAGCCAGGGGGGGAAACGGATGATTATACAGTATTAGACCATGTGGAGGCCATACTTAAACATAGTAGAGAAGATTTTATAGATTATGTGATTGTAAATAGTGAAGAAATACCCAGGACCTATTTAAAAAAAATACACAGTTGATGGTTCTAAACCAGTAAAATTAGGAAAAGATGATGAAAAAGTTTTAAATAGTAAAAATATAGAATTAATTAAGGCTAATTTGGTGGAAGTCAAAAAAAGATTATATTCGCCACGATTCCATAGCTTTAAGTCAATTATTAATCGATATAAGAAAAAAAGAAAGCCTATAATTAGACTTAGGCTTTCTTTACTTCGTCTAACATTTTAGATATTAAATTTCCTGCAGATTTTTTTTACTTAAACTATCATAATCTATATCAGTATTTAATTCTCCAGCTAATTTTTTTAATAGTTTCCAATTGCCTTTTCGTAGGAGGCTCCTCTGATGCAGGAGTATAGAACTCCTCAGGTTCAGAAATATTTTCATTATAGGACAATTCCTCAATTGCAGTCATGCCAATATTAGTAAGATCCCGAAGAACCCTAGCCTTAGCTCTAGTTGAAGCCATACGAATTAAATGAGGTGCTATATTGGAGTTGACAGACTGAGGACTGGCATCTCCTACGTCAATATAAATTTCCTCCTCAGTAGTAGCTTTGGCACTACATATGGCAGTCATATTATTTTCCTTATTAGGGAACTGAATTATTTCCACTTCTAAAGATTTTAAATTCTTCTGATGAGCCAAATCCAAAAGCCCTTCATAAGTAACATAGGACTTTCCCTGTAGACTTATGATGAATTTTTCATTGAGAGTAATTTTTATCACCTCCAAAGCATAACTCATATCTATATTTTAAGTATCTCTCTAAAATTAAACATGGAAATATTTTCTACCACTATCTTAAATAAGCCACACCTAATTTAATCGTATTCTCTATAGCATCTTTATGGGTTCTTTCAAAGGAATGAGATGCATCTACTCCAGGTCCGATTAATCCTACTTTAAAATCATTGCCTGCACGTAAAGTAGCAGAGCCATCGGAGCCATAATAGGGATAAATGTCTATTTTGTACTCTATATTATTTTCTTTTGCTAAATCAATTAGTCTTTTTTTCAATTCAAAACTATAAGGGCCAGAACTGTCCTTAGCACAAATTGTTACAGAAAATTCATCAGAAGTTTGCCCACTTCCTGGTGCTGCCATATCAATAGCGATAAATTCAACAGTTTTTCTGGTATAGCTGCACTGGCACCATGGCCTACTTCTTCGTAATTACTAATAAAGAAATTAGTAGTGTATTTTGGTTTAATATTATTATCTATAAAATATTTAGCAATTCCTAATATAGAGGCTACTCCTGCTTTATCGTCTAAGTGTCTGGATTTAATAAAGCCACTATCTGTAATAATTGCCCTTGGATCATAGAATACAAAATCTCCAACATTAATTCCTAATTTCCCCACATCTTCAGCATTATGAACTTTTTCATCTAATCTTACTTCCATATTAGCTGAATTTCTTTCTATGGTTTCAGTTTCACTTCCGTGAACATGGGAAGAGGCTGCTGTCGTAAGTATGGTTCCCGTGTATTTTTGCCTTCTAAAGTTTCGATAGTTACATATTCGCCCTCTACAGTACTCCACACATATCCACCAATTTGAGTTAATTTTAATCTACCATCGGATTTTATTTCTTTAACCATTCCACCTAAAGTGTCTACATGGCCTGATAAGGTAATTTCCTTATCTGTATTTTCTCCTTCTATAGTAGCCACTAAGGCTCCCTTATTTGTTCTATAACTAGCTATTCCCATGGCTTTAAATTCTTCTTCTACAAAACTAATAGCATTTTCAGTATTCCCCGATGGACTAGGAATATTTAATAATTTTTCTAATCTTTCTAATACATAATTCATATCAATTTTCATTATAATTCCTCCTATAAAATATACTATAATTCTATAATACTATATTTTGGACAAGTTTTGAAATACTTTAGCAATAAATTTGAATTTGTAGTATAATAATTATAATATCTAAGGGAAAATAGGAGTGGTATTAATGATAGAGGAGGTAAGTGCAGGAGGAATTGTAGTTTTTAAAAATACAATTTTACTATTGAAAAATTTAATGGAGATTGGGTACTGCCAAAGGGAAGAACGGAAAAAAAACGAAGATATTAGAGAAACCGCATTAAGGGAGGTCTTTGAAGAATCAGGAGTAAAGGCGGAGATAAAAAGATATATTGGTATGGTACATTATACTTATAAAATATGAAAGGAGATGAAACTGTTTATAAAACAGTTCATTGGTACTTAATGGAGGCCAACAGTATGATAGCCTTTCCACAGAAAAAAAGAAGGATTTATAGAGGCTACTTTTGTTCATATAGATAGGGTACAGGAATTAATAAAATATGAGGATGAGAGAAAGATAATTGATAAGGCCTTAATGCTAATATAATAAAATATAGAATTAGGAGAGATAAAATGTCCTTTTCATCTATGACTAAAAATGAATTGGCCAGATTTCCAATTGAAAGCCACTGTTGTGCATTGGCAGAATTAGCAGCAATTGTACGAATTAGTGGCACTATACAATTTAGCAAAATGAAGAATCTAAGACTTAAATTTGTTACTGAAAACGCTGCCATAGCTAGAAGAATATTTGTATTAATAAAGGATTTATATAATATAAATGTAGAAGTTATGGTTAGAAAAAAATAAGCAACTTAAGAAAAACAATAATTATATAATAGTAGTAAGTGATGGAGAAATAACTAAGAAAATATTAGAGGATATAGGTTTTTTTTAAATGATGAAAACAGTTTTTTTGATATGAATTATAAAATCCCTAAAAAAACTAGTGGAAATAGATGCTGTAAAAGGGCCTATATTAGGGGAGCATTTTAGGTGGGGGGTTCCATTTCCAATCCAGAAAAAGCCTATCATCTAGAATTTGTTACTAATAATCAGGAGTATAGCACGGAATTATCTAATATAATAAATTCCTTTGATTTAAATTCGAAAATAGTTATTCGAAAAGAAAATTATATTGTGTATTTAAAAGAAGGGGGAACAAATAGTAGATATACTAAATATAATAGGCGCCCATCAAGCCCTGCTTAAATTCGAAGACATTAGAGTATTAAAGGATGTTAGAAATAATATAAATCGATTAGTCAATTGTGAGACGGCTAATTTAAGTAAAACTATAAATGCATCCTTAAAGCAAGTAAATAATATAGAATTAATAGAAAAAAAAGTGGGAATAGAAAATTTACCTGAGAATTTACAGGAAATTGCATATTTAAGGCTGGAAAATCGGGATGCCAGTTTAAAGGAATTAGGGAAAATGCTAGACCCACCACTGGGGGGGAAGTCGGGGGGGATAAATCATAGATTTAGAAAAATAGAGGAAATTGCAGATAAATTAAGAGAAGGAGAAGATTAAATGAGAGAGGAGAAAGTAAAAATCAATTTAGAAGTGGGACTACACGCCAGACCTGCAGCAATATTTGTTCAAAAATCTAGTAAATTTTTATCTAATATATATTTAGAAATGAATGGGAGAAAAATTGATGGGAAAAGCATAATAGGAGTAATGAGTCTAGGAGCAGCCCATGGACAAGAAGTAAAACTAATCACCAAGGGCGAAGACGAAGAAGAAGCCATGGCAGAATTAAAGGAGTTTTTGGAATCAGATTTTAAAGATAATTAATAGGGCAATGGAAAAATTTAAACAACTGTGTAAGGGAATCTTTCGTAGGGGGGGCGACCTTTGGTCGCCCGAAACACTAATTAAATCATCATCTCAATAGCATTATCCATTAGTGATAAGTCTATTACCATAAAATCATCTAATATACTTTCAGGCCAATCAAAGGTAGGTCTAATGGACTGGAATTTTTTTTATAGGTTGCTATACTATCTTCAATAATTTTTAAACTATTGAAATCTAGAACTCCTTTTTTTCCGAAATTATTATGGATTTAAAAGGAGTTTCATTTGGTTTTACAGAACCAGATAATGGGTGAGTTAAGAGTTCATGACCATCGTGAACTTTGTTTCTTACATATTCTAATACATCTAAATATGTAAAATTCTTATCATATACTGTTTCAAACTTATTATTATATTTATCATATACATATTGATTATTAGTAATTAAAATGCCTTTCATTTTCATTCCTCCAAAATATTGATATATTTATTTTAACATAAAAGTATAAATTAATATACCATAAATTTAGTCAGTATAGATAGACTTTGATTTTAGTAGATTAATTGTTAGTAACTTTTGAAAACGTCAGTAGGTAGTGGATAAACATGGACAAAACCATATAAATAGGCTATCATATAAATATATAATAGAAGTACTTTTTAAAATCTGTGTTAAGGTGGTGTATTTATGGATGAAAAGGTAAAATCTTTTAGAAGGTGTAAAATATTTAATGAGGATTGTATGAAAATACTTAAGACTATACCAGATAAAACTATCGATTTAATTCTTACTGATCCACCATATAATATAAGTAAATATTCTACTGGAAATATCCCATTACCAAATAGAACACCATTAAACAATGATATAGCAGATTGGGATTTAGTAGAAATCAATCCTTTTGATTTTGTTGAAGATTTTAAACGAATATTAAAACCTACTGGAAATATCTTTATTTTCACTGGTTACAATCAAATTGGAAAGTGGCATGATGCTTTTGATAGTGAATTTGATACATTTCAATATATGGTTTGGCATAAAACTAATCCACCACCTAAAATTTATAAAAATGGATTTTTAAATAGTTGTGAATTAATTGTTTGTATGTGGAATAAGGGACATACCTGGAATTTTACTATTCAAAATCAAATGCATAATTTTATAGAATCTTCTATTTGCATGGGGGGGCCAGAGAGATTAAAAAAATCCAAAACACCCTACACAAAAACCTTTAAAAATACTAGAACATATAATAAAAATTGCATCAAATGAAAAAGATTTAGTATTTGATCCCTTTATGGGTGTTTGTTCTACAGGAATAGCAGCATTAAAATTAAATAGACTTTTTGCAGGCTGTGAGATTAGTAAAAAAATATTTTAGTGCATCGATAAAAAGACTTGAAGAATTTTATACTACCAAGGCCGCAAAAAAATATAATTAAGGAAAATGATGAAAAATATAATTATAAATTAAATTGGTAAAGTGTTAGTAAATAAATTGTATTGTTAATTAGAAAGGAAATAGTTTTATGGAAAATAAAGACTTTAAGATAATAAATGGTGATACTATAATAGAATTAAAAAAATGAAGGATAAATCTATTGATATGATATTTGCAGATCCACCATATAATATGCAAACAGAGGGAGTTTTAAAAAGGTCAGACGGCAGTGATTTCAGAGGTGTTGATGATGATTGGGATAAATTTGATAGTTTAGAGGAGTATAAGGAATTTTCAATTAAATGGTTAAAAGAATGCAAAAGAATATTAAAAGATGATGGAACAATGTGGGTTATTGGATCTTTTCAAAATATATATTTGCTAGGTAATATAATACAAGATTTAGATTTTTGGATACTTAATGATATTATTTGGGAAAAATCTAACCCCGTTCCAAATTTTTCTGGTGCAAGGTTTTGCAATGCACATGAAACATTAATATGGTTTAAGAAAAACAATGGCAATAAGTTTACTTTTAATTACCATACTATGAAAAAAAATTAAATAATGGTAAACAGGATAGAAGTGTCTGGAAAATTCCAATTTGTATAGGAGCTGAAAGGCTAGTAGGGAAGATGGGAAAAAACTACATAATACCCAGAAGCCTTTGGGATTATTAGAAAAGGTAGTATTAAGTTCAACAAAAAAAAGGGGATGTTATTTTAGATCCTTTTTCTGGAACTGCTACAACTGGTGTTGCTGCATTAAAATATGGAAGAAAGTATATAGGGATAGAAAAAGAAATTTTATATTGCAATGCTTCAATCGATAGATTAAATAATCAAAAGCAATCAGAGGATTTAGTTTTAATTAATAATATATTAGATATAAAACCACCGAGGGTTGCAATTACAGAATTATTAGAAAAAAAATTATATTAGTGTAGGAGATATTTTATGTGATAAAGATGGTGAAAACAAAGTGGTAATCGATAGTGATGGATTATTACAAATAGGCAATGAAAAATTATCTATTCATAAGGCTTCAGCAAAAATTTTAAATAAGCAAAATCACAATGGTTGGGATTTTTGGTATCTAGAAAAAAACAGAAAAAGTATTGATGATTTGAGAAAAAAAATATAGAGAAAAGGAATTAAATTTTAGAGAATACAGTATTTAAAAAGGGGGGGTTGTAACATGGAAAAGGTAAAATTAATTATTGATAATTCTATAAATAAGATAATAATGGATACTGCAAATGATGATAAAATTAGAGATTTAGAAAGAAGACACGAAAACAAAACCCACTTTATTCCAAAGAAATATAGGGTTTTTAGTGGGTTGCTACAGTCAATGAATATTAAATTTGGAGATTTTATAGAGTTATTATTTCAGGAGATAGTAAATCATTCAAGTGAATATATTTTGGATGAACTTAGTGGATTATCTTCAGGAAAATTTAAAATCTCTGTAACTAATGATAATTTAATAGATGAGTATATAACAAATAGGCAAACAATATCTAGTACAGATGAAGAATTGGAAAGGGATTTTAATCTACTTTTAAGTGAGATCAACAAAAATTGTATTGAGAATCAGTCTAAATTAGAGAGTGAGTATGAGTTAAACCATGATATAGATTTATTTTTTTAGGGATGGAAATCACCACTATATTTATGCAGAAATAAAATATAACGATGATCACGATTCTGGCAAATTTATAGATATAAATAGAAAATTTATAAAAACTTATTCTTATTTATATGAAAAACTATTAATTAGATATGGATATAATGTGGAAAAGTTTACATTGAAACCATGTATATTCTTCTTCAATAACCAAAGAAAAATAGGAAATATTTATGTTCCAGAGAATACTAATATTTATAGAGGTGAAGAAATTTTTAAAAAGTTTTTTTTAGAGATATTAAATATGAGGATATTGACAATTATTTAATTAATATAAGCGAAAATAAAGAAATTGTTAAAAAAGTTTGATGATTTATATGATAAGGTTATGAAAAAAAATAAACTCTCCTCTGGGGGGGAGTTTATTTTTTTTCTAAAATATGATAAAATCAATATATAATTACTATTGGAAAGGGTTTTAAAATGAGATATAAGGATAATTTTGTCCATTTGCATGTCCACACAGAATATTCTTTATTAGATGGCTCCTGTAGAATAGGGGGGGAATTATTAGATAGAACTAAGGAGCTAGGTATGGATGCCATAGCTATAACTGATCATGGCTCTATGTTTGGGGGGGTAATTGAATTTTATAAAGAGGCTAAAAAAAAGAGGTATTAATCCAATACTTGGCTCAGAAGTCTATATGGCCATAAATAAATACACTGAAAAAGAGCCTAAGGATAAAAGGCAGTATCATTTAGTTTTATTGGCAGAAAATAATATAGGTTATGAAAATTTAATGAAAATAGTATCAGAAGGCTATACAAACGGTTTTTATTATAAACCTAGGGTAGATTTTAGTATATTAGAAAAATATAGTGAAGGTATAATAGCTCTAAGCTCTTGCTTGGCAGGAGAGGTGCAGCAGCATTTATTAGATGGAAACTATAATAGAGCAAAGGAAATTGCCTTAAAATATAATAAGATTTTTGGTCAAGATAATTTTTATTTAGAATTACAAGACCATGGCTTAGAAGAACAAAGAAGGGTAAACTCCCAATTAATTCAATTAAGTAAGGAAACTGGAATTCCATTAGTTGCCACCAATGATGTTCACTATATAAACAAAGAAGACCATATAGTTCACGATGTATTACTTTGCATACAAACGGGAAAGACCATAGATGATACAGATAGAATGAAATTCCCCCCCAATAGTGAGTTCTATTTAAAATCCTATGATGAAATGAAATATTCATTTCATCATGTGGAGGAAGCCTTAGAAAATACAGTGAAAATAGCTGAAAGGTGTAATGTAGAAATAGACTTTAATACATTACATTTGCCATCCTATGAGATTCCAGAAGGCTATACTAAGGAAGAATACCTAAAAGAATTGTGTATGGTAGGACTTAAAAATAGATATAGTACCATAACTCCGGAAATAGAAGAAAGATTTAATTTTGAATTCAACACCATTGTAAATATGGGTTATATAGATTACTTTCTTATAGTATGGGATTTTATAAGATTTGCCAATGAAAGAAATATTATGGTAGGCCCTGGTAGAGGTTCTGCTGCCGGCTCCATAGTATCCTATGCCCTAGGAATAATAGATATAGATCCATTAGAATATGATTTGCTATTTGAAAGATTTTTAAATCCTGAAAGGGTCAGTATGCCAGATATAGATATAGACTTTTGCTATGAAAGAAGAGAAGAAGTTATAGACTATGTAATAGAAAAATATGGGGAGGATAAAGTAGCCCAAATTGCCACTTTTGGAACTATGGCAGCTAGAGGCTCCATTAGAGATGTAGGTAGGGCCTTAAATATGCCTTATGGGGAAGTAGATAATATTGCCAAGCAAATTCCTATGGAATTGGGGGGGATTACTATTTCCAAGGCTCTGGAAATAAATAAAAATCTAAGGGAAATGTACAGAAGTAATGAGGAAGTGGAGAATTTAATAGATATAGCCCTAGCTGTGGAAGGAATGCCAAGACATACTTCTACCCATGCAGCAGGGGTGGTAATTTCTAAAGAGTCTATTACCAATTATGTGCCATTACTTCGAAACAACGATGCCATTACTACTCAATTTGATATGTTAGAATTGGAAGAATTGGGCCTTTTAAAGATGGATTTCTTAGGGTTGAGAACTCTTACAGTTATTCGGGATGCCATAGATTTAATAGAAAGAAATTATGGTAAAAAAAATAGATTTCTCTGATTTCACTTATGATGATCCTAAAGTTATAGAAATGTTTACTAAAGGAGAAACTTTAGGCATATTTCAATTTGAATCTGCTGGTATGAGAAGATTTTTAAAGGAGTTAAAGCCTAATGTATTTGAGAATTTAATTGCAGCCAATTCTTTATTTAGACCAGGCCCTATGAATCAAATTCCAGAGTATATACAAAATAAAAACAATCCAGAGGATATACAGTATTTGCATCCTAAATTAATTCCCATATTAGATGTAACCTATGGTTGTATTGTATATCAAGAACAGGTAATGCAAATAGTTAGAGAAATAGGCGGTTTTTCTATGGGCGGGGGGGCAGATTTAGTAAGGCGCGCTATGTCTAAAAAGAAAATGGATATAATGGAAGAAGAGAGAAAAAGATTTATCCATGGAGAATTAGATAAAAATGGAGAAGTAATAATTCTTGGCGCCATTAGAAATGGAGTAGATGAAAAAACTGCCAATAAAATTTACGATTTAATGATAGACTTTGCCAATTATGCTTTTAACAAAAGTCATTCAGCCGCCTATGCAGTAGTGGCCTACAGAACTGCATGGTTAAAACACTATTATCCAGTGGAATTTATGGCAGCCTTAATTTCCTCTGTAATGGGAGATACTAATTCTGTATCTATGTATATTCAAGAATGTAAGAGATTAAGTATAGAGGTATTACCTCCAGATATAAATGAATCCTATGAAAAATTTACTGTAATAGATAAGAAAATTAGATTTGGACTATTGGCAGTAAAAAAAATGTAGGGGTGAATTTTGCAGAGGCAGTAGTGGAGGCTAGAAAAGATGGGAGATTTAATAGCTTTACAGACTTTTGTGAAAGAATCGAAAATGTAGACCCTAATGTAATGAATAAAAGGGCTGTAGAAAGCTTGATTAAATCAGGAGCATGGATAGCCTTGGAGGGAATAGAGCTCAGTATTTAGCCATATTTGAAAAGACCATAGATAGTATACATCAGGATAAGAGAAGAAACATAGATGGGCAGTTTTCCATGTTTGAAACCATAGACACTAAAATATCCAAAGATAATTTACCAGATTTAAAGGAATTTAATTCTAGAAATTTATTAGCTATGGAAAAAGAAATGCTGGGGATCTACATTAGTGGTCATCCACTAAAGCCCTATGAAGGAGAATTAAATAGAGTATCTACCATAAGCACTACAGAAATATTCCAGGCTCAAGAGGATTTAAAGGGGGGGAATAGCTGAAAATATAGATGAGAAAAAAAAGTTATCCTTGGGGGGGGTATAGTAATAAAGAAGAAAAATATGATTACAAAAAAAACAATAATATGATGGCTTTTATTACTTTAGAAGATCTTTATGGAATAGTGGAATGTATTGTATTTCCAACTACCTTTGATAGATATAATAATTTAATTGAAGAAGATAGCCTCATAATAATAGAGGGAAAAATTAGTTTATCAGAGGAAGAAGAACCCAAGATTATTTGCGAAAAGATATTTCCTCTAAATAAATACAAAAAGGGAAAAGTCTATTTAAAAATTTCTAAAGGAAAACCGATGGATACCTTCGACTCTATAAAAGAGATATTAAAGAAGTATAAAGGTGAGACACCAGTGTATGTATATTTAGAAGGAACAGGCAAAACTGTAATAGCCAATAGGGAATTGTGGGTAGATATAGAAGATAAACTATTATTCAGGGAATTAATAGAAACTTTAGGTGAAAATAATGTAAAGGTTTCATAGTATTTATGTTATAATATTTTGTATAATATATATTGAAGCTAAAAGGGGGAGGAAAAACATGAAGACTATAGGTATAATAACTAGTGGAGGAGATGCTCCAGGAATGAATGCAGCCATTAGGTCCATAGTGCGAACGGCAATTTATAACGATTTAAATGTGCTAGGCATTAAACAAGGATATAATGGACTATTAAATGGAGAAATAATGGAAATGAACTTGTCCTCTGTTGCAGATATAATCCATAGGGGGGAGGCACTATGCTTAGATCTGCCAGATGTGATGAATTTGAAACAGAAGAAGGATTAGAAAAAGCCATAAATGTAATAAGAGTATTTGGCATAGATGGACTTATAGTATTAGGCGGAGATGGAACCTTTAGAGGTGCTAAAACCCTATATGATAGGGGGGGAGTTCCAGTAATTTGTATTCCTTGTACCATTGATAATGATATAGGTTATACAGATTATGCCATTGGTTTTATGACAGCAGTAGAAACCGTAGTAGATGCCATAGGAAAAATTAGAGATACTTCTACTTCTCATAGTAGGGCAAATATAGTGGAAGTAATGGGAAGAAACTGTGGGGGGGATATTGCACTTTATGCAGGAGTATCTGGTGGGGGGGCTGAAAGTATTATAGTTCCAGAAGTGGAATTTGATATAGATGAAGTTTGTAGAAGGGTAATCCAAGGTAGAAATAGGGGAAAACTTCATCATATAATAGCTCTATCCGAGGGTGTGGGAAATGCTTATGAGGTGGCAGAGGAAATTGAAGCTAAAACTGGTACTGAAACTAGAGTAACCATACTTGGTCATATACAAAGAGGTGGTTCTCCCACGGCTTTTGACAGAATCATAGCTAGTAAAATGGGGGGGTATAAAGCCATAGAACTTCTACTTCAAGAGCAATCGGGAAAAGCTCTAGGAATAAAATGCAATGAAATAATTCATATGGATTTGGAAGAAGCTCTAAAGATAGAAAAGAAATTAGATTTAGATATGTATGAAATGGCAAAGGTACTCTCAATATAGAGAAGGGGGGTGTAAAGAGTGAAAAAAAACTAAAATTGTCAGCACCATAGGGCCAGCAATTAACGAAAATATATTAAGAGAACTATTTAAAGATGGCTTAAATATAGTAAGACTAAATTTTTCCCATGGGATCATGAAGAACACAAAGCTAGAATTGATATGGTGAAAAAGTAAGGGAGGAAATGGGCCTACCCATAGGAATAATGCTAGACACCAAGGGACCAGAAATTAGATTGGGAAAATTTAAAGAGGATATAGAACTAAAAGATGGAGATATATTTACACTAACTACTAAGGATATTATGGGAGATAAGACTAAAGTATCTGTATCCTATGAAGGATTGCCCCATGATGTAAAAAAAAGGAGATAGAATACTAATAGATGATGGGTTAGTAGAATTATTAGTGGAAGATGTTGTGAAGGAAGAAGATATAATCTGTAAGGTTCTCAATGGTGGGACATTAAAAGACCACAAGGGTGTAAATGTACCCAATGTGGCTATAAATTTACCTGCTATTACAGAAAAAGACATTGGAGATATAAAATTTGGAATAGAAAATGATATAGATTTTATAGCTGCCTCCTTTATTAGAAAGGCGGAAGACGTAATTGAAATAAGAAAGGTTTTAGAAGAAAACAATGGAAATGATATTGATATTATTTCTAAAATTGAAAATCGTGAAGGTGTAGATAATATAGATGAAATAATTGAAGCCTCTGAAGGTATAATGGTAGCTAGGGGGGGAGATTTAGGTGTAGAAATCCTAACAGAGGAAATTCCCTTAATTCAAAAACAAATCATAAAAAAATGTAATATGGCAGGGAAACCTGTAATTACAGCTACCCAGATGTTAGATTCTATGATGCGAAATCCTAGGCCTACTAGAGCAGAAGTTACAGATGTAGCCAATGCTATATTAGACGGTTCCGATGCTATAATGTTATCAGGAGAAACTGCCATAGGAAAATATCCAGTAGAATCTGTAAAGACCATGTATAAGATAGCTACAAAAACTGAAGAGTCCTTAGACTATGCAGAAGTATTAAAATTAAAAACCAGCGCCAAAGATATATCCACTACAAATGCTATTAGTAAAGCTACATGTACTACAGCAGAAGATTTAGATGCTAATGCTATTGTAACAGCCACTTCCTCTGGCTATACATCTAAGGCCATATCTAAATTTAGACCAAGGGCACCAATAATTGCAGCAACTACATCGGAAAAGGTAATGAGAAAATTATCCTTAGTATGGGGGGGAGTATATCCTGTAATGTCTGTAAGAAGTGAAAACACAGACGAGGTTATAGATATGTCTATTAATTCAGCCATGGAAGAAGGCTATATAAAAGAAGGAGATCTAATAGTAATAACAGCAGGAATTCCCGTAGGAGTTAGTGGCACCACAAATTTAATTAAAGTCCATACAGTAGGGAAAGTTCTATTAAAAGGCGTAGGCATAGGAAAGAAATCCATATCTGCTAAAGTATGCATAGGTAGTAATAAAGAAGAATTAGAAAGAAAGTTTAAAGAAGGAGATATTATAGTATCTAAATTCACAGATAGAGATATGGTAAAATACATGGAAAAAGCCTCAGCCATAGTTGTAGAACAAGGTGGACTAACTTCTCATGCAGCCATAGTAGGACTAAATCTAGGGAAACCAACTATAGTAGGAGCAACAAATGCTACTGAAATAATAAAAGATGGAGATACTATAACTGTAGATTCTGTAACAGGCAGAATCTACAACGGAGAAGCCAAAGTATTTTGATGCAACAGTGATGCATACCTATTGAATAGACAGATGAAAGGACAGTTCTCTGTGCACTACTAATTTATTACAATTAAAACTTTTAGGGGGGGTTGATAGAATGGGAAGATTAATATTTTTAATTATATTAATGCCCATATTAGATTTATATATATTGGTAAAAGCCTCACAATCCATGGGCTTTGGTCCTACAATACTCTTAATTATAGCCACAGGAATTGCAGGCTATTATTTAGCCAAATCTGAGGGAAGGCTAATAATTAGAGATATAAACAGAGCCATGGGAGAAGGCAGAATACCAGGTGATGAAATTCTAACGGGGGGGTTCTCTATACTTGTGGGAGGCTTTCTATTACTTCTCCCTGGAATTGTTACAGATATTATAGGAATAACCATGGTACTGCCTGGAACTAGGGAATTTTATAAGGCATATATTAAAAGATGGCTACAGGGATTGATTAATAAGGGATACACTAATATAATTATAAGATGGTAGTATGCTTCGCAAATTTTGAATTGTAAATTTTAAATTATGAATTTAATGCAGAAGGTATAACTTTGGTATTTATTGGCTATAATCCTAAAAAGGAATAAAGGGATACTGATTCTTGGGCACATTTGTGCCCTATTTTTTTTGGAGGGATATATTATGGATTTTAATATTGGTGAAGAATTAATACTAGATATTATAGATATAAATAGTGAAGGAATGGGAGTAGGGAAGTATGAGGGATTTACTTTCTTTATAGATAATTGCACCCTTGGGGGGGATAAAGTTAGTGCTGAAATCTTAGAATTAAAAAAAGAATTTCGGAATAGGAAAAGCCGTAGAAATAATAGAAGAATCCCTTTATAGAGCAAGATCCAAATGCAATTTCTTTCCAGAATGTAATGGATGCCAATTGCATAATTTAGATTATAAAAAAAACAATTAGAATTAAAAAGAGATACAGTAAAAAAAACAATCTAGAAAGAATCGGCAAAATAGAAAGTGTAAAGATTAATGAAACCATAGGCATGGATAATCCCTATAGATATAGAAATAAAGCTGATTTTAAAGTTGATAAAAATGGAAATATAGGATATTTTAAAAGGGGGGGAAGCAATGACTTAATTCCCATAGATAGATGTATAATTCAAAGAGAATCAACAGATGAAATAATAAATGATTTTAAGAAGTATTTCAAAGAAAATGGAAACGAAGGTATAAAGGATATAATAGTGAGAACTACAAAAAGTGGGGAAACTATGGTGATAGTGGTTACCCAAACAGAAGGGACGGGTCTTTTTGTTTGGAATCAAATAAAAGGGACAGGTCTCAATATAGTCTCCGTATATCAAAACATAAACCCTAAAAATAATTCAACAGTCCTAGGCTATAAAATATAAAATTATCTGGAGAAGACAAAATAATAGACTCCATAGGAGAGTATAAATTTTACATTTCCCCCCCAAAATCTTTTTTTTCAAGTGAATCCCATTCAAACGGAAGTGCTATATAATGAAGTAGTGGAATACTTGAATTTAAAAGGGGGGGATGAAGTAGTAGCAGATTTATATTGCGGCATAGGCACAATTTCTTTATATATTTCTAAACAGGCTAAAAAAAAGTTTATGGTGTAGAAATAGTCAAAGACGCCATAGAAGATGCTAAGGAAAATGCCAAATTAAATAATGTAGATAATGTGGAATTTATTCGGGGTAAATCAGAAGATATATTGCCAAAATTAAACCAGCAAGGCATAAAAATAGATGCTATAGTAGTAGACCCACCTAGAAAGGGATTGGATAAGTCTTTAATAGATTCAATAGTAAAAGCTAATCCTAAGAAAATTGTATATGTGTCTTGTAATTCCTCTACATTGGCTAGGGATTTGGGGGGGTACTTGGTGGATGGAGGATATGTGGTGGAGGAAGTCCAGCCGGTGGATATGTTTCCTTGGACTATGCATGTGGAGTGCATAGCGTTGATACAAAAGAAAACTATATAGAAATCCTGAGATTCAAGCAGTTTTACGACCATTTTGAGTTTGTGGAAGATGAGCATAATTTTAAGAAAAAGGTTCTAAAAAAAATATTTTAATGTTTCAGTGGTAGTTGACCTAGTTAGTGGAGATACAAGAAAATAAATTAAACAAATTCTATAGCAGGAATT
>JMBV01000272.1_pt1 | contig 18558 bp, 25 predicted proteins | sample 616531 | NCBI WGS metagenome assembly JMBV01 (sample SAMN02727904, study PRJNA239997) | anaerobic digester metagenome | biome: anaerobic digester; isolation source: mesophilic anaerobic digester inoculated with municipal waste water sludge... | place: Germany: Bielefeld University, CeBiTec ...
GGCTAAACCTAATATTTTTCGATATTTATTGTTGTATCTTATATGTCTGATATATTGCATATTATAAAATACTCATAAAACATAACGCTTGATATATTTGGATATTTATCGTTGTATAGGTACATTTGTTTTCCCATTGTTTTCCCATACTTACTAAATAATTAATTACGACTATGGCATATCTAAACAAAGTACCTAAAAAAAACAAATGCTTTCAAGTACAAGAACAGAAATATATCGGTGTGTTTAACGAGAAAATACAGAAATAAAGATGATGTTAAAGCACCTATTTTTTTGGCGAGTAACATACGAAAGAAGACATAAATACTATTATTCAGGTTTTGAATTTGAGATAAAAGAATGGGATGAATTCATTAATAGAGACTTGAAAAAAACATAAACTCACAAAACAAACTCTAAGCAATTATTTAGCTCTATCATTAAAACCCGCAATTAACGCATTAGCTGAAATAAATGAGTTTTCATTTGAGGCATTAGATAATATCTTAAAAAAAAGCCTTTATCAGAAACAGTAAATGAAGCTTTTCAAAACAAGATAACAGCGTTAGAAAACGAATATAAAGTTGGAAATGCATCTATATACAGAACAACCTTAAAAGCTTTGATGAGATTCAAGCACTATTCTCTAAAAAAAGAAAAAGGCTGATAAAATTCAATTCATTCAAACCTGTATTGAACAAAGCATATAACTATCGGAAGTAATGTACTAACTGTTGAAGAAGAAATATCCTTTGATGAGATAACACCTAAATTTTTAAATGAATGCGAGAAATTCTGGGAGAAAACAGAAGTTTCTTATGCAACCATGGGAATATATATGAGAACGTTAAGGGCAATAATCAACAATAAAGATGGGGGGGATAAACCATATATTGAGGGTAGCAAATATCCATTTGGAGTAAATAACGGGAAGTACGAAATACCAGCAGGAGGCAGAAAAGAGATTGCAATGCCAATAGAAGATATTTGGAAAATTGAGAATTTTAAGACAGATAATCCAGCCCTGGCAACAGCACGTGATATATTTGTATTTATGTTTTACTGCAATGGTCTTAATTTTGGAGACCTTTGCCGACTAACTTATAAGAATATTGATGCACCAAGAAATGAGATAATTTTTGAACGAAAAAAAGACATTAAGAAAAGGAGAGGAACCAACTTATATTTATGTTCCTATTTTACCTCCAATGATTGAGATCATAAATAGACAAGGCAATGATTCACAAGAGGGGGGGTATATTTTCCCATTTTTAAATGGTATTGAGCCTACAGAAAATAATGAAAATTTAATAAAAAGAGAGACCAGACTGAAATTAGAACCTATAAACTCCTCTCTTAAGAATATAGCAAATGAATTATCATTAGATCCAGAAATTTCAACTTCATATACAAGGAATAGCTATATAACTCATCTAACAAGTGAATTATTAATCAATCCGATAGTTGTTAAAAAGATGGTAGGTCATAGCACAAAGAAAGACGTTACAGCAGGATATGTGAAACTTACTGCTAAAAAAAAGAAGAGAGATTAACATGAAGTTGTTGAATCCAGAAAAGACTTATAACACGTTTAATGCAGTAGGAATAACTGGATAATAAGAGTAAATTATTTCCTTATAATCATAATTGAAATTACACAAATCATGATTCCTGAAATTATACCGGTTAAAAACAATTTGGATGTAAGCTGGGTACCAGGATTAGATTTAGATTTTAACGTTTTATTCTCCTCCTTCATCGCCTCTACTATAAGTTGAAGATTGATGTTTTTTTGTGGTCAAGTGAGTGTTTTCAATTGAAGCTTCCCGGAGCAGAACCTCATATTGATTGAGAGTTTTTTTCTAGCTGGGAGTTGCTTCTAGTAATTATCTCGGATGATATTGGAGGTTTTTGAGTTACAGGATTGATTGGCTGGGTCGTGTCATAATTAATTTCATATGTTGAGATCTCACTTTTCAGGTTGAAGTTTTCTTCTTCAAAGCGATTTAATTCGCTTTGTAAAGAAGCTATTTGAGTTTCTTTTTGTGAGATTTCATCCTCCAATAGAACGACAGCAGAACTGTCAGACTTGGTAGAGATCTTCTCTGTTATAACCTGTTTTGGTTTACAGGAAATTAATAGAAGAGAAGCAATAAACAGTATTTTATATTTTAGTGGTATCATACCCTAACCTTTTGAATTTCTTATTGCATTTAAAAACTTATTATAGTAATCTGCAATCTTCTTAGCCTGGTCTAATCCATTTATAATTCTCCTGGCATTAATAGGATCCTCCTTATGATTATTGAAATAGTTTTCAAGAGAAACACCGGTGAAGTCGCCACGATTAGAAATACCGCGAGTCATACCTTCAATCATAATTCTCGCAGAAATTTCAGGTTCCAGTGCTAATTCAGGATATTTCAATAATGGGTAATTCAAAAGTTTACCCATCAACTCGTAGTTCTCGTACCATGTGAGTTGAACATCACCACGACCATAATAAAGCCTATCCGGGAAAGTGTATACCGTGCGATCATGTTTAAGTTTTTTTTCCATAAGGTCTGCCGGCACCTTTTCCGACTTCCTCAACCGGTTGCATTTCACCTCCTGTTTCGTGTAATACAGTGGCAAGCATATAAGCTCTCCATCGATCATCAACAATATCATAAATATCAAAAGCTGTTAGTTTAGTTTCTACACCTCTTTTTTTGATGAGGCGTAAGCCTGCCAAAAAAAGAGAGTTTTTGAGATTATCTTAAAAAAAACACCTTTATCCATAAAGATTATTTTTTTCACATCACGTTTAAAAGTTCCAAATGGAGGTTTCCTGACCTCGCAATCAACTACTGAGCAATAGTGATAATCGCTGTCTTTACGCCATTCCAGCTCTCTCTTAACAATCTTTTCAAGTCCTGTAATACGCCTGTGATCCTCTGTTCTCTGCAACTGCAAAAACTCAAGATCCTTTTTGAGCTTGTTGTTGATGCTGTCCTTCTCCCTTACCATCTTCAGCAGGCTTTCAGAGTTTGTCTCATTATAAGAGTTCATCTTCTCCATGTGGGCAACAGTACGCTCAAGTAGTCCCATCATCTCCGATGCTGCAGATGCATCCTCTCTTTTGCCATTGCTTCGGATTGTATTGCCTCGCTCTTCTTTATACGCCTTATCTCTTTCCTGTTTACAATCCTGGAGATAAATCCTCCCAGAGCTCCACCACCTAAAATGGTGCTGATTGTTCCTATCAGCTCGTAATTGATATTTAGTAACTGGTTCATCACATTTCATAGTTAAAACGAACCGCCCCCCCGGGTTAAAAGGAGCGGTTCAGAGTTAATTAAAAAAAATAAGAATACAGGGTTATGCATCAGGTAACTTAAAGCAACCCATATACATGCTGTCAGATATCAGCTTGCCATCATCTGAAACGAAGCCAATATAGACTTCAAGCTCATCGCCCAGCCAGTGATCATGGAAATCAACTCCGGTATAACCTCTTGATCTGGTTTCCCCCCCATTAACATCCACAATTACTTCATCTTTGGTTTTGTTGTAAAGCAGTACTATTGCGTAGTCATCTGAAGAACCGTTGGCCAGAGGCTTCGGATCCCAGCCAATTGCAATCTCGCCATTATCAATCATCGCCTCACACAATAGTGGTTTGTAAAGAGGACCTCTTGAGATCATCACCTTTTCATAATCTATCTCATATTCTCCATCCTGGCCGATAACTGCATTATGAATATGATATGACATAGCAGCATTGATTGCGGTCTGATTATTTGCAAAGTTCCTGAAACCAATATTTAAGATTGGTGTGAACTTGGTCAGGAATTTAATAACTGTTGCAAACTTACTCCTCTGGTCCACCTGAGCCGGTGTCCTTGGATTTCTAACGCTTGCCGGAAGACTTCTGATGTAGTCGATACTCTTCCAGCTTGCTCCAACTACGGAGCCCACTTTTCCGGAGAAACCTCCGAGAATACCTTTTTTTTAATAGTACCCATAATTTGTAATCTTTAAAATGTTAAACTAATTAGACTTGGTACGAACATGGTACGGCCATGGTCCGGACTTATATGGATAAGTACCAACTCCTTCAAGCAATTAAAATGATTAAATATGAGAGCTAAAAATATCGGTTAATTTTGCTTTGATTTGCTCAATTTTACTTCGATTTGCGTCAATTTGCCTTAACAGGTGTAAGGTCAATGAAAGGGAAAGGATAAACTGCAATCATAGCGTATAGCACCATGGCGTCGTTATATTAGGCAAGGTTTTTCAGGAAAATACTATTTATGCGCCAGCATAATTGGAGATTTTCTTGAAAACACGAAGTGCCTGACCTTGACGTAATATAAAAGACAACCTACCTTTGCTATGATTTCATTTATCCGGAAGGTAGTAACTTGAATGTATTTTTTTAAAACATATACAGGACTAGCAATTGTTAATTCTTTCTTCTGAAAAAGAACCATTTACAACGTTATAATAAGTGATGTCTGAATCTGTAAGAATAGTGAACATTTCATCATATGGATCCGGACTGGGGGGGTTTTCCTTAATATATTTATCATACCTCTCTTTAACATCATACGTAATCTGGTAAGTTAAATACAGATCCTCTTCATAAAAATCAGGTTTTCGGTTCCAAAGATAACTATCAATACATTCAAAGAAGGATTCATTATAATCTGAATCCTCTATATTTATCACTCTATCCAATGGGAATTTGAAACCTGCTTCAAGTACCAGATTCATTAAAGAATAAATAGAAACAGTCAAATCTCTAGTGCTGAGCAAATGTTTTAAATAATCACCTGCTTCAAAAGAAGTACCGATATGAATCCACAAAGGATTCTTTAGAGAGTAGAGATTAAAAGAAAACCTCAACAATCCTTTATCAAATCGTTGAATCATTATATCACGTGATAAAGTGACTTTATTGAAATGGCATGATTTATTTAACATAATAGTTGTAATTACTTCCTCAAAGTTACAATTTCCTCAACAATAATAGAAGGAATAAGGGTATGAATACAGACTTAAAAATCAAGCACCTGTTAAGGTGCATTAGATTTGCGAAGCAAAACTAATAATTGAAATAGACAAGTTAAATCAAAAGAAAAGAAAAAAACAACAAAGAAATTTAACAATACAAAGACACACATAAGCCTCGCAAGCGAAGCGCAGAGACGTAAAATACTGATACGGCCAAACGAACAAAACAGGTGCTGAATATTAAACAAAAAAGGATTTAAAACTGCATTAAAAAAACTATAACTATCGGACACAAAAAAAATTTATTCCAAGAATGTTTAACTGCAATGGAAAAAAACAGGTTATCCGAACGAAGCGAAAGAATTTATTCTTTTGCGTAGTGAGAGGCGCGAGCCGACGCGAGTGGAGCGAGGGTGTGGGCAGGAAGAAGCGCGAGGATACGAGCGCGCCTGACTACTACTGTGATCAGCAGGCTTGGCGGACTTTTTGTTTAATCCTGCAGGGAGGAAAAGGACATTCAGAGAGAAAGGAGGAACGACTGACTCACTGAATGAAACCTTTGACGTTAAATTACCAGGCTGTGACTATGAAATGAACGAAGGAGTAATTTGAAGCGAAGCATGAGCCAAATTATGACGGAGAGAATGGAATAATCACAGAAAGCGACTAAGGTACAAAAGGCAAGAATCAAGATTGGTAGAGAGATACTAAATATATGATAATAACAAACTACCAGAAAGGTAATAAATAAGGGATGGTGTATCTACAAAAAGTGTGACAAGCCGGGCAGCCCGAGCGACCCGCAGGCGAGCACAAACACTGAGTGGCGTCTGCACCCCTTTATAAAAAAATGTATGAGCGAAGCGAATACCTTAAAGGGGGGGATTCAAGGGGGGGGCAGAGAGAGCCACGAGTGACGACCGAGTGAGCGTCATGCAATAAAACAAACAGACGCGACACGATGAGCACCTACTGGAGCGCAAGAGTGACTGCGGATGTGGTATGTGCAAGGGTGTTAGAGAAAATACTACCCGAAGGGTGGAGATTTCTCTAACACCCTTGCACATATGTTTTATTGCATTAAGTGAACGACGGAGGAACACCTTATAACCTGTTTTTGTTTAATTGGTACACCTTTACAATATCCAGGAAAAGTAACTTGAAAGCCTGAATGTTTTGCTACAAATTATTGAATTACATTGATTAACATCCGGGTAAATATAGAAACCGCACGAAAGAATGCTAAACTAAACTTGATAATTGTGTAAGACAATAAATTAATAGACAGAAACATATAGGTACAAATTATGGCTTACTATATATAGAAAAGGTTGTGATAAATCATATTTCAACATTTTGAATGTTGAAAGCAATCATACCTATAAATAGATTAAACAAATAGACTGTTAACTATCCTACACTGGTAGTTGTGGCGGATTTTTTTTGTTTACCACGATACGTCTAAACACCCCAAGGCTGTGTGATAGCGTAAGGGCTGTTTTGGAAGCGAAGCGGACAAAAATGCACTGAAGCGTTTAATTCACACAGCAAATGCTACGGTAGCGAATGGAATAATCCCGGGAGTAGTGACGCGAAGCGTCGCTCTAAGGGATTATGGAATGAGCGGAATGGAGCGATTGCGGTGTGGGTGGAGGGAGCTTGCGACCAGAACTCACAGGGCAAGAGCGGTGGTAGGAACAGGTCGGAAGCGATGCGGTGTGGATGACGGGAGCGACAGCGTAAGCGACAGCGACCAAATGCACACTGCAATGGAGCGGAGGTGACTATTGGGAATAGCGATGCGGTGTGAGTGGAGTGATTGACGCCGGACACCGCAAGGTGTCCAGCGAATGAGCGGAAAGAACACGGCAAAGCGAGGTTGGAAAAGATGGACTACAGTTAATATCCGGGATGGTATATCTACAAAAAGTGTGACACAACGGTTAAAGGATAAATTATAAATTAGCTTGTTTAAATTGACAATCAAGGTAAAATGTTTAAATTTGTAATAATATGAAAAACTCAAGAGCAATATTATTATAATTCTATTTATTATCCCTTCATGTGGATCATCGGAAATATTAGAACCAGAATCAACCGAAGAAGAAAAAGAAAACGACATTGGAATTGAATTCCATGATTGGGAAGAAGACAATGATACGACTACAATAAATCTTACACCAAGTTCTAAGCTTAAGATTAGGTATTAATCAACTACACCTCAACTGTAAGTATTTCATTGATATCAGTAGTATAGTGAGGAGAGAGATGAGCCTGTTTCATCTTATGCTTCCGCTCGTCTTGTGAAGCCAGCCTTACAACATCACAATGATACTTATCGTTAAGTTTATCGATTACCTCCATCAGTTTTTTTGTGTTTTGGATCAGAATTAAAGAAAAGTGAGGGCTGGTAAACACTTGCATCAACAAAATCAGTCAGCAATACCCCCCCACCCCCCCGTTTATAATAATGGTTCTTCTTGAATATCTGTTTTAAGCCTTCATGAGCAAACTTCACCAGTTCAAGGGTAGAGTTAGTCGGGAAAGGCAATTTAATCTGTATAGAGGGGGGGTAATACTGCGTTTCATGCTCCTTAAAAGGATTGGTACCAATGAAAACAATCAATCGTTTACAGAAAGAATTCTGTTCTCGTAATTTCTCGGCACCCATAGAAGTAAAAGTTGTTATACGTTCACGTACTTCGTCAAAAGAACGAAGATCAGTTTCGAATGTTCTAGAAGTACCAATAGATTTCTTCTTTTCAGGCTCAACCATTTCGATAGTTGGAATACCTTTCAAATCCTTTTGCAAGTTCAACCCGGTAATGGTCATATTCTTTCTTACCCAGGCTTCAGAGAGATTCACAAAGTCAATAGCTTTATAAACACCAATAGCATAAAGCTTCTTAGCGTTTCTTCTGCCTACACCCCCCCAGATATCCTCAACCTTAAGCCATTTCAGAGCTTTAATGCGCTTCTCTTCAGTATCTATGACATAACTGCCACCAGTCTCATTTGGAAACTTCTTTGCAATCCTGTTGGCCAGTTTAGCCAGGGCTTTAGTTGGAGCAGTTCCAATACTTATTGGTATACCGGTACCCTTTTCAATTCTTGCTTTCATTTCAAGTCCGTACTTCTGCAGGTCCACATTAATTCCCTCCAGATTCAGGAAACATTCATCAATAGAATAGATCTCCTGATGAGGACTGTAATTTGATAACAGACTCATAACACGTCTGCTCATATCACCATAGAGAGGGAAGTTGGCCGAGAACACTTTAACCTTGTATCTTCGGAATAGATGCTCATACTCGAACGCAGGTGCTCCCATAGGTATGCCAATTGCTTTAGCTTCATTAGACCGTGCAATAACACAACCATCATTGTTACTAAGAACAACAACTGGTATTCCGATTAGAGTAGGATTGAATACTCTTTCACAGGAAGCGTAAAAGTTATTACAGTCTATAAGTGCGTACATTTAAATTTACTGTTTAATATTTCAGTGCTTTCGTATGGAATACTTCACTACTCCCCCCCATATAGTCACACCCTGTTCATAGTTCACCTCTAATAATGGGAAGTCCTTATTCGAAGGAACCAGGAAGCACTTACCATCATTCATTTTAATACGCTTCAATGTAAATTCACCATCGATAAAACAGAGAGCGATTTTATTTTCTTCCCACTCAAGGCTTTTATCAATAATCAGAAGATCCCCCCCATCACTAAAATCATTACCCATTGAACTTCCGGAGACCCTTGCAAAGAATGTCGTTTCTTTATGATCTACCAGGAGTTCATCCAGACTTATATAGTCATGAAAGAAGTCATCCGCAGGAGAAGGGAAGCCAGCCTGAACATTACCTATGTACGGGTACTTCTGCTCAGAACTCTCAGGTTGAATAAGTTCTATTTTTTTTGGGTGTTTAGTTGCTTTTTCATGAGAGCAAAAATAGACTATTTTTGATTCAAAGGTTACAAATATGGGTAATTTAAGATTTAATGAAAGTTAGTATTGTGTATTGCTTTTTAAGTGCGTATTTTAACTGTAAAATTATAAAGACATTTAATTTAATACAACAATCGATATTATGTTTCAAAAAAAATAATTCGAATACACTATTATTTGTTTTCTGCAAATAATTGCTCCTTGTTTATTTTCACTTTTACTAATTTGTTATTCTCATTGTAATATACTAATTCCCACGGTGAATTTTTAAATTCATCGAAATTCTCATTCACCCCCAAATGATATGCTTAAATTCATTAGTTCGTTTGGTAGTAAGTTTATATTTTTTTAAATCATCTTTATCCATAACTTTGGTAGTTTCATTATTCTTCAATCTTAATTTAAAGTTTGATTTTTGATTGATGATATTTATTTTAACATCCCTAGCTATTTTTCGAGTGTAATTAGATGTATTGTAAAAATCTAAATTCAATAGTATCTCCACAATTTCTGTCTTATCTGTGATTTCCTTTTGGTGAGAGAATCCGCCAGATGGTTCTCTTTCAAAATAATAAATGCTTATATTATTTTGGAAAATTTTAATCCTCCCTCTTCTAGATAAATTATTCAAAAAAAATCCTAGTAGAACCCCAAGTAACGACGCTAAAACACTTATAAAAGGAGATGAACTATTATAAAAAAATGTCTGACATATAAAATAATATTAATCATTTAATTCAAAACCACCCTCAGTTATAAACTTTTCTAATAAATGATGAGCTTTTATATTCACTCTGAAAATAGGTAAGGACGTCTTCTCAATTTTTTTCAAAATAAGATTTAGCCTTGTCCATATTTAAAGTGTTTTTGAGATGATCTAACCTACCGTACTCATTTATATTATCCTTTGTGATTCTGGTATTCATCATTTCACGTAATAACACTTCATCAACTCCAAGAGCATCAACAATACTCTTTATCTGGTCATCTTTTCCTTTAGACATATATTCTGTTATATAAACTCTAAAGTTCTTTTCCGGATCTACCTTTACAGCACCTCTATGAACATCATTTAAGAACAGGTTAGCATACTTCTGTTCCTCCTTGGACAGAGAAGCAAATGATCTGTGCAATTCGTCTAAACTGTGTTGTATTTGAGCTTGATCTGTCCCTTCATTTCTGAGAATATTTAAATACTTAGTAAACCGCGAATTCATATACTCGGTATCTATAACATCTGTATTTATCTCAGTTAAATGACCTACAATTTCAAACGGAACATCTGTTGTTCTACCACCTCCAACACCATTTGCAAGTTCTTTATATCTTAATGCTAAAATAAGGTAAGTGTTTTCATCAAAATCTAATGTTATAGTTTTACTACCTGCTCCTTTACCGAATTTATAAGTCAGCTCACCCCCCCAATTAAATCCCTGTATTCTTGCAGCCTGTAAATAACTATCTAAATTTTTAAATAGGCTTGCAAATTTTCCTCTCTCAGTGAGATCATCGGGTAAATTAAGGAAATCTGCTACTCCTGCATTTTTAAATAAATATTCAATTTGAGCAAATACAGAGTTCATCATCTCCAGATTATAATCAAGTTTTTGAACAAACAACGCATAAGGTATATCACCTGAGTAAAGTTTAAAAGCCTTCTCAATATTTTGCTCCATCGTATGAGGCTTTCTATAATACTTAATTGTTCCAAACGGCTTATCAGGACCAAACAGTCTGTTTGTCCTTGAAAATGCTTGTATTAAGTTTGCTTTCTCTAAAACTTTGTCCAGATACAATGTATTAACCCATTTAGAGTCGAATCCTGTAAGCATTTGATTAACTACAATTAATAAGTCTAACTGTTTTTCTGGTGTATGCTCTATTCTTAAATAAGGTTCTTTGTGCGACAAACGTACAGAAATATCCTTCTTGAACTTACCATGAGTTGCAAGAGTAAAATCCATATCAAATAACTTATTATAGTCATCTATAATTTCAATTAAACCCTGTTCTTTATAAATAACACCTTCTTCATTATCAATTGAAGAATCAAATAATGCACTAACTTTCAACCCAGGAATCTCTTTCTTAATCAATTTATAATACTCTATAGCTTCAGGGATACTACTTGTAGCAAAAAGAGCATGAAATTTACTGTTCTGGCTTAAAGTTACCCAACTATCTTTTATATCTTTAACCACTTTACTCCTATGCTCAGACGTAAGATATTGTGATTTTGGAAGATAATCCTCAATCCCTTTTATATACTTACCGGCACTATTTAAATAGCCTGCCATCTTAACTTTAGAGGTATTCATAAAATGATAATACACCTCTTTTTTTTACAGGGTTAGATATAGCTTCTTCCTCATCAGATGCTTTTGCTTCATTTAAAGCAACTTCTCTTCTTAAATCTCTATCTTTATAAGTTAGTACTTTATAAGGGTCGAAACCTAAAACATTCTTATCCCTTATACCATCTGCAATGCTATACCTGTGCAGCTCATCTCCAATCACATTTGCTGTTGTATATGTATCTTCTGCGTTATCAGATAAAATGGGAGTGCCTGTAAAGCCAAAGAACAGTGCGGAAGGGAACGTATTTTTAATATTAATAAGCATATCACCAAAAGTAGACCTATGCACCTCATCAATAATAAATACAATTCTTTTTGAATTCATTATTTCAATATCATGAGCATTTAGCCCCCCCTTCCTCCAATTTTATTCTCGACATCTTTTGAATTGAAGTTACAATCAATGTATCAGAAGGATTATTACTTTTTAGCTTAGTAACTAACACTTTAGTATTTTCAGTAGCCTGAACCTCCTCATTGTCTTCTTTAAAACCACGATATTCTGTAAGAGATTGAGTACCAAGCTCAATTCTATCCATCATAAATATAACCTTATCCGCATCTTTAGAATTAGCAATTAACTGAGCAGACTTGAAGCTTGTCATTGTTTTTCCTGAACCGGTTGTATGCCAAATATGACCGCCTAAAAGATTCTTATTACTCCAATCAGTTTTTGTAACTTTATCAGAAATAGCATTTGCAGCATAATATTGATAACTTCTCATCACTTTCAACACACCATCAGATGTGTCTGCAACAGTATAGAAGCCAATTAATTGATGCGCCATAGGTATGGAAAGCAAAGTTGAAGCAATCTCTTTCCAATTATTAATAGGTTCATTATCAAAATCAGCCCAATTAAAATAATAGTCTTTGTTAAATCTACCATCAGGACCCGGATTAGCAAAATACTTCGTTTCGTTGGGCTCCATAGCCACAAAGATCTGAATCAATGAAAATATTCCGCTAAAAATCCCTTCTTTTGAATACTTTTCTATTTGATGATATGCCTGGCTAACAGACACACCAGTTTTTTTTAAGCTCAATATGAATAACCGGCATACCATTAATAAGAAGCATTAAATCGCCTCTCCTATCGTGCATTATTCTCGATGCAGACTTATACTGTGGTTGCTGAACAATTTGATACCTGCTAGTACCTGAAGCTATCTCCAGGCGATCATAAATCTTTAAACTAACCTCCTGCCCAAAATGCAATTTATCATCCTCATTGTCACGCTTAATTGAAACAGTTTTTCCATTAATAAATCCATTAAGTTTCAGAGGAGTTTTCAAATTTACTATTTGCTCAATAATCTGTTGCATCTCCCATCAGTGAGCGGACAACCATTCAGTTTATCCCTCTCTTGGTTATTATTAAAAAGAATATTTGCCCAGTTATCAAGCAAGTCTTTTTCAGATGGTCTTTTTAATATATTGTCTTCCCACCCTTTTTTTTGTTAACTCCTTTATTAAGGCATTTTCAAATTCCGCTTCTGATGTAAAGATCATGATACTAACTATTTAAAAGTAAAAATAAAGAATTATACAAACATCTTATCCAAACAAGCCTTCTTTATATTTTTGAGCTTATTTATTTTTTTGTTGTTGAAGGGAGATAAAAGTGTCAAATGTGTTGAAATAGTCAGATATTAGTTGTTGCTCTTCTAATGAATCTGATATGTATATATTAATTTTGCTCATTACATTATTCATTAATTTAGGATTGCCTACATATGAAACATGTTTCCAAGCAATTCTATTTATCGATTCTGCAATAGCCTGATTTGCATAACCTTCATCAGAAAGTAAAACTCCGTTCACATTAGTGCTATAAAATTTTCCTTTGCGATATTTTACTGTCCCTGCATTTGCTCCGTCAGTCGTCCATGTAATTGCGTTTTCGAAGAGGTATTCATTATAATAACCCATCAAACCATTGTTTTTAGTTTGAGAAGAATATACAGGATAAGTCATAAATCCCGTTTTCACTTGACTAGTTTCTGTTGCTGCCAGAACTTCACCGCGTGTAATTTTAAATAATTCATTAATCTCTTTTGAATCCATGGATTCTCAAAACCTTCAAACCTAATTTCCGGAACAGTTGCACCCTCTTTTGGAACATCTTTTCAAGCATTGCTTTTTTTTAAGTGTTACTAACTTATCGTGCTTTTGTTGTTCAAGGGTGATTTGTTGGTCGAGGTTTTGGAAATAGGAGCCGATTTGGGATTGTTCTTTTTTTTGGATTTTGGATAAGGAACTATTATTTTATTTATTTCATACATGTTTATTTTTTTTCGGAAAAGCAATATGTAAAGTTCTATGCCATATATCATTCACTACCGTAATTGAAGATAAGCATGCTTTCAGAAAATATGGATTTAATAGTTTATGCTTTAGAAGTGCAAGACTAACATAGTATGCTAATAATTCATTTGATTCAACAATATTCGCTGTTCCTACATCACCAATACGTGTCATTAAAACATCACCCTTTTGAGGATATGTTTTAAAATCTTTTTTTTAAAATCTTCGATAGAAATATATTTTTCTGACTTTAGTGTGTTGATATTTTCTACCGATAAAACATCACACCTTTATCTAAATATTTAGGAGTTTGATGTGTCCCATCATAAACATCTGTTAATTTCCCAAGCTCTTCTTCTTCCCACTCCCCCCCCTCAAATTCTTTAAACCTTATCTCGGGGATATTTTTGCTTTCTTTCATAATATCACCCATTTAATATAGTTTTAAACTCTTCCAAACCTTTCATATCAAACTCATTGCCGGTGAGTTCATCAATTTGCAGCGATAATGTTTTGCTAACCTGCTTTATCTCTTCAGTTATATCGGCAAATGTAGTTGAGTACTTTTCTGCGAGTGCTTGCACTTTGTCTGTCAACTGTTGCAATGTAGTTTAGGTAGATTGTGAAGTGTAACAACTAATGGAGATATCCATTTAAGTTCCAATAAATCATTTACCTGATCATCGGTTAGTTCTTCAATCGTTGCCTTGGTTTTCATGTGAAGAGCAGCCGATTCGGTTTTAACCTCTTTATTTAGCTTTTTCTGTTCGGTAATAAGTCTATCAACTTTTATTATTATAGCTTCATAAGAATCATCCTCAAATTTTCCATTGTCTTTAACTTCAGCTTTAAGCTGTTTTGCTTCTTTAATTACTTCAGCGTTTACAAAGCTATCTTTGGCATCATTAACAGTATCACCCTCTTTATCATCTTCTGAAAGAGAATCAAACAGCTCTTCAATTTCAGAAACAATCTCAGCAAGCCTGTTTTCTTTCTGCTTCAATCCCTGAAGTTCTTCATCAAGCAAAGTTTCCTGCACCAATTCAAATGGTATTACTCTACCCATCCATCCCTCTTGCACTTCTTGATCTTTGCCCTTTACCTTTTTAAATACCATATTAGGTTCAACCTTTTTGGTTGCATTAAATCCTTCGGTCTGTATAACTTCTAAATCCACAGAAATAACTTCCCACTGATTACTTAAAAGTTGGTAAGCATCATATTTATCTATTAATGGAATTGTCTTAAGCCTGCCGAATATTTCTTCACTAAAAATAGGCTCTTGCATTGTAATATTAATTGCAGATGGTTCTGTCAATAGTTTATCTTTCATAAAATCGCCGAAATCTGCAAACGACTCTTTAAAGCTTTCTTCAAACTCTTTTACTGTTTTGCTCTGAGATATTATTTGCTTAATGTCTTCCGATTTAAGTTCAGCATAATTGTCTGAGGTTTTAGCAAATATTTCTTCTTTTAAGCCTGGCAATGCATCCCAATATTTATTGAGTTCATCTATTTCATTTACCGGAATACCTCCAAACATGGTGGAGTAGATATCCCAGCTTTCAGTTTTATCTGATGAGTCTACATAGCGTGGAATATTAAGATTATATTCATTTTCTCTTATCTCATCTTTCTCAACAACTCTAGAATAATTTGGAATTGATTCTCTATTGATAACTGTATCGGCAATACGCTTTATATCACATGCACGAAGTTTATTATTCTTACCCTCCTTTACAAATCCTTTCGATGCATCAATAATTAAAACATTGTCCCTGTCTCTTTTCTTTCTAAGAACCATAATAATGGTTGGTATACCTGTACCAAAAAAAGATGTTAGGAGGCAAGCCAATAATTGCATCAATATTGTTTTTTTTCAATTAAATTCTTCCTTATTGTTCCCTCTTCACCACCTCTAAATAATACACCATGGGGGGGCAATACTATCGTCATTATACCATCATCTAAAACGTGATATAGATCATGTAGCAAGAAAGCATAATCCGCTTTACCTTTTGGAGCAAGTCCGTATCCAGAATAGCGAGGGTCATATTCTTTATTTGTGGGATCCCATTTTTGAGAGTATGGTGGATTTGATACAACTGCATCTACACTTAGATGTTTGTATGTTCCAATAGGATCACTTTCATCAAATAACGGCCAGTCATCTTCTAAAGTATCGGCATTTCTCACCTCAATATTACCTGGAATAATTCCACGCATGATCAGATTCATACGTGTAAGATTATAAGTATTTTGTTTTAGCTCCTGTGCATAATATTTTATATTGTCGACGTTATCAATATGCTTTGCTACTGATTTACCAATATTTATTAACAGTGAACCAGAGCCACTTGTGGGGGGTCATATATCTGTATTTCTCTTTTATCTTTAAGGTGATTCGCAATAATCTCAGACATTAATAGTGATACTTCATGAGGTGTGTAGAACTCACCTGCTTTTTTACCTGCATTAGCTGCAAACATACCAATAAGATATTCATAAATGAATCCAAGCATATCATAATTCTGCCTGCCGTTCATTGGGATATCTTTTATTAAATGTATCAGGTCTCTAACTGCTTTTGTTTGAGAAGCAGCAGTATCACCTAGTTTGCTTAATCCTGTTTGTAATGTATCAAATATTCCATCAAACAGCTTTTTATAATTTGGGCTTATTAAACTATTAAAAGCTGACAAAGCATCTCTTACATTAGAAATATCAAAATCTAACCCCCCCTTTTCAATCCATGTTGAAAACAGGTTTTTATGTGATATGAAATAACCTGTTGTACTTCTGAAAACTCTACTGTTTCAACATCATCTTCGGAAAGATTTTTGATACCCTCTTCAGTAAAATAATTCTTTTTTTGCATACTGTATTTGGCTATCAGACAGATATTTATAAAATATAAATCCTAATATATAGTCCTTGTATTCATTTGCCTCAATTTTAGAGCGCATTTGATTTGCTGACTGCCATATTTTGGCAGCTAATTGTTGTTTGTTCATATTTTAATATTTATCGTTTTATATGTAGATATTGGCATTATAGCTAATTACTAAAAATAGCCTTAAAAGGTCAATAATAAAGAAACAATTAAAATGGAGAAATCAGCTAATATTTATAAACTGAATTTTTTTTACTTTTACGAAAAGTTCATATACAAAAGTATTAATTATATCAACCAGCTCATAAATCTCCTTATCCTCTACAATTATGTAATCATTATCTATTGTTTGATGAAATCGATGTGCTATATCATCTCTTTTACTAAAAGCATCATTTAATAAATCGAAAACAGGAATATCTATATTAAAATACTCCTTAAAGTGTTTTTGAACAGACCATTCATTATTTTTGCTTGTAAACTTACTAAAATGCTTTTTTTTAATTTTTTTCTGGAATATCTTTTTCTTCCAAATCCTTCCCTAAATGTTGTATGTTTTTTTATATGATAATTTTTAACTCATCAAATCTCAGATAACAAGTAACAGCCAGATCAGCCATAAACAATTCATAAATTGACATCATTGTCAAATATAACATTCTGTTTAATGTCCTTCTTTTAGTCCATCGACTTGAAGTTCAAATATATCGTATACTTGAGCAAGATTATTTTTGTATGAATAAAAACAATTATAGGGATTCCTTACATGGACATTTATATTATAAAATGAAATCCCTTTTTTTGCGTGGTAAATTGCATTGTCCTCCCAAACAAAATCATTATCAATGTAAAAAAAATGGACTCCCCTTTTTCATTATAATTTTTTTTAGATCTATATATTCATATAATCCTTTTTTTGTCCTCTGAGTATGAAACCATATCTACATAAGAAACTGGTTTGTTACTTTCAACAACCAAATTACCATCTATATAAATATTTTTATGACAATCTTTTATTTTAAACATGACAAATACATACATTAATCATTTTATACAACTAACAACCAAAGATAACAATAAAAATCATTAGTTAATTCATCAACGAATTTCTTCAATTATATAATCAGCAATATCATAACCCTCTTCTATTTGTTTATTCGTTGCGTGCTTTTCTACCAGATCTGAGACCTTAATTTGTTGCTTCATTACGCTTTTGAGTTGGACTGCCTTTCTACTCCATTTTTCATAACAGCCGGCATCAGGGAATAAGATTACATGTTTATCGCGGAGGACTTTGGATTTCTCAGTGTTGAGGCCGTTGAGGTTTCCGGCTGCAAGCCAGTTGTAGTTGGAGTAGATCATACTTGCGATTACTGCTGTTTTTTTTCAGCTTCAACAATTGCGATTGGTTTGTCGGGGTAGATGCGGATGAGGTGTTCACCGAAGTAGCATTGGCATAGGTTGAAGTTGGCAGATTCGGAATTACTTTTTTTAGTGTTTCCTTTTTTTGGAGTTTCTTTTTTTTAATATGTTGTGCACCCAGTTTATTGCTCCGGTCTTGTTTTTGATTCGTTTCCCGGTATCGGGATTGTATTGCATTATCTTTCCGGTGCGGACTTTACCATTTATGTCGATCTGCCAGAATATGACACTTTGGTTTTTTTGTTGCTCCGAGTGCATAATTTCTCATTGCTTTTTCAATTTTATCGCGCGAAAAGTGCTTGCACAGGAAGCGTACAAAATTAGAGTTGAACGAGACGGATTGTTTAACATAACTGAGAGGGATACAATCTATCTTACGTTGCGAAGTCTTCAGGCGAACTGTGTGAGCCTGCAAAGGTGCTGAGTTTGGTTTATTATATTTATGATCATTAAAGTATTGTCGTGGAGGATAGTGATATCCACATTTAATTGCCCGGTTGCATATTCCAACAGTAGGATGAATTGGTTCTCCTGTGTTTCCATCCAAATATAAAGTAAAGGTTTGCTTTACTTTACAATTTGGGCAAGTATGACGTGTTCCCCCCCTACCCTTATAAGGTTCGAGA
>JMBV01000273.1_pt1 | contig 18522 bp, 29 predicted proteins | sample 616531 | NCBI WGS metagenome assembly JMBV01 (sample SAMN02727904, study PRJNA239997) | anaerobic digester metagenome | biome: anaerobic digester; isolation source: mesophilic anaerobic digester inoculated with municipal waste water sludge... | place: Germany: Bielefeld University, CeBiTec ...
TAACTAATATACTAGGCAATGTATAATAATCTGTTAATCCTGAGATTATACTATTTTGTCCAATCCTGGTATATATACCTGCAAGTTTTTCATTATACATATATAGTCCTGTTATAACTCCAAATTCCTCTACAGTAAACTTATCATCTTTAAATATTAGAAAATCCCTTGTAAAAGGTACAAAGTATTCTTGATATAAGTAATCCCTATCCCAAGATTCTTTTAATTTTCTTTCCCATTGTTCTTGGGTAAAATCTCTACCTGCATATACCCCTTGAGAAGCATTTAAGTCCATAGGCTTCATTATATATTTATCCTTATCCTTTAAAACCATATTAAATATATCCTTATCTCCACCAAATATACCTGTATATGGAATATGAGCCTTTACAAATTCCCTTTCTTCTTTAGATAAGTATTCTAAGGTATCTTTATCATGTAAAACTTTAAAGAAAATCTTATTATGGATTACTTGAGATCTTATGGAACCTATACAACAAAAGGCTCTATTTTTATATGCCTCTATAAAATCTGGAATTTCTTCTGCCTTATCTATTAATTCAAAGGTTACTATTCTTCGATATACTAAATCTATTTTATAATTCTTATGATATAGCTTCCCATCTCTGTATTCTAAATCCCTCGGGTCTACTATTATACAATTATATCCTTTATCTATATAGGCTTTTTTTTGAACTCCTCAAATTCTGGTGTAGTTCCGCTTTCTGTAAAGTCTACTATGGCTACATTGGGATTTTGATTGTTCTCATCATACTTATTAAATATTTTTATACTCTCTTCTACCCAGGTATCAAATAGTTCAAAATAGTTTAAATCATAGTTTTTTTCTAAAATCATTTAAGGCCTTTGACTCTAATAAAATCTTTGCAATGGTATTATCCTCATTCATGGCAGAGGAACCATCTGTATTTAACTCACAAAATTTAAAATTATCATAGTCCTTATAAAATATATCAAATCTTCCTATGGGAACATTTATATCATAACCATTATCTATTTGGATTAAATCTTCTATTAGTTTTGGAAATCCAAATTTCTTTCTAAATTCCTTATCTTCTATATATCTATTGGTAATCTTATTTGTAATAGATATCATCATATCCCCAATTTTATTGAAATCCTCAATATTTTCCTTAGTAATAAAGTAGGGGGGGTGATATATAGTAGGTATTGGTTCTCCCTTATACCTTGCCTTAGAATTACTTACCTTTTCTAAGGTAAGATGATAATCATCTATATATTTTCTTGATTCTTCATTATTAAATCTATATATTCTTTGTTAATCTTCTTTCCTTCCATTTATTTCACCTCCACTAAATCATCTAGTAAGCACCAGTTAAGGGAATTCTTTTTCCCTTCCTTTGACTTTTCCTTTGTAATTTCATAGGGACTTTTCCCTTTTTCTAGAATTTCTTCTAGTGGTTTTAAATATCCCTTTTCTTCTACTGGTAATCCTCTTTTAGCTAAATTTACTAAATATTTTCCTATTTCCAATAGAGTCTTATCCTTTAGAGTGGTTTTTAATCCACTATTCATCATTTCTTCCTTTGCTTTATTTACATCTTGAATCTGAATTTCCTCAACATAATTATATAATTCTTCTAAATTTTCTTCATCATATAATAACCCTTTTAACAAAGCTATAGCTCCAAAGTTTAAGGGATAAGGTACTGCATCCATCATTCTTACTTCTACATATTTTTTTAGTCCTTACATCGGGGGGGAAAAACATGGTTAATATGTGCTCCAATTCCTCTGTTTTATAATCTTCAGGATCAAATACATCCTTTACCAACTTGTGCTCTGTATATATTTCTTTTCCATCTTTATTTATAAATATTGGTGGCCTATTTAATATATATTCTGCATATTTTCTATATCCAAAGTCCTCGTCTAAAGCTCCTTCTACTACTCCCGATCTAAAGGTATCACAATTTTTCCATATATAAGATCTTATATTATGCTTTTCTATAGGTTCTCCTTCAAAATAATAGGCATTTTCAAATATAGCATATAATACTGGAGACAATGCATTGGTGATTTTAAATTTCTTTTTATAATCCTCTTCAGATTCAAAATCTAAAGATACCTGTAATGCAGCTGTACCCTTCATCATATTATGGGCATGGGTACCCCTAGTTTTAAAATAGTTAAACATAAAATCATATCTTTGTTTAGGTAAAAGGGTTATTTCATCTATTTTAGTTACTGGATGATACCCTGTTGTCATTAGTCCTTGATTCTTTTTTTTCTAAAACAGGGATTATGTCCTGTAAAAATTCTAAATACTCTTTTTCTAAATCCTTTATGTCCATGGAAGCATTTATACTTAATTCCAATTGACTTCCTGGTTCTAATGTTATATTTTTATTTCCTTTAATAAGACCTAAGATATATTCTCCTTCATATACACCTTTATATCCTAAGGATTCTAGATCTTTTAAGGTCTCTCCCACTCCCTTTTCTCCATAATATGAAATGGTCTTTAAACTATCCTTATCTATAACAAAATGTTCAAACTCTACTCCAATCTTAAATTTATCTTCTGTCTTTTCATTGGTTTTAAAATATTTTACTATTTCTTCAACTTGCCTTTCATAATCCATATTCCCACTTCCTCTATTTATATATTTCGCAATTCTAAATATATATACCCAAATATGAAAATTATAACTATATCTATAATTTAAGTTCATGGATATTTCCCATTCCATAGGTATATATATATTACTATTTCAACAGGAGGTATTGTTTATGAAAAATATCCTTTTAATTGAGTATTGTACTGGTTGAGGTTATCTTGGAAGAGCAGTTGCTCTAGCTAGATCTATATTAAGTGAACATAAGAATAATATCACTGAACTTACCTTAGTTCCTTCTTCAGGTGGTGTGTTAGAAATAACCTTAAATAATGAGTTGATTTTTTTTCTAAAAAAAAGAATTAAATCGCTATCCTGAAAAAGGTGAAGTAGAAAAACTTGTTACAGATAAATTAAAATAATCCCTAAGGCTACTGAAATTCAGTAGCCTTTACTCTTTTTATCATTTGATAAATCCTTTGGAAAGTGATATTCTTTTTTTAATAGCTTAAATCGTTAATTAACAATAATAAAAGGGGGGGATGAAACCTATGTATACCTGTGCCATTTGTAAGGATAAACCATGTCGAAGAGGTGATAAGGAAAACTATCCTAAAAATTGTCCAACTAGGGAAGAGGAAAAGATAAATGAAATTAAAGAATTATATAAAGAAGAAGAAAATCATAAATTATCCTATAATTCTGCCTTAGTGGAAAGTGAAGGTTATTGTAAAAAGACTAGAGTGGAAGAGATTATAGACTTTGCCAATAAATGTGGATATAAAAACTTGGGAATAGCCTTCTGTGTTGGATTATCTAATGAGGCAAAAATTCTATATGATATTTTAAAAAGTAATGGATTTAAAGTAAATTCAGTTATGTGTAAAAACGGAAGTATCCAAAAGGAATTTATGGGCATTAAGGAAGAACAAAAAGTACGTCCTGGTACATATGAAGTCATGTGCAATCCTATTGGCCAAGCTAAATTTTTAAATAAGATGAATACAGACTTTAATATTGCTTTAGGATTATGTGTAGGCCATGATTCTTTATTCTTTAAATATTCTGAAGCTCCAACTACTGTTCTTGTGGCAAAGGATAGGGTACTTGGCCATAATCCAGTGGCTGCCCTTTATTTATCTCAAGGTTATTATAATAAAAAGCTTTATCCTAAAGAATAAAACAAACCCCCCCTCAAATCTAATTTTGAGGGGTAATCTATATTATGCTCCCATGAACATTTCTATATCATCTTCTACATTTGAAATTGTGCCTATTCCAAATGTATCTACTAATACTTTAGCCACATTTGGTGAAAGGAATGCTGGTAATGTAGGTCCTAAGTGAATGTTTTTCACTCCTAAGGAAAGTAATGCTAATAATACTATTACAGCTTTTTGTTCATACCAAGCTATATTATATGCTATTGGCAATTCATTTATATCATTTAATTCAAATATCTCTTTAAGTTTTAAGGCTATTACTGCTAAGGAATAAGAGTCATTACATTGTCCTGCATCTAATACTCTAGGAATTCCGTTAATATCTCCTAAATTCAATTTATTGTATTTGTATTTTGCACAACCTGCTGTTAAGATTACTGTATCCTTTGGTAATGCTGCTGCAAAATCTGTATAGTAGTTTCTCTTCTTCATTCTACCATCACAACCTGCCATTACAAAGAACTTTTTAATAGCTCCTGATTTAACTGCATCTACTATTTTATCTGCCAATGCAAATACTTGAGCATGAGCAAATCCACCTACTATAGTTCCTTTTTCTATTTCCGTTGGAGCTGGCAATCTCTTAGCATGTTCTATAAGCTCTGAGAAATCTTTAGCTTGTCCATCTACTCTATCTGGTATATGTTTAAATCCTGGATATCCTGATGAACCTGTTGTATATACCCTATCTGCATAGGAAGCCTTAGGTGGTACTATACAGTTTGTAGTAAATAAAATAACTCCATTGAATTTTTCAAATTCTTCTTTTTGTTGCCACCAAGCATTTCCATAATTTCCTACAAAGTGATCGTATTTTTTTGAATGCTGGGTAGTAGTTAGCTGGTAACATTTCACTATGAGTATATACATCTACTCCTGTACCTTCTGTTTGTTTTAATAGTTCTTCAAAGTCCTTTAAGTCATGACCAGAAACTAAAATTGCTGGATTATTTCTTACACCTATATTTACTTCTGTAATCTCTGGATTCCCATAAGTAGATGTATTCGCCTTATCTAATAAAGCCATGGTTTTAACTCCATACTCTCCTGTTTCAAGGGTTAATGCTACCAAATCATCAGCAGTTAGGCTATCGTCCAATGTAGCTGCTAATGCTTTTCTAATGAATTTACCGATTTCTGGATCAGAATATCCTAAATTATCTGCATGCTCTGCATATGCTGCCATACCCTTTAACCCATATGTGATTAATTCTCTTAAAGAACGAATATCCTCATTTTCTGTAGCTAAGACTCCTACTTTTTCGCTACTTGCTTTATATTCTATTTCATCATTTGAAGTAACAGTAAATGTTGCAGAGTCTGCTAAATCTCCTAAATCTACACCATTTTCAATTAAGTTAGCTTTTAATTCATCTCTTAATTTTAAAGCATCTTTAATCTTTGCAAAGAATCTATCTTTATCAAAGTTTGCATTTGTAATAGTCATAAATAAAGATTCAATTATAAATCTATCTAAACCTTCCATTGTATAGTTAATTTCGTCAGCTTTTATTCCTAATACTGAAATACCCTTAAGTGCATAGATCATTAAGTCTTGAAGAGCTGCTACATCTGCAGTCTTACCGCATACCCCTACCTTTGTACAGCCTTTTCCACCAGCTGCTTCTTGACATTGATAACAAAACATACTCATATCTTCTCCCCTATTTTTAAATAATATTCTTTTCTTTCTTTAACTTATGTCTATACTATATCTTAAGTAATGGCATAATTCGGTAACACTGGTTACCAAAGTAAAATTAATTTTAATAATTTACTCCTGCTGCTTTAATCCTATCTGGATAAGCTGTAGAACAAGGAGTTACCCCCCCATATACCATTCCACAATGAGGACATTTTGTCTCTAAATGGGTCATTTCAAAAATATTTCTACATTCTACACATTCTATTTCAACTGGCATAGGCATAGGTCTAGTATTAAAACCCATCATCCTAATTTTATCTACTACTTGCTTTCCACTGTCAAAACTTCCAGTACATCCTTCATGCATTTTAATTTCCTCCTCTTTTTTTTATTTATCTTAATATATTCAATTATCCATTCCCAATTGAAGCTGCTTTCCTTCTCTCAAACTACTTCTCATTTTGTGAATAAAATTATCTATTTTCTCAAGCTCTATTAATAGTTCTTTTTCTTCTTCACTAGTTTCTATAATTTTATCTATACCACCATTTTTAATGACAATTCTTTTATCCGCAATTAAGGCTAAAGTAGGATCATGGGTGGCCATTAAGACTATTTTGTTTTTATTAATTAATAAATCTAAGGCCTTTCTCCTATCTATACCTGCATTTTCTATTTCATCTATTAATACTATTGGTGATGAACTAAGTATTGCAGTATCGGCAATCATTAAAGCTCTAGATTGTCCACCACTTAATGATGTAATAGGAGTGTCTAATTCAAATTTTTCTCCAGCTAAATTATTTGCTCCTTCTATTATTTTATTTATTGTATCTTCTACATCTGCAACTAATCTACTTTCAGCATGAAGTTCTAAAAACTCCCTTACAGTTAAATCCATTACAAAATTCATATTTTGTGACAACTGTGCTACTAATCTATTATTAGATGAAAATCTCCATTTTTTTTATCAGGTATTTCTCCATTTATTAATATGGTCCTTCCTGTAGGGGTGTCCCTTTGAGCTGTCCATTCTATATCTGCTAACAATCTAGATTTGCCAGAGCCTGTAGGACCTACTATTGAAATAATCTGGGATTTATGAATAGTTAAGCTTTCAAAATCCTCTGGAATATTGGATTTATTATGTCCAGGTAAAATAGTTAAAGATTCTATACCTATTTCATCCTTTATTCCAAGAAAAGCCTTCATTTGTTCTATATATTCCTTTAAATTGGCCATAAGTCTTTCCTTATCTATGGCAAAATCCTCTATTTCTTCTTGAGAAAAATCATTTAAAAATTCTTCAAAGGTTTTATCTTCTTTTCCCTTAATATCTAATTTGTTTTCTTCTAAATATCCTAATACAAAGGGATACTTTTCTAAAAGCTGTCTTAAGGTTAAATTATTCATCTTCATCACCTAAATCAATCTTTCTAACATTACCCATTTGATAAGCTTCTCCTATTCTAGTTTCCCCCCCTAAACAATAGGAGCACATAGCTGCAGGCATTGGAAACCTAAGTTCCATACCTTGTACAGAATCTATATTATCTTCTTCATCATATAATAATGTACTTAATTCATAGGCTCCTTGTCCTGTTAAACCATTTATATGCATAGTTATAGCCCTTGGATTTACAGAGTTTATCTTTGAAGCAAATACTTCTCTTTCTGCTTGAGATACTATATCCCCCCCTTTTGTAATTACTACTATATCCGCCGACTTCAACATTGGTCCTATTTTCTTAGGAGTATTTATTCCTGACAAATTATCTATAACACATACTCCCTTTATATTTTTTTATATATGGTGAACATCTATTACAAAGTCCCGCTGACTCTGTAATCAATAAATCTAAATTCATATTTATACCCCATTGAACTACTTCTTCAATATTAGATGCAAAGAAGTGATCTGGACAAAGGGCTCCTGACAATCCCTTCTTAACTGGAATACCTGCCTTTTCATAAAGAATATCATCATCTGTATAAAGACAATCAAATTTTACTACTCCTACAGAGATATCCCTATCTTTTAAGGCATCTATGGTCTTTAGTATTATACTGGTTTTCCCAGAAGAAGGAGGCCCAGAAAACACTACTAAATTCATCTATTCTACCTCCTTGGCATTCCTAAATATTTCTAAACATCTTTTAATTAAACTTCCTATATCATCATGATCATTTATAAAGTCCCATCCTAACCACATAAATTTTTGTCCTTTACTTAAACCGTTATCTACATGGGGGGGATTAGTAGATGGAAATTTGCCATTTTTAGAAAGCAATTCTCCTACTTCTTTCGATAGGAAAAAGTCTACAAAGGGTTTGATTTCTTCTTCTTTCTCCCCCCCTTTAGCCAATAAAAACACTGGACTTATAATGGCTCCATCCTCTGGCCATACTGGTTTTAAAGGACTGTTTTCCTTTACCATTTGAGTAAATAAGTAGGGCATAACTGTTACTGTAGGTATACTGGAATTTGACCTACTTATATGGGACTTGACCATTTCTGCTGGAGACATACTTTTAAGTAATGATTTACCTAGTTTTTAAGTCCTTCTTCTCCATAGATTTTATATATATTTAAAATCAATGCATTAAATAAATCAAAATCATGTAATGGTAGAGAAATTGAGTTTTCAAACTCTGGTTTTAACAAATCTTCCCAAGTCCTAGGCATTTCCCTTCCATTTAATTCTTCCGTATTTACTAAGAATACTGCAGGAACTACGCCTATTATGGAATATTGTCCTTTAGGATCCTTTAAACTTATTTCATTATTATCAAAATCCCTATTTAATCTATTTAAACCAGAAATATCTTTAAATACACCTTGAGCTTTAAATTTCCCCATTAAATTTTTATCAAAGAATAGATCAAATCCTGCTGACATATAGATATCTGCTAAGGTATCTTCATTATCACCTTGGATTTTTTTTCCCTAATCCACTCTACTCCTATATTGGCAGATTTCAATTCGTATTCCACTTTAAATTGAAAATTTTCTTGATTTTCATCTATCCACTGATTAAAACTTTCTAATAGTGGAATTCTAACGGGACAGGGTAATACTCCTTGAATCTTAATATCTCCTTCTTCCTGGTTTTTGATATATTTAAGGTATCATCTTCTAAGTTTCTATTTTGTTCTATGATTTCTACTAATTTTTGTTCAAATAATTCTATATTGACTTTTTTTTGGTTAAACAAGCCATTTCTAAGGTAATTGTTTTTCCCATGATTTTCATCATGGCATCATTTTTTTAACTGTTCAAAACCATTGGCCACAAATATATCTATGGTTTCTGGATATTTTTCCGTTATATCATAAACTTTATCTTTTATATTAAAATATTTATTCATTAGATTTTCTCCTTCCTATTCTCTTTATCAATATTAATACTTAATGTTAAAATAGTCCGTAACAATGGTTACCAAAAAAATAATAACTGAATTTTCATAAATTATGCTATAATTGATTTTATGGAGGGGGATATATATGCGATGGTTTTATGGTTTGCCTAGATTTGTTCGAGATTTAATAATTTTTAATTCCTTTATATTTATGATTCGATTTATACTGAATTATGGACTACATATTGATTTTAACATCCAAGGTAATACCCTTATGGCTGCCAATGTAGGTATATTAATTGTTAATTTACTTATGTACAGGATTAATAAAATAAGAGAAGAAGAAAGAAATAGTAAAAATAAAAAGTAAATATAAAAATGCCCCCCCTATATTCATTTTTGAATATAGGGGCATTTTTACTATGCTGCAAATTGACTATTATAAAGCTCTGCATAGAATCCATTATCTTTCATAAGTTCATCGTGAGTGCCCTTTTCTATGATTTTACCTTCATTCATAACTAAAATTATATCTGCATTTTTTTATTGTAGATAATCTATGGGCTATTACAAAGCTAGTTCTGCCTTCCATCAAATGATCCATAGCCTTTTGAATCAATATTTCTGTCCTTGTATCTACACTAGATGTTGCCTCGTCTAAAATCAATATTTTAGGATCCGCTAATATTGCCCTTGCTATAGTGAGTAGTTGCTTTTGTCCTTGGGAAATATTAGATGCTTCTTCATTTAAAACAGTATTATACCCTTCTGGTAAAGTTCTTATAAAATGATCTGCTTGTGCTAAGGTTGCTGCCCTATAAATTTCATCTTCTGTAGCATCTTCTCTACCATAGGCTATATTATCCATTATAGTACCATTAAATAACCAGGTATCCTGTAATACCATTCCAAAATACTTCTTAGATCTTCTCTAGTCATTTCTCTAGTATCTACGCCATCTATGGTGATTTTCCCACTATCTATTTCATAAAATCTCATTAGTAAATTAACTAAAGTAGTTTTGCCTGCTCCTGTAGGTCCAACTATGGCAACAGTTTCTCCTGATTTTACATCTATATCCATACCTTGAATTAATAATTCATCTTTCTCATATCCAAAGTCTACATTTTCAAAGATAACTTCTCCCTTTGGATTTTCTATTTTCACAGGATTAACTGGATCTGAACTTTCCTCTTCTTCATCTAATAGTTCAAATACCCTTTCTGCAGAAGCTATGGTAGATTGAATTACATTGGCTATTTCTGCCGTTTGAACTATAGGTTGAGTAAATTGCCTAGCATATTGAATAAAAGCTTGCACATCTCCTACACTTATTTTCCCATTTACTACAAAAATTCCACCAAAAACTGCTACAAATATATATCCTATATTATTAATTAAATGCATAAGAGGCATAATAATCCCTGATATAAATTGAGCTTTCCAGCTGGAATCATAAAGCTTTTCATTTATAATGCTGAATTTTTCAATTGCTCTTTTTCATGACCATAAGCCTTTACAATAGTATGTCCTGTATACATCTCTTCAATATGCCCATTTAATTCTCCCAATGAATTAGCTTGGGCAATAAAATATCCCTGGCTATGTTTTGCTATGTTTTTAGTTAGAAGAATGCTTAAAGGTATAGTAATTAAAGTTACTAAAGTTATAGTAGGGCTAATTAGTAACATCATAATAAAAATACCGACTAATGTAACTATAGCAGAAATCAGTTGAGTAATACTTTGTTGTAGCGTATTACTAATGGTATCAACATCATTTATTACTCTACTTAATATATCTCCTGTAGTATTTGAGTCAAAATACCTTAATGGCAGTCTTGATAATTTTTCGTTTACTTCTTTCCTTAAATCATATACCATCTTCTGGCTATACCTGCCATCATATAATGTTGTATATATTGAAAAAAAAGCTGAGAATATATATAATCCTCCCAACAGTAATAGGACTTTAGTTATATAATCAAAATCCACAGTAGAACCAACAACACCCTGTAACTTTAGCTTAATACCTTCCACAAGCTTATTAGTTATTAATCCCATAACCCTAGGGCTTAAAATATTAAACAATGTACTTAAAACTGACATAAAAAAAACACTATTATTAAAATATATTTATAAGGCTTTAAATAGCCTAATAGCCTTTTTAAACTTCCCTTAAAGTCCTTAGCCTTTTCAGCAGGTCTCATCATTCCAGAACCTGGAGGCCCTCCTCTTCCCATTTTCACTGGTCTTGACTTATTGTTTTTTTCACTCATGCGATTTCCTCCTCAGATAACTGAGATTTTACAATTTCCCTATACACCTTACACTTTTCTAAAAGATCTCTATGGGTGCCTTGACCTACTATTTCTCCATTATCTAAAACTAAAATATTGTCTGCATCCATTATAGTACTTACTCTTTGTGCTACTATAATCAAAGTAGAATCCTGAGTTTCATCTTTTAAGGCATCTCTCAGTCTTTTATCTGTTTTAAAGTCTAAGGCGGAAAAACTATCATCAAACACGTATATGTCAGGCTTTCTTACTAATGCTCTTGCTATGGACAATCTTTGTTTTTGTCCTCCAGATAGATTAGTCCCTCCTTGAGCTACAGTAGAATCAAATTCTTCCTCTAAATTCATTATAAACTCCTTAGCTTGAGCTATTTCAGCTGCATGAATCACTTCTTCATCTGTAGCATCTTCTTTGCCAAATCTAATATTGTCAGATACACTTCCAGTAAATAAAAGAGCCTTTTGAGATATTAAGCCTATCTTACTTCTTAATTCTCCTTGTTTTAAATCCCTTATATCTACTCCATCTAATAATATGGAACCACTGCTTACATCATAAAATCTAGGTATCAAATTTATTACTGTAGACTTTCCAGATCCAGTACCACCAATAATAGCCGTTGTTTCCCCTGGCTTAGCAGTAAAGGATACATTACACAAAACTGGATTTTCTGCACCAGGATATTTAAAACTAACATCTCTAAATTCAAGATATCCCTTTAAATTTTCTCCATCTTTTGTATTTTCCTTATCTAAAATCTCATTCTCCATTTCCAGCACTTCATTTATTCTGTTAGCTGAAGCTGCTGCCCTAGGTATCATTATAAACATGACAGATACCATAATCAGTGAAAACATAATCTGCATTACATATTGGATAAAAGCCATTAAATCTCCAACTTCTAAACTCTCCATATCTATTAATTTACTTCCATACCAAATAACTGCCACAATAGTGAAGTTTAGAATAATGTTTAATAAAGGCATCATAACAGACATTAATCTAACTACCTTTAGTGATGTTTCTGTTAAATCTTTATTAGCTTGGTTAAATCTTTTTTTCTTCATAATCCTTCTTATTAAAAGCTCTAATTACTCTAATCCCAGTTAATTCTTCTCTAAGAACTTGATTAACCTTGTCAATTTTTTTGTTGTATTAGTTTAAAATATGGAAATCCCTTTTTACCTACTAGAGTAATTGCTATTACTAAAACTGGTGCTGAAATAAGAAATACTTTAGATAGTTCCCTGTTTTTGATAGAGCCATAATAAGCCCTCCTATGAGCATTAAAGGTGCTCGAACCATCATCCTAAGGGACATCATTGTTACTTGCTGCATTTGATTAATATCATTTGTTGTTCTAGTAATTAGTGAAGATGTACCTATTTTATTAAATTCACTAAGGGAATATCCTTCTACTTTAGTAAATACTTCTCTTCTTAAGTCTCTTCCATAGGACATGGCAGATTTAGAAGATAAATAACTGGCCAATACCATACTAAGAGCACCTAATAGTGCCACTATAAACATCTTTCCACCAATGGAAAATATATAGGGTATATCCCCTTTTATTATTCCATTATCTACTATATCACCCATTAAATTAGGAAGATACAGCTGGGTATATGCGTTGAAAAAAAGTAAATATAATTACCCCCCCTATAACCATATGCCAATAGGGTTTCAAAAATCTAAGTAACTTTAACATATATCAATCTCCATTCTAATTATTGTATTATTATGTTATCACTCTTGATATCAGGTATCAAGACCCCCCCTTAATAATATTGTAAGTTGTTATATTATTACTCTTAATATAATAATATAAGAAGTATAGTACTAATCTTTAATATATAATTAACATTTTGTACAATGAAAGGAATATGATGTTATGGACCAATTAAAAGAAAAGAATATAAACTTTAAATTGTATTTATTTACTATTTTGATCATTGTTCTATCCCTTGTATTTAAGTTTACTAAATATAATAATTCCCCAATCCTAATTTAGAACATAAAGAATTAGGCCAAATTGAATCTATTATTAAATATGGAGATAATTCCATTATAGCTGTTCATTATCCTATTTTAGGCAATGAACAAATTGATAATAAAATTAAATCTATCATACAAGGATATGTTGATGGATTTATTCAATTAACGAAAAAAAATTTCTCCAATAGATAAAAATATAAGTCTGAGTTAAATATTGACTATGAAATATATAGTCATTCTAAGGATATAATTAGTATTAAATTCACAATATTAGAAGATACTTCCCACTACACTTATCCAAGTATCAAAACACATACAGTTATATATGATTTATCTAAGGAAAAGGAGTTATATTTTTTTACCTGATTATTTAGAAATCCCCCCCCATATTAAAGTAAACTATAATACAATTAAAAAGTTTGTAAAATCTAATTATATAAACAAAGACTTCATAGAAACTTTCTTACCAGTTAATAATGAACACCCTGAATTAAAAATAATTAGCAACAGAAAAATAGACCCTAATATGCCCATGGTAGCTTTGACCTTTGATGATGGTCCCTATATTAGAGCTACTATACCTATCTTAGATACTTTAAAAGAGCATAATTCTGTGGCTACCTTCTTTGTACTAGGTAATAGAGTGCCTAGACATAAAGAAATAGTTAAAAGAATTGTTCATGAAGGAAATGAAATTGGAAACCATAGTTATAATCATAAACAATTAACTACTTTATCCTCTAAAGAATTAAAAGAACAAATAGATAAAACTCAAGAAACTATAATTGAAGTAGTTGGTTCTGCACCAAAGATTATGAGACCTACATATGGCTCCTATAATAATAGGCTAAAATCCCAAGTTAAAATGCCAATGATCCTTTGGTCCATTGATACAGAGGATTGGAAATATCGAGATGCAGAAAAGATTTCTAAACATATTTTGGAAAATGTCAAAGATGGAGATATAATATTAATGCATGATATGTATATAAGTACTGCAGAAGCAGTAGAGATAATTGTACCTGCATTGATTAATAGAGGTTTTCAATTGGTTACTGTAAGTGAGTTATATGAAATTAAAGGAGAAGCATTGGAAGTAGGAAATATTTATAATAGAGTTAAATCAAGGTAAAAACATAGGCATCTAATTAGATGCCTATACTGTTAAAATTGTTCTCTTATTACTAACTCTAAATCATCATAAAATCTAATGACTTCTTCACTGTTCATATTGTTTTGATTTTTTTCTAGTAAATCTATATATTGTAATAATATATTTGCAGTTTTAGTATCTTTATTATTTTCAATATAAGTTTTATAAATATCTAAGTATTCTTTTTTTAATAGTAGAACTTCCCTCTTCTGCAAATATATATTGGTTTCCAGTTCCAACTATGGAAGCCTTTATATATTCCATATATAAATCATAAATTATATCTGTCTTTTTACCCTTTGGAAACTCTTGTAAGTGCTTTTCTGCAGCTAACGCTCTGTCTAAAATTTCCTCTGATTTTATATTAAGCTTTTCTCCATCTGTAAAGATATTTCTAGTTTCTTCTTCTAATAAGTTTAAATAAGATTTTATTTCATTAGACACATATTCCTTATATTTACTTAATAAGGCATAGTCTTCTTCCATAGAAGTTCTTCTAGAAGATAGCAAATCCTCTAAACTTATAACCATTGTTTCTGCATTTTCTTTATCTATTTTTTTCAATGTTCTCATCTATAAAATAAACTATATCCTCTATATTTGTTTTTTTTCAGTTACTAATTGATAGTATTCATTCATTATTTTATCTTGTTCTTCTTTAGATAATGTATCTACTATTTCTTCAATATCTTCTTTAGGAATTTCTATAGTTTTCTCTTCTTCTTTTGGATTATTACAGGATGTTAATGTAAAAACTATAAATATAGAAATTGTAATCAAAATTACTCTTCTTATATTTTTGTACATGATTTTCCTCCTAGTTTTATCCTTCCAACATTATCCTTTCTAATTCAAGAGGGTCTACCTTTTCCCCCCATCTTTATATGCTCGCATATTGCCCCCCCAGATATTTCATCTATTAAAGCTATATGATTATCTTCTCCTACTCTTCCAAATTCAAATTTTATATCATATAGTTCCATACCCTTTTTAGCTAATTCATCTTTTATTACTTGGCCTATATTTTTAGTTAAATCTGTCAATATCTTGTATTCTTCCTTTGTCATTATTCCTAACATTTCCAAGGCTTCATCTGTAATTAAAGGATCATTTCTCTCATCATCCTTTAATGTAACTTCTACATAAGCATCCAAATCTTGGCCTTCCTTTGCATACATTCCATATCTTCTCATAAAACTTCCAACTGCTTTATATCTGCAGATAACTTCTACGCCTTTGCCAAACATCTTAGCAGGTAAAACAGTCATAGTAGCATTTTCTATATCTGCATCTAGATAGTGAGTTGGGATTCCCATATTATTTAACTTTTCGTAGAAAAACTTTGTCAATCTAAGACCAGCCTTGCCTACTCCCTCTATAGTAAGACCTACAGTATTTGCCCCCCCTGGATCAAATACCCCCCCATTGGTACCTGTTACATCATCTTTAAATTTAAGTAAGTAATTACCATCTTCTAACTCATATACATCCTTTGTTTTTCCCTTATAAACTAAATTCATAATATTGGCTCCTTTTCAATTTTCTCTTGCTATTCATCTATTATTAATATATATTTTTTTTACTAAATTATCAAGTGCACTATCTGTTTATAATATAATATTTTACCCTTTACAAAATAGAATATTATTGTTAATATATTGTGTACCCCCCCGTATGGTATTAATACTTTAAATTATTAGGAGGTAGTAAATGGAAAATCAGTTTATTAAGAAGAACCGTACTTTTACCTTTGTTAGAAAATATGGTTGGCTAATTACAGTTTTAATTGCCATAGGAGGTTTATGGCAGCCTAAGTTGGGATTACTAGTATTATTTATAATGTCTGGACTAATGATTACTTCATTTTTTACTGGAAGATATTGGTGTGGAAATATTTGTCCTCATGGTAGCTTGTTTGATAAGATATTGCTTCCCATTAGTAAAAATAGATTTATTCCTCCATTTTTAAAATCTAGACCTATGATTATAGGATTTTTTTATATTCTTTATGTTTAATTTTGGCAGAAAGATGATAAATGTTTTTAATAACTGGGGGTACTTATGATTTTTTTAGATAAATTAGGATTATTATTTGTTAATACCTATTTAATGGTTTTAATTACAGGTGGACTAATGGCTATATTTGTAACTCCTAGGACATGGTGTCAATTCTGTCCCATGGGTACTATGCAGAAATTCTCCTACTTCCTAGGGAAAAAGACTGGTATTACTAAGAAAACAGATAAGAAAATTACTATATCTGATCCAAGTCTATGTCGAGATTGTGGTTTATGCTCTAAGGTCTGTCCATTTCAGTTGGAACCTCATAAAAATTGGAATGAAAATAATCAATTTGATAATATCAACTGTATAAAGTGTTCTACTTGTGTTGAATACTGTCCAGTAAAAATCTTATCACTAAAATAGGACCTTCTAGGTCCTATTTTTATTGTTCTAATATTTTATTAATATTTCCTTCTAAGGTCTTTAGCTCCATCTCCATTTGATTTAAGTTTCTCCTTAAATTCAGTATGATATCATTTATCTTAGAGCCTGCATTATCTACCTTTGATATGGAATCATTTATCTTAGATTGGACAAAAAAATCTACAAAAAAAACCATCAAAGAAGAAATCTGCAAAAGTTGTAAATCCTGAAATGTTCAATTCTATTTCAGCGAATTCATTAACATCAGATAGTTCCTTTTCAAAGGATTTCAATAGATATTGAAAGTCATGGGCTGCTTTATTGGCATCATCTATGGCAGAATGCTTTGCCATATTAGAAATCAAACCTCCACCCATTATATCCCAGATACCCCCCCAACCTTTAGCTGAATCTAGATGTTTTCTCATTTTGTTAAGGGCTACATTGGCTGATTCTCCAGCATCTATAGCTTCCTTTACTTCCTTTATACCTAATTTAAGCTGATTTACCCTATCTAAACTCTCCTTTAAATTTTGTCCCTCTTGGCTATCTTCTTGAACTAGAAGTCTCTCTTTTTCTTTAATTAAGCTTTTATATTTTTCTTCAATATTGCCATAATCTTCTATCTCCCTATTTAATTCTTTTATTTTTTTCTTCTAATTCTCTTATGGAATCTAAACACTCTTCATAACGTAATTTTGCAGCTAAAAACTCTTCCCTTTCTTTATCTAATTTATCTTCTTTTTTTTCCCTGCCATAGTAAGAAAAATAGAGCTAAAACTCATTCCCTCTAGCTTAGTTACATCTTTTTCTTCTTTTTTTTAATATTCCATATAGTTCATCTCTATTTAGCTTTTCCTACGCAATTCTCCATTTGCCATATCCCTTAGAGATTGTAATTTTTCTTTAGCTCTTAGTTCTTCTTTTAATTTATAAATTTCATTGTTAATTTGACTATACATATCCCCCCCACCTCCTACTTTGTTACGACTATTATACCATGAAAGATTATATGATATCATCCCTATATCTTGGGTATGTTTATGATAAATAAATTTTAGGAGTGATAATGTAACTAATATAAAGATTTTAAAAAAAGACTTACTGGAATAATAAACTATATTATTCTAAATCCTTATGTGGTATAATATTTAAATATTATTTTAGATAAGGATGATTATATTGATTAATGTAACCAATGTAAGTTTAAGATATGGAGCACAAAAATTATTTGAAGATGTAAATCTATCCTTTACACAGGGAAATTGTTATGGTGTAATAGGTGCCAATGGAGCAGGAAAGAGTACATTTTTAAAGATCTTATCAGGGGGGGAAATAGAGCCAAATACTGGTAGTATTTCTATTGCTCCTAATACTCGTATGTCTGTATTAAAACAGGACCATTTTGAATATGATGATTGTCAAGTCCTTCAAACTGTTATAATGGGAAATAAAAGATTATACGAGATAATGATTGAAAAAGATGCCATATATGCCAAAGAAGATTTTAATGATGAAGATGGTATAAAAGCTTCTGAATTAGAAGCAGAATTTGCAGAAATGGATGGTTGGAATGCAGAAAGTGAAGCTGCTTCACTGCTACAGGGATTAGGTATCCCAACAGAACTTCATGAAAAAAAAGTTGCCGAATTAACTGGTAATGAAAAGGTAAAAGTTCTTTTATCTCAAGCTCTCTTTGGAAAACCAGGTATACTTATACTAGATGAGCCTACTAACCATTTAGATGTAAAAAGTATACGATGGTTACAAAGTTTTCTAGAAAATTTTGAAGGTACAGTAATAGTTGTATCCCATGATAGA
>JMBV01000274.1_pt1 | contig 18439 bp, 37 predicted proteins | sample 616531 | NCBI WGS metagenome assembly JMBV01 (sample SAMN02727904, study PRJNA239997) | anaerobic digester metagenome | biome: anaerobic digester; isolation source: mesophilic anaerobic digester inoculated with municipal waste water sludge... | place: Germany: Bielefeld University, CeBiTec ...
TACTTCTAAATCTGTACCATTGGGGGATTTATAATATAATTTTTTTAAAGGCTTTTTCATTTAAGAAATTAACCTTATCCTCTAAATTTTTAAGATGTTCCTCCCAAGCTTTAATAGGATCTTCTAAATCCATACGAGTAGCCATAAATATAGCTTCCCATAATTTTTCCATAGCTTCTTCATCTGAAAGTTCTGGGAAAACTCTATTTGCCCAACCTTGAGTAGGAATAGACACTACACACCAGGCATTTAAATCATTCATAGTATACTTCATAAAGCCTTTTAATGCTATGGATGAAGATTTATTAGAGGCTGCGATTTTCTTGGGATCAATTCCCTTAAGTAATTCTGGGTCTCTAGCAGATATAGATAAAAATCCTGCTCCATTTTTGCATACTCTTCCATTCCATCAACATACCATTTTGGAAATGTTTCAAAAACTTCCATGGGAGCATTTTCATATTTCATCTTAGCCAAGGCGTCGTCATTCCAATTTACATGGACTTCTTTGGCACCTAATTCATAGGCATGTTTAGCCACTAATCTTACAAACTCAGCCCCTTCTACAGGAGAACTAACAACTAATGGTTGACCTTTTTGTAGATTAATACCTACTTCTACAGAAAGTTTTGCATATTCGTCTAACATTTTATCAAAGTCTTTCATTTAATCACCTCAAGTAATGTATTTGATTATAGTTTATAGGAATTTTGGGGGGGGATGTAAATAGGGAATATTATTGATAATATATAGAATGTGATATATAATAATTTTAACAAAATAAAAATAATGTAACAATCATAATTTAACATTACAAAGGGAGGTGTAAAATGAAATTAGGAGAAATATCAGTAATTAGAATAGGTTTAATACTAGCTAGGAAAAAAAGCCAATACAAAATACGAAATCCAAGATACATATAAATTAATCACTTTAAAAAAACATCGAGGAAAATGGAGAATTCAACAAAGAGCCCTTAGAAAGTTTTTATAGTAACGATAAATTAGACAGAGGGTATTTTACACAGGAAGGGGGGGATATTCTTGTAAGATTAAGCCATCCATTCACTACTGTATATATTGACAAAAACAAATCTGGGCTATTGATACCATCCTATTTTGCTGTAATTAAAATAATAGATAAAAATTATATCCCGGAGTACATTGCCTGGTATTTAAATTCTGGTAAAGTAAAAAAAAGAGTTAATAAGATTTCAAACAGGAACATCTATGACAACTACTAATAAAGCCATATTAAATTTAATAAATATAAAAGAAATCCCAATAGGAGAGCAGAAAAAAAATAATAAAAATTCAAGAACTATATTTTAAAGAAAGGGAGTTATTATTTAAATTAATTGAAGAAAAAGAAAAATATTATAAAGTAGCAACAAGTAAATTAATTAAGGGGGGAATAATTTATGACTAAACAATCAGAAATTAACCAAATCCTATGGGAGGCCTGTGATACCTTTAGGGGGGGGAAAATCGACTCTAGTATTTATAAAGACTATGTTCTAGTAATGCTTTTCGTAAAATATCTAAGTGATACCTATAAGGAACATCTAGAGGAATATACGGAAAAATATGCTGGAAATGAAGAGAGAATAGAGAGAGCCATGAAAAGGGAAAGATTTAGAGTAAGTGAAGAATCTACCTTTGATTATCTCTACAGCAAAAGAAATGCGCCAGAAGTAGGAGCTGAAATTAACAAGGCCTTAGAAAAATTAGAAGAGGATAATCCACAAAAATTAAGAAATGTATTTAGAAATATAGATTTTAATAGTGAGGCAATATTAGGTCAGACAAAAGACAGAAATGCTATGCTAAGGACCTTATTAGAGGATTTCGCAAAATTAGATTTAAGGCCTTCTATGGTAGGAGAAAACGATATAATAGGAAATTCCTATCAATTTATGATAGAAAGATTTGCATCAGATGCTGGGAAAAAAAGGCGGGGAGTTCTTTACTCCATCTATGGTATCAGAACTTTTAGCAAGATTAGTGAAACCAAAAGAAAATGATAGAATATATGACCCAACTTGTGGGTCAGGTTCTCTACTTATAAGAGTGGTAAATCAAGTACCTAGCGGGAAAGTAGCAGTATATGGGCAAGAAAGAAATGGCCAAACTCATTCTTTATGTATGATGAATATGTTTTACATGATATAGATGATGCTAAAATCGAATGGGGAGATACATTATCCAATCCACTACATTTAGAAGATGGAAATCTAATGAAGTTTCAAGTAATAGTAGCAAACCCACCCTTTTCTTTAGATAAATGGGCAATGGGATTTGCGGGAGACAATGATGATAAATTTAAAATGGAAGCAAGTCTAGACCCCCCCATGGAAGATTTGAATGGGGGGGAGTACCACCTAATTCTAGGGGAGATTATGCTTTCGTACAACATATGCTATATTCTCTAGCAGAAGATGGTAGAATGGCCACAATCCTTCCTCATGGAGTATTATTTCGAGGAGCCAGTGAAGCTAGAATTAGAAAACAAATAATAGACATGAATTTATTAGATGCAGTAATAGGTCTACCAGAATCATTGTTTTATGGCACAGGAATACCTGCTTGCATCATGGTATTTAAGAAAAATAGAAAGAAAAAAGATGTATTATTTATAGATGCCTCAGGGGGAAGGAAATTATGAAAAGGAAAAAAATCAAAATAAACTAAGGGAAAAGGATATAGAAAAATAGTAGAAACCTATGAAAACTATGAAACCATAGATAAATATTCCTATGCATCCAATATAGATGAAATAAAAGAAAACGACTATAATTTAAATATTCCAAGATATGTAGATACCTTTGAAGAAGAAGACCCAGTAGATATGGAAGAAGTAGCGAAAAACATTGAGAATATTAAGAAGGAAATTGCAATGGTTGAGGAAGAAATGGCTAAATATTTGGATGAATTGGGAATTTAGGGAATTGTAGGTAGTATTAGAATATTCAAAGTGGGATAATTTTAAAAACGTAATCGAAAAAGCAAAAATAGCGTGTGAAAATAGTAATATTAATGTGTTAGAGCATTTTGCTGATGTCGGGAATATGGTTCAACTTGGCTCAGGTGCTCAAAGGGAGATTGAAGATATAATGCTTTCTAGATATGTATGTTATCTAATTGTGCAAAACTCTGATCCAAGAAAAGAGGTTGTGGCATTAGGCCAGACTTATTTTGCAGTTAAAACTAGGGAAAGAGAGCTAGAAGAGAAATTTGATGAATTAAATGAAGAACAAAAACGCTTATCAATTCGAACTGAATTAAAAACACATAATAAATCATTGGCAGAAGCAGCACAAATGGCAGGAGTAGAAACCAAAAAAAAGATTATGCTATTTTTCAAAATAGTGGACATGAAGGGCTTTATGGGGGGGGCTTAGGGCTAAGGATATTCATGAGAAAAAGGGACTCAAAAAAAAGTCAGCAAATTTTAGACCATATGGGAAGTACAGAATTAGCAGCTAATTTATTTAGGGCAACTCAAACATATGAAAAGTTAAGAAGGGAAGAAATAAAAGATAAAGGAAAAGCAAATCAAACCCATTATGAGGTAGGATCAAAGGTTAGACAAACTATAAGGGAACTAGGCGGAACTATGCCAGAAAATCTACCTACACCTGATAAGAGTATAAACAAATTGAAAGGGAAAAGAAGAAAAAGAATTAGGAACAGATTAGATAATTGTAGGGGGGGCGAGCCTTGCCCGCCAGAAACCATATAGGTATCAGGAATATGGTAGTAAAGATAAAGGGTGGTGGAAAATTTGAAAGCTGAAATAAAGACAAGAATAGAAATGATAAATAGAGGAGAGGTGCCTGAAGGATACAAGAAGACGAAGGTGGGGGGGATTATACCTGAAGATTGGGAGTTGAAGAGGCTGAAAGAAGTAGCTCCTTTGCAGAGGGGGGGATTTGATTTACCAAAATATGAAATAAAGCATGGTGAATATCCAGTATGTTATTCTAATGGCATATTAAATTATCATTGCAGTTATAAGGCATTAGGGCCTGGAGTTTTTACAGGGCGCTCTGGGACTATAGGGAATGTTTTTTTATGTTGAAGATAATTATTGGCCCCCATAATACGAGCCTATGGGTTACGGATTTAGGGATAATCATCCCAAATATATATATTATATGTATGGATTTATAAAACTTGAAAGATTTAATGCAGGTACTAGCGTCCCAACATTAAATAGGAACGATGTCCATATGCATAAAATTGCTATTCCCAATAAAAAAAGAACAAAAAAAATCGCCCAAATCCTTTCTATCTGGGACAGAGTTATAGAATTAAAAGAAAAACTAATAGAAGAAAAGAAAGAGCAAAAAAAAGGATTAATGCAGAAACTTCTAACAAGCGAAATAAGATTACCTGGATTTGATGGGGAATGGAAAGAGGTAAGATTGGGGGGAAGTCTTATTTTTTTCCTAGAAAAGAATCTATTGTTAATCCCCCCAAGAGTATTATTTATTAACAGTAAGACTTCACTTAAAAGGCATTGAGGGTACAAATAAAAAAACCGAATAAGACAAAAAAAGGGTAGACCATATTATTTTAGAAAGCCAAATGAATTATTAATAGGTAGGCAAAATTTTCATAATGGTGGCATAGGGATTGTGCCAGAAGGAATGAATGACTATATTGCTTCTAATGCCATAAGTACTTTAGAATCACGGGATGGTGATATTAGATTTTATTATTATTATTTATCAAATGAAAACTTTTATAAAAAAAGTGGGGCATATGATTGGTGGAACTGGACAAAAGGAAATTTCTGAATCTGAAATGAAAAAGTTAAAATTATTCATTCCTAAGTCCACCAAAGAACAAAAAGGCATAGCCCAAATCCTTGCCACAGCCGACAAAGAAATCGAACTACTAAATCAAGAATTAGAACAAATAAAGCTTCAGAAAAAAAAGGCCTTATGCAATTATTATTAACAGGCATAGTCAGAGTAAAAGTTTAAGGAGGCGATATTATGTATAAAGCAGATTTATATAAAGAACAAAACATAAGCCAAATACCAGCCATAGAAGTGTTAAAAAAACCTAGGCTATATAGACATTCCTCCAGAGGAAACAGAGGATATAAGGGGGGGAAATTTATATAATGTACTTCTAACAGATATATTAAAGGAAAAACTAATAGAGCTTAATGAATACCAATACAAAGGAAAAACCTATAAATTCAGCGATAAAAATATCAATCAAGCCATAAAGGATTTAGATGAACCACTAACAGATGGTCTAGTACGAACTAATGAAAAAAATTTACGACACCTTAATGTTAGGTAGAAGCTATGAAGAAAGTCTACCTGATGGTTCTAAAAAATCCTTTTCACTCCATTATATAGACTGGGAGGAACCATATAATAATATATTTCATATAGTAGAGGAATTTAGTGTGGAAAGGGCAAATGGGGGGGAAGGCCATATTAGGCCAGATATTGTCCTATTTGTAAATGGCATACCTTTTGGAGTTATAGAATGTAAAAGATCCTCAATAGATATAAGACAAGGCATAGAGCAAATGCTTAGAAATCAAGGAAAAGATTATGCACCACAGTTATTTAAATACAGCCAAATCTTAATGGCTACAAATAAAAATGAAACTAAATATGCTACCTGCAATACTCCTAGGAAATTCTGGTCTATATGGCATGAGGAAGATGAGGAATGGCTACAGTCCCAATTAAGCAAAACTGTATTTAATAGATTACCTACTAATCAAGATAAAAATATAATATCTTTATTTCATCCAAAAAGACTAATAGAAATTACTAAATACTTTGTGCTATTCGATAAAAATGTAAAAAGATAGCTAGATACCAACAATTTTTCGCAGTTAAAGAAATTACAAGAGTAATAGAAGAAAGAGACGAAAATGGCAATAGAAAATCAGGTGTTATTTGGCATACTCAGGGAAGTGGGAAATCTTTAACTATGACTATGTTTTCTAAATATGTATTGTCAGAACTTCATGAATACAATCCAAAGGTTATTGTAGTTACAGATAGGGTGAATTTGGATAAACAAATATATCAAACCTTCAATCATACTAGATTAAAAGCCAATAGGGCTACCACTGGAAGGCATTTAGTAGAATTAATTAATGATAACAATGCAGATATAGTAACTACTTTAGTTCATAAATTTGATACAGCATCAAGAGATCAGAAACCTGTATTATCTAAGGAAATATTTGTATTAGTAGACGAATCTCACAGAACCCAATATGGTGAACTTCACATTAAGATGAAGCAGGTATTCCCTAATGCTTGTTATCTAGGTTTTACAGGCACTCCACTTATGAAAAATGAGAAAAATACTATGATTAAGTTTGGAGAACTAATTCATACCTATACCATAGCTGATGGAGTGAGGGATAAAACCATTGTACCTCTCTATACGAAGGCAAAATGGTAGACCAGACAGTTAATAGAAAGGCCATAGATAATAGGCTAGAAATGATAACCAAAGACTTAAATGATAAACAAAAAGAAGAAGTAATGAAAAAAAATGGAGCCAATTTGAAAGAATAGCCTCTTCTGATCAAAGGATCGCACTAATTGCTTTCGATATTAATGAACATTATGTAGAAAATTATAAAAGTCAAGGTTCGGAGTTTAAAGCTATGTTAGCTACTAATAGCAAAGTAGAGGCCATAAGATATTTAAAACATTTTGAAGATGCTGGGGGGGATTTAAATGCAGCAGTTGTAATATCTCCACCTGACCAACGAGAAGGACATGATGTAGTAGATGAAGAGTCTAAAGACATGGTTAAGAGATTTTGGGACGAAATGATAGACAAATACGGTAATGATGAAAATTATGAAGAATCCATTAAAGATGAATTTGTCAATGGAGATGATTTAGATTTATTAATCGTAGTGGATAAGCTATTAACAGGCTTTGATGCTCCAAGGGCTAGCATAATGTATATAGATAAACCTATGAAGGAACACACTTTATTACAGGCCATAGCCAGAGTAAATAGACTCTATGAAGGAAAAGATTATGGATTAATTATAGACTATAGAGGACTTTTAGAAAAATTAGATGAAGCTATGGAAATGTATTCTGGTTCAGGCCTAGAGAATTTTGATCCAGAGGATTTAAAAGGCGCACTATATGATGTAATAAGCATTATAGGTTCCTTAAGACAGGATTATACAGACTTAGTGAACTTGTTTATTCCAGTTAAAAACAAAGAAGATATAGAAGAATACGAGGTATTACTAGGTAATGAAGAATTAAGGGAAAAGTTCTACGATATTTTAAGTAGATTTGGTAGACATTTAAAAATAGCTTTAGAGTCCGAAAGAATTTACAATGCTTTAAGTCAGGATGAAATAAATAAATACAAAAAAAAGATTTTAAGTTTTATCAAGAATTGAGGAAAAGTGTAAGAATAAGATATTCAGACACCATAGATCACAGAGAATATGAAGGACAAATGCAGAAACTTATGGATAATTATATTGCTGCAGAGGAAATTATTAGGATTACCAATCCCGTAGATATTTTAGATAAAAAAAAGTTTTGAGGCTGAACTAAATAGATTAGGTTCACCTAGGGCTAAAGCAGATGCTATAAGAACTAGAATGACTAAGAGCATAAGCACAAAATGGGATGAAAATCCTTTATATTATAAGAAGTTCTCTGAAAGAATTGAAGAAGTTCTAGAGGCCTATAAGGATAAAAGAATTAGCGAAAAAGAATATTTCGAGAGAATGAATAATATTAAAAAAAGATTATCAAAAGGGAGATTCCCATATAAAATATCCAGAAAATATTAAAGACAAACCAAATGCTAAAGCCTTCTATGGAGTAACCTATGATGTAATTAGGGAAACTAATGAAATTTATAATACAGAAGATACTAAAGGGGGGGAAATTGGGGGGGAAAAACAAATAGCCGAATTATCCATATTTATTGACAGGATTGTAGATAAATATACCAAGGTAGATTGGCATGACAATATAGATGTTCACAATAAAATTGATCAGGAAATAGAAGATTTACTATTTGATTTTGCAGATAAAAATAATATAGAATTAGACTTTGATCAAATAGATAAGATACTAAAGGAAATAAAAACTGTATCATTGAGAAGATATTAAAGGTGATATGATGGGAAAATATACAGTAAATTATGGAGATAAGGAAATAAATTTTGAATTAGAAAGAAAAGATGTAAAAAAAATATTAACTTAAATATTAGACCAGATATGAGCATATATGTATCTGCCAGTGAAGACGTGCCCTTAAATATTATTAAAAGCTTCGTTAAGGGTAAAGGCCCTTGGATAAATAAAAATCTTAACTATTTTAAAGAATTTCAACCAGATGAAAAGACGGAAATAGAATATGTAAGTGGAGAATCCTTTAAATATTTAGGTAGACAATACCGCCTAAGGGTAAGGGAATCAGATGAGGAAGAGGTTAAGTATTTTAGGGGCTTTATCTATCTTTATGTAAAAGATAAAGATGACTTTAATAAGAAAGAAAAGTTATTTAATGATTGGATCCATGAGAAAGCAAATATCCATTTCAACGAATCTCTAGACAGGATGTATAATCTAGTAAAAAGTTACAATATACCAAAACCTAAAATAAAAATCAGAGAAATGAAAGCAAGGTGGGGTTCCTGCTATAGAGAAGATAAAACCATAATTCTAAATACAGAACTAATTAAAGCACCAAAACACTGTATAGACTATGTGATTCTCCACGAACTTATTCATTTTAAATATAGAAATCATGACAGTGATTTCTATACATTTTAACATCACTTATGCCAGATTGGGAGAATAGGAAGAAAATATTGGATGAAGAAGTGGTGAAGGGATTGTAGAAAAAAATTTTTAAACTATTTGAAAAATAAAGAAGGATTTAGGAATTGTATGTAGAATAATATAGAGGGGAGGTGCAATTTATGCAGATTAAAATAAGCTTTACAAGTAATGAGGATATTATTTTGCCAATTCACTATAATTCTATTTTGCAGGCTTTTATTTATAATAATATAGATGATGAATTAGCAAACTTTTTACATAGCAAAGGATATACTAAAAATGGGAGAAACTTTAAACTTTTTACATTCTCAAAAATACTTCAGAGAGGGAAACCAATGGGAGATTATTTGAATTTTGGGAAAAGGTTAGCAATTGTAGTATCCTCACCATTAGAAAAATTCTGCAAATCTATAGCCAACAATATGTTACAAAACGATAATCTTTATATTGGTAAAAATATAATTAAGACAGAACAGATACAAATCTATAATTATGTGATAGATAAGGATGAAATAGTTATTAATACTTTATCACCTATAGTAGCGTATAGTACATTTTTAAGACCTGATGGGAGCAAATATACTTGTTATTTCCAGGCTTATGAATCAGATTTCGGTAGGATAGTATCTGAAAATCTAGTAAGAAAGTATAATGCTTTAAATGGCACTGATTTGTCTTTTGAAAAAGGAATAAAGATAGAAGCAATAGGTGGTACTAAAATAAATTTTACTTATTATAAAAATTTTATTATAAAGGGGGGGGTTTCGGGGGGGAAATTTAGAATTCAAGGGCATAAAGATTTGTTACAATTAGCAACAGATTCAGGATTAGGAAGTAAAAACAGCCAGGGCTTCGGATGTATTAAAATTCTATAGAGAGGAGGGATAAATTGGAATATAGAATTCAGGTTAGAAATCATTGGTGGTTTGATGCTGGAATCGTAGGATTGTATTTTATAGCTGATCAGGTCAAAAGAGAAGAAAACTATGATAATATTGATTTGAAATTTGATACTGAGAGTCTTACTATTTATGGGGAAAGTGAGGATAAGATAAGGGAGTTTTTGGAACATTGTTATGAAGTCCTGGCATCTATGTATTGGAATGTATCAACTAAATCACAAAAAGAAAAATTGGAATTGGTTATGTATGATGGAGGCACAAATGAATTTTCTTTAAAGCCAAAAAGAATTCCTACCCCAGTAGTAGGAAAATTTGTAAAAGGAAGCAGTTGGAAAGCAGATTATATTTTATATGATGATATGGATGATGATTTTAAACTTAGGGTAGACAATTATTTAAAAGAGAATAATAGGGAACTATGGGGGGGAGGGAAAAAGGACAAATTATTGTTATCCCTACCTGAATGCCAACCTAGGGTGAAAATAATTCCAAAAGAAAACCTTAAAAGCAATCTACCTGTTCAATATGTGGGAAACTAACTAGTAATTTGTCTGAAATATCTCAACCATCATTTTTATTATTTGCAAGTAAGAATGCGGCACTCTCATTTCATACTGAAGGAAATAGGCCTGCTAAAATATGCTGGGAATGCGAATTTATATCTAAGTTTACTATAGATATTATTAATTATAAAAGAGATGGAGATGACTTATCAATTTTATTATTAAATTCTCCAAATTTACAACACAATATTGACAATCAAAGAAAAATTGGTAGTAGTTCAGCTTTGCGGGCTATTGATGAAGACTACTTTTATAGAAATATAGGTTTTGATGATAAGGGTTTAATTAATAAGGCAAGGATGCCATATGAATTATTATGGGCCTACTTTGTAGATACTTATTCGATTTTAAAAAGCAATACCCAAATTATTGAGGATGAAGAAGATTTCTTTTCCCAATTATTGGGAGAAATTATTTCTATCCCATTAGAAATAATTGTTATTTCGCTTGGAGAAAAGGGACAAACTTTTATTACCAAGGAATTAATATTTTACAATGATGTGGGTTATGCTTATAGATTGATTTCTCATCTTCTAGAAGGGAATGTAAATATAAATAGTTTCTATAATTCTTTATATGAAGTAGATAATAAAGGAAATCTATTACCTTCCAGGAATAAAGTCCTAAAAAAACATACTAAACAAACACTGTATCCTTTCTGATGTAGAGTCTATTGCATATAGAAAAGTTTTCAGCAATAAATTTATAGATGTACAAAATATGCTTAAATTCTTAATAGAATACTATTTAGTTATAAAGGAGGATATTATGAATAGAGAACAAATTAATGTTGCCGTAAATCTAGGCAAACAAATCGTGATTCAAGCCTATGAATCGGGTGGCAGGGATGAAAATGCTTTAAAAAAAGATTAGAGGAGATTTATTCTCTTTAAGAAAAACACGTACAGTTACAGATTTCATTGCACAAATTAATACTCTTCAATTTAGATATGGTATATCAGTATCTAATCAAATTTTACAAGGTATATTAAATGAAGTGGATTTCGAAGATTTCAAAGGTTATTGTATTATGGGAGCATTAAACACTTACAATACTTATTTATTTAGAAAAAAAAGATAAGGGGGAAAATAAAGATGACTAAGGCTAAATCATTGACAATCACTTATTTAACCAAGGCAAGCTATGCTTCACTTAACGGCTCTGACAAGGAAGTTGATAATATTTCTAGTATAAAAAATAAGGAAAAATGATGGCAAGGACTATCCCTACTGTTCTTCTCAGGCCGTTAGGAGGGCACTAAGAGAACAATTGGCAGTAATGGGCTTTGAATTATCTGAAGGGCAAGCTGGTGAAAAAGAAAAGGGAGCAGCCACAACGAAATGTGAACCACAAAAATATATTGATGATGATTTATTTGGTTTTATGAATGCCTCAACAAACACTATTAAGAGGACTAGTCCTGTTAGGGTATCACCTCTTATAGCTATGACACCATATTTAGGAGAATTGGATTTTGCCACCAATTATATGTCTGTGAGTTCTGGGGGGAATCCAAATATTTTTGAAACAGAGATCCATTCAGGCTACTACTGTGGGACAATTTTGATAGAATTAGATAGAATAGGAGAAAAATCTGTTGGGGGGGAAAATTATGAGCTTAAACTAGATAACAAGGAAAAAGCTGAAAGGGTATTAGCATTAATCGATGCAATACAAAATTTATGGACAGTTGGTAGACAAAGTAGATTTTTATCTGATATATCCCCCCCAAAATTTGTATGTGCTTCTCTTATGAAGGTGAAAACCCTATTTTTATGGAGAGCATAAGAATAAACGGAGAAGATGAAATAAATGTGGAATTAATAAATAACACTATTGAAGATTTTGGTAATCAAATTTTATATTCGGCAATTGGAGAAAGAAAGGGATTTTTTTGCAAAAGATAATGATGAATTTATGAGTTTGGGGGGGAATGTTTTGAAAATGTTCATGCTTGGGTAAATGAAGTTTATGGTATTAGCTAATAGAAGGGGGGGGATATTGTGAAGGGCATAATTATATTATTTCATGCTATGACGGCTTCCTTTAGGGATCCCAATACTCATTTATATCAGGAAACTATGCCCATGCCTCCACCTACAACCATAGTAGGAATTTGTGGTGCTGCCTTAGGTTTAGAATTCAAAGATGCTATGGAATATTTTAAAACCAATGAAATTGCTGTAGGTTGTAGGGCAAAGAGTCAGGGTTTTGGAAAGGATTTGTGGAATTATTCAAAGATAAAAAAAACAAGGGGGGGTAGACAAGGATATCCTAATTAGGGAATTTTTATACGGGCTTGATACCGAAATTTTTATTGCATGTAAAAATCAGCAGATAATAGATGAAATACATGAGAGTTTTAGAAACCCTAAATTTGCATTGACCCTTGGTAATAGTGATGAACTTGCATGTATTAAAGAAACTGAAATTTGCTATGAAGTTTTTTTTCGGGAGAAAGCAAGGATATTAAAAATTCGTGGATTTATGGCAATTATATCTATGAATTCGAATTAGATTGGGAGATTGTAAAGGAGCTACCTATAAGGGCTAGCATAAGACCTCCAATTATAAAGAATTTACCCATAGATTTTGAATTTACAACGAATGGCGAAAGAATAGCAAATAAGTTTAGTAAGTTTACGTTTTTGGGGGGGATGTACACTCTCTTAGGAACTCTATACCAGTATATTTTTTTTAATGGGAAACCAGTCTCTTTATATGCATTTAATTAAATATTAAGGTGGTGCTAAAATGTATTATGCTAAGCCTGTCGAAGGGCATAAGGGAAGTTATAAATATCATATAAAGAGCTGTGTAGATGTATTTCAAGTGGAGATTAATAGAAATAGGGAAGCTCTAGATAAGATATTATTTAATATTGGACAAGATATGGCTGACTTTGAAGAAAAACCTATTTGGCAGTCGCTATGCATGATATGGGAAAGTTATCTTCTGCATTTCAGAATCAAATGCACAAAAAAATAAATAGAGAAAGTATTAGAAGGGAAGAATATTTCAGGCATGAACTATTATCCTTTGTTTATATGGTATATTCTATGCAAGAGTATATTCAACAAAGTCCAGATGACTTTCCATATTATTTGTATGCGGTACTTTCACATCATAAAAAAACTAGATGCAAATTTTAAGAGTTTTGATAGGGAAAGAAATATGTCCAGAGATTGGCCTGAATTAACACTAGAAGAATATAAATATGGCATTAACCTGGTTAATGAATTGAATAGTTTAAGTATAGACTTAATAGATGAACCTAAAAATTTTAAATTTAAAAGGGAAACAGTGTTGAAGTATATAGAATACTACACAAAAGAATCTTATTTTTTTTAAAGTCAGAATTGTCTAAAGGAGATATTAGAACAGTTTATTCACTATGCAAGGGATTATTACAATATTGTGATTGGGTAGCATCGGCAGATGAAAAACCCTTGCAGCAAAACCTAAGTCAAAATGAGTTAAAAGATAAAATTAAAAACAAGGTTGAGGCTGATGGGTATCAGTATGTTGAAAGGGATTTTCATAAAAAAAATGTGCTATGGCTACAGGGGGGGATGTGGTGGCCATAGCACCTACAGGCTCTGGTAAAACAGAAGCTTCGCTTCTGTGGGCTGTTAATTTTGAAAAAAAGTAATATAATTTTCTTGATGCCTACAATGGTAACTTCCAATAGTATATTTGATAGATTAATTAAATACTATTTTGAAAGGGAATATTGTGGATTAACCCATTCTAATTCTGATGTTTACTTTGCGATTAATGATGAATTAGATACTGTGGGGGGGAGATTTGAATTATTGCGATATAAAGCTTTTATACCGCCAGTAATGGTTTCTACAGTGGATCAATTGCTAACAAGTAGATTTAATCTTGGGTATTGGGTGTTAAAGGAATATGCTTTGGTGGGAAGTTCAGTAATTTTTGATGAAATACAAGCCTATGACACATTCACATTAGGATTAATAACGGAAACAATAAAGAGGATAAAAAGATTAGAAGGGCAAGTTATAATTATGAGTGCCACTATGCCTAAATTTTTATTAAATCATTTTAGCGAAATACTTAATATAGATTCACCAATTGTAGCTACAGAATTAATGGAGCGACGACACAATAATTGGAGATATATAGATAAACAGCTTGAGGATATAATAGATGAGATTGAAGATTATCTAGATATGGGAAAGAAGGTTGCTGTTGTGGTTAATAATATTGAAAGGGCCAAATGCCTTTATGATAAATTATCTCCTAAGTACAACACCCTTTGTTTACACTCTGAATTTGCAATGAAAGATAGAATAGGCAAAGAAAAGGCTCTCGAGGATGAAAATGATTATGAACTTGTTATATCTACCCAGGTTATAGAGGTATCATTGGACATTAGTTTCAATATAATATTCTCTGAATGTGCCCCCAATTGATAGTTTAGTACAAAGGGCTGGTAGATGCAATAGACGAGGGAAGTATAATGATTCTGAATTTATAGTATTTGATTACTCAGGAATTTCAGAGAAATATGTATATAAACAGTCAAGGGATATCCTTATAAAATCTAGAGAAGTGATCGAAAAAAAATCAGGGCTATTTATCAGAATATGATATAGCGGAAATGATAGATGAAGTTTATGAAGGATTCAATTTATATGATGAAAATTATAATGAAGCAATACTTTTATATGATAGGATAGAAAACGAAGAAGTAATATTCGACCTAAATTATGATGAGGATAAATTACAAACAAGGCTTATTGACAATACAAAAATTTCAATTATCCCATATATATTTAAGGATGAGGTGGAAACCTTATTCCAAGAGAAGAAATATGCCAAAATTGCATTATATGAGGTACCTGTAAGTTTGGGAAGGTATAAAAATATATATTGAGAAACTACTGTGAAAATAATTATAATTTACCGATTTATACAATTGAGTATAATGATGAAAAAGGCATTATATATAAGGATGATTCATATGAATTTTGTTGAAGACAATAATATTGAAAATATAGAAGTTAATGGGACCCTAATGTGGTATTATATGATTTGTGAAAGAGAAGTCTGGCTAATGAGTAGGAATATTATCCCAAACCAAAAAGATACTAATATTGAAATTGGAAGGTTTATTCATGAGACAGTCTATAGTCGAAACAAAAAAAAGAAATTGAATTTGGTAATGTAAAATTTGATGTATTACTAAATACTAAGGATGAATTAGTTATAGGTGAAACTAAAAAAATCTTCTAAGTTCGAGGAAGCATCAAAAATTCAGTTGTTGTATTACTTAAGAGAATTAGAAAAAGCAGGCATAAATGCTAAAGGGGGGGTACTTCTTTATCCAGAGGAGAGAAAAAGAATAGATGTAGAACTTACTAGGGAGACTATACTATTACTTGAAGAAACCGAAAAAAAAGATTAAGCTTATTATTGCTAGTGAAATGTCACCACCGATAGTAAAAATAAATATTGTAGAAAGTGTGGATATAGAGAATATTGTTTTGCCTAGGGGGTGTAGATTTTGAAAGGGAGATATATGTATTTAACGATGGAGAGATGAAAAGGAAAGATAATACTATACTGTTTGAAACTGAAACTGGGAAAAAAATATATTCCTGTAGAGGAAATAAATAATATTTGGTTTTTCGGGGAAGTTACATTGAATAAAACTTTTCTAGATTTTGTTTCGCAAAAAGAAATCTGCCTTCATTTTTTTTAATTACTATGGATATTATAGTGGAACTTTCTATCCAAGGGAGCATTTAAATTCTGGATATGTAATACTTAAACAGGCAGAACATTATCTAGACTATGATAAGAGGATAGTTTTGGCAAGGGAAATAATACAGACAGCTACTAGAAATATATTAGTAATTTTAAATATTATAATTCAAGAGGAATAAATTTAGGAAAAGAAATGGAAAGTATAGAGAGTAAAATTGATAAAATGGAACACATGAGTAAAATAGAACAATTAATGGCCCTAGAGGGAAATATTAGGGATGAATATTATAATTGTTTTAATAAAATAATAAATAATTTTGATTTTAAATTTACTATAAGAAGCAAAAGGCCACCATTAGACAATATAAATTCCCTAATTAGTTTTGGAAATGCTATAATGTATACAACAATATTAGGGGAAATATATCAAACACAATTAGATCCAAGGATTGGTTTTTTTACATGCAACTAACTCTAGAAGATTTACATTAAATCTTGATATTGCAGAAATTTTTAAACCTATTATTGTAGATAGAACCATTTTTTTCCTTAATAAATAGAGGTAGCATAACAAGCAAAGATTTTGAAAAAGATTTCAATGGGATTTTAATTTCAGAAAAAGGCAAGAAAAAAATTCTTAGAAGAATATAATGGGAAATTAGATACAGTTATAAAACATCCCCCCCATTTAAATATAAATGTGAGTTATAAAAGACTCATAAGGCTTGAATTATATAAAATCCAAAAACATATTACCGAAAATCAACCATATAGTGGATTTGTAGCGGGGGGGTGGTAAAATGTTCGTAATTTTATTCTATGACTTTGGTGTAAAAAGGGTAGGGAAAGCTCTAAAAATATGTAGGAAATATTTAACATGGGTACAGAATTCTGTATTTGAGGGCGAAATAACAGAGGCAAATTTAAAGAAATTGAAATATGAACTTGCTTCTATTATGGATACTGAGGTAGATTCTTTAATAATATATTCTTTTGCTAATATGAAATATTCAAAAAGAGAGGTAATTGGAATAGAAAAAAACCCTAAATCAATGTTTTTATAATTTTCATCGACCTATGGTAGTGTCAAAACCCCCCCATAGGTCGATGAAACACAAAATCCCTAAATTATAATGTTTAAACTAGTTGCTATAAAAAAACTATTATAGTATAATATAATAAAGATGTAGTAATAGTGCCACGTGCACGGGTACCAAGACTACCTATGAGGAATTGAAACAAAAGTATGATTGGCTATATGTGGTCAGCATTAAGTACCAAGACTACCTATGAGGAATTGAAACTGTTGGAAGGTAAATCTAATGCAGGCCATGGTCATAGTACCAAGACTACCTATGAGGAATTGAAACGCATATGATGAAGGGGGGGTGGTTGAATGAACCCTGGAGAAGTACCAAGACTACCTATGAGGAATTGAAACTGGCTAATTCAGTAGTAGCACAATTAGCAAACCAGTACCAAGACTACCTATGAGGAATTGAAACTTTAAAATCATACATCCTAATACCGATTGTTCTAAGTACCAAGACTACCTATGAGGAATTGAAACATGCTATGCTTGGGGAATTAGGAAGTACAGGTAGTAGTACCAAGACTACCTATGAGGAATTGAAACTGGTTTCTGGCTACTGTAGTCTCCCTATGTTTTGAGTACCAAGACTACCTATGAGGAATTGAAACTTCAGTAAAAGGTGAGGTGATATAAGATGGCTTGGCAGTACCAAGACTACCTATGAGGAATTGAAACACCAACTATGATATATGGCAGATAAACGATAACCTAACGTACCAAGACTACCTATGAGGAATTGAAACACCCTAACAGGCAATCTATTAGATAGTGATAACGGTACCAAGACTACCTATGAGGAATTGAAACTCGGTATCCTTGTTTCTACTTTTTCGTATTGTTCGTACCAAGACTACCTATGAGGAATTGAAACAAGACATAACCTTCGGTGAATTTATGACTGAGTATATAGTACCAAGACTACCTATGAGGAATTGAAACTGAGTGGAGAAAAAAAAGAGTTATAATCCTTTTTAGGTACCAAGACTACCTATGAGGAATTGAAACTGCCATTGATGATAAAGAAATAGTCCAGGGCATACCTGTACCAAGACTACCTATGAGGAATTGAAACTAGACATATATTTGACGAAGAGGAAAGAAAACAAAGTACCAAGACTACCTATGAGGAATTGAAACTATGCAAGACAAAGGCATTGGAATAGATAAGATGGCTAGTACCAAGACTACCTATGAGGAATTGAAACTCCGGACACTCCCCCCCATCTTCTGCTTCAATAGTTTCGTACCAAGACTACCTATGAGGAATTGAAACAAAAGTGGGTGAATTCAGGGAACACCTAAACTATAATGTACCAAGAC
>JMBV01000275.1_pt1 | contig 18295 bp, 32 predicted proteins | sample 616531 | NCBI WGS metagenome assembly JMBV01 (sample SAMN02727904, study PRJNA239997) | anaerobic digester metagenome | biome: anaerobic digester; isolation source: mesophilic anaerobic digester inoculated with municipal waste water sludge... | place: Germany: Bielefeld University, CeBiTec ...
TTTGCCTCGGTACAAGTACCGAAAAAAAGATTTTAGAATATCTAAAGTGAGTAAATGGAGGATACATACCAGTGGAAACAATTCTGATATTGGGAGATTCAAAAATTCTAAAAAAAACAAAAAGATAGAAGAAATAATAGATAATAACAAAAATGCAGAACTGGTAAGAATTTCTTCTGAAAATTATGATGACGAGGTACTCGATAAGACTTTTACTATGGGTAGTCTATTTGCAAAAGAAAAAAAACGATTATTTTTTTCTGAATTTACTGAGTTCAAAATACCTCAACAAGAAAAAAATTTCTAGATTTCTTTCTAAACAGAAAGAGACGTTTATTGGAACGGTAATTATAGATGCCAAAAGAGAAAGTAAAGCTCTTTCAAACATCAAATTTGATAAAAAGTTTGAATTTCCTTTACCCCCCCTTCCATGGCAAGATGATCTTTGGATTAAATTTGTAAAAAAATATATCAACGATGTTTGGTAAAATATTGATGATGAAACAGTCTACAGATTACTTGAACTTATTGGAAAAAAAATGAAGAATTACTATATGAAGAGATTAGAAAAGTGTCTATATATACAGACAAAGAGAAAATAAGCTATGAAGAGGTAAAAGATATACTATCTTCTTTTCCAACGATAACTTATGAAGAACTTTGTTATAGTCTAGCGAAAAAAAACTTTGTACAAACACTAGACAAATTCACAACCCTAACAAATTCACCACAATTTTCTCCCATAGCACTTAATAGTTACTTATTCAATTATTACTTAGATTTTTTTATCTGTTATGTTGAATACTGAAACAAAATTCTCGTATTCTTGGCCAGAAATATCTAAAATAAGCAAAGACTCAGAAGTATCGCAACAGCGAGTAGCTAGCTTTTTAGGCTTTAACTTTAAAACTGATAAGGAAAGAAAAATTAACTTAAAAAAAACTATACACGTCAGCTTCAATAGAAAACATACTTTTAAAGATAGAAGAAATAGATAGACTTTTAAAAATGGGAGAAAACCCAAAAGTGTTATTCTCCAATCTTTTTCATTATATCTGTTATGAAGATAAACACTAATTTACTAGAGTACTTAAAAAGGCAGGTATTTTTATTCTAAATGTTGTTCCAACGGATAGTTCTGACTCTACTTCAATATCTCCTTTTAATATATCAATATTTTTTTCACAATGGCTAAACCAAGCCCACTTCCAGGTTTATCTTTTGAGAGTCTTAAAAATGGTCTGAATATATCTTTTAAATTTTCTTTAGGTATTCCAGGTCCAGTATCTTGGATAGTTACAATAAAGTGTTTTGTATTATTTTCATAATTAACGTCTATTCGAACGTATCCTTTATTAGTATATTTAATAGCATTTTCAATGATATTCATAAAAACTTGTTTGAGTTTTGTACTGTCAGTCTCTATTTCTGTTGGAATATCCGCAGGATAATTGAATACAATTTCAACCTCAGGGGGGGAAGCAGATACCTCTAAAATAGATAAAACTTCATAGATAATTCTTTTTAAATTAACCTTTTCTAAATGAAGCGTTGTTTCTCTGTTTAATTTATTGAAGGTTGAAATATCTTCTATTAAAGAATTCATATGCTTAGCAGATAAAAGAATCTTCTTAACAATATTGATTATTTCCTTCTTTGGCAAATCCTTGTTTGCCAAAATCGTTTCTGCAAAGCCTATAATAGCAGTTAACGGTGTTCTAAGTTCATGACTTATAAAACTTAGATAGTTAGTATTCAATTCTGTACTTTCTCTTTCAGAATCTCTTAAAAACTTCAGGGTTAAAAAAAGTTGAAGCTAGATTGCTGAACATCTCAAGCATCTTTTTAGAACCTTCATCAAAAGAATCAACGTGAAAACTATCTATGTATATATGACCTGCTACATTATCGCCATATTTTAAGGTAGCAATTAAGGTAACCATATTTTTATTATTTTTATGCATCGTTCGACTTATTTTGTGCAATTCAGTTTCCGGAGTGTTATAATCCATGATGTTCTTTACTTCTAATATATCTGATTTCATATATTTATTAACAAAGGCTTCACTCAATGGGACTTCCATTTTGATAATAATTCTTGATCATACCCTTCGCCAACAATAGCTTTATATAAGGCACCTTTAATTAACCAAATAGAACCACATTCAGCCTCGGGTATTATCTTAATGGCAATTTTCAAGAGTTTGTCTAGAAAATCCTTTTCACTAGCATCCCAATTGATTTGCTGAAATAGTTGTGCCATCTCTTGTAGGTTCTCAATGTAAAAGTCGTAATTTATCTCGCGTTGCATATATATTAATCCTCCTTCGTATTAAATAAATGATGAATTATACCAGACATCAACCGTGACAAAAGACTAGACCATTAGACCAGTTAAATACAAGAACAATCAATGTATTAAATAAAATAAGTAACAAGCTTTGTACAATGGTAAAATACTCAATTTAACAAGATCTAAAAATGTTCTTTGTAAAGTAACCGTCATCTTAATTATATCACAAATTAAATATATTTATACAAAATTATTATGATTTTTAACTTAATATTTCTTATTAATCCATTAATAAAAATAATACATAAAGTTTAAATTAAGCTTAAAGAATAAACAAGCTTATCAAATTGGCAAAGGAAGTATTTTGAATAAATTCTAACATAAAAATAAAAAGACGCCCAATCGGGCGTCCTAAAAAAAATTTAGAAACTAATAAATACGAAATAGGGGTAAATAGTACAAATGCAAAAAAAAGGCTTGAAAAAAGCCGAGAAGCAATATTATATGAAATGGCGGGGACGACGGGACTCGAACCCGCGGCCACCGGTGTGACAGACCGGCATGATAACCAGCTTCACCACGTCCCCCCCAGTTTAATTACTCAACTTATTATATCATAAATATATTTTTTTTGTAAAGAGTACTTACTGAATCATATTATTAGCCTATAAAATAGTGAAATAAAAGAGATAAAAGAGATATGTATTTCTGAAATAAGAATAAAGAATTTAAAATTAAATATACGTGTTATTAAATAGTGTTGTGAAACGTAAAATGTGTAAACTCACCATAGTTGACAAAATATTAAAATGTAGTATAATATAAACAGTACGTTAATAAAGCTTATTGTCGTTTATTAATTTTCTTTGCCGGCGTAGCTCAACGGAAGAGCGGCTCATTCGTAATGAGTAGGTTGGGGGGGTTCAAATCCCTTCGCCGGCTCCAACAATTTAAAATATTCTCAGATTAGAGGCGTCCATAGACGCTAAGGTTTTTCTTGTTTGGCTATAAAATTTAAGGTAATTTATGTTTTGTTGGGGGGGAAATGACACATGGTTCTTCAAGATTTTGAAAAAAAAGATTTTTAAATTTATCAAAGACTATAAAATTTTTAACAAATATGATAAAATATTACTAGGCGTATCTGGAGGTAAAGATTCTATATCTTTACTCAATTGTATGTCAAAATTATCGCATATTTATGAACTTGAATTATCTGTAGCTCATTTAAATCACGGAATGCGAGAAGAAGCAGGCCGTGATGAAGATTTTGTGAGGCAAATATGTAAAAAAATTAAATGTTCCTTTCTTTGTAGAAAAAAAAGAAGTTTTTAAATATGCATCCGAAAAGAAAGTTGGGGGGGTTGAAGAAGCGGGTAGAGACTTAAGATACGACTTTTTTTCAGAACATTAAAAGAGCTGAATTACGATAAAATCGCAACAGCTCATCATATGGATGATCTCGCAGAAACAATAATTTACAGAATAATTCGTGGAACAGGGATATATGGATTAGCAGGTATGGTTCCTTTAGAAGGTGTTTTAGCTAAGCCTATGTTATGTGTCAGTTTGGAAGAAATAGAAAATTATGTTACAATAAATAATATCCCATATGTAGAAGATAAATATAATTATTCACTTGAGTATTCAAGAAATAAAATCAGGTATGAAATATCTCCAAAAATGAAAGAAATAAACCCAAGTTTTCAAAAAAAAGTTTTTTTTAGACTTGCTAGTACAGTGTGGGAATATCGAGATGAAGTTGAAAAAAAGTTCAATGAACGAGTTCATAAACAGATGAAAACAGTTATAAAATTAAGCTAGAAAATGATTTTTTTTGACTCTGAAGTTTTAAGATTGACTTTTTTTAAAATTTCAAAAATATCCACCTAATATGGAGGAAACTAATAAAGTATTACTTATGAAAAACAAAGGTTATAGAAATTTAAAAGGTTTGAAAATTGTTAAAGAAAAAGACTTTTTAATAGTAACAAAAGATAATAATGCAGCATAATCTGAATATAATGAATATTTTTGAATTGAAGAAGGGAGGATTAATTTTTGCAAAGAAAAAAATAATGTTTTTGGTTTATTTATCATGTACACAATAATAGCTCTTTTTATATATCTTGGAATCAGTAGCCTTTTGAATACTCAAGATGTTACAAAAATTGAGTATAGTGAGCTTGTTCAGATGGTAGAAAATAATGAAATCTTATCCATTGAAATTGATGATTCTGGATATATAAGGGCTAAAAGTAAAGACGGTATTTTCTATAAGACTTATGCACCAAGTCTTTTAGTTGATCAACAATATGTTTATGGATTAGCAAACCAAGGTATAGAAATAAAATACGTAAAAAGTTTTGGTAATAGTTGGTGGGTTACTTTACTAACTATATTTTTACCGTTAGTTATTTTTATAATTATGATTAACTTCATGCTTCGACCTGCTAAAGGTTCTGCTAATGAAGGTATGACTTTTATCAGAAGTCCTGCAAAAAAAATATGCAGGATCAAAGAGTAAAGTAACGTTTGATGATGTTGCGGGAGTAAAAGAAGCAAAAGAAGAGCTTGAAGACATTATTAAATATTTAAAGGATCCAAAGGCATTTACTAAGTTAGGAGCAAGAATGCCAAAAGGCGTGTTATTAGTTGGACCACCAGGTACTGGAAAAACATTGCTTGCTAGAGCTGTTGCTGGTGAAGCAAACGTGCCTTTCTTTTACATAAGCGGTTCTGATTTTGTTGAACTATTCGTAGGCGTTGGTGCAGCTAGGGTTAGGGACCTTTTCAATCAAGCTAAAGCAAATGCCCCCCCATCTATTATTTTTATAGACGAAATAGATGCTGTTGGAAGACAAAGAGGAGCAGGGCTTGGCGGGGCCATGATGAAAGGGAACAAACATTAAATGCAATATTAGTTGAAATGGATGGATTTGAACCTAATAGTGGTGTTGTAGTCATGGCAGCTACAAATAGACCTGATGTATTAGATAAAGCTCTATTGCGGCCAGGAAGATTTGACAAAAAGTCGTTGTAGATATACCAGATGTTGAAGGAAGAAAAGACATATTAAAGATACACTTTAGAGGAAAGAAAGTCGCTCCAGATGTTGATTTAGATGTTTTAGCTAGAGCGACACCAGGTTTTGTAGGTGCTGATTTAGAAAATTTAGTTAATGAAGCTGCACTTTTAGCTGCGCGAAGTGGAGATAAATATATAACAATGGCACATTGTGAAGAGGCAATTGAGAGGGTTATTGCTGGACCTGAAAGAAAAACAAGAATATTGTCTCAAGAAGAAAAAGAGGTAGTTGCATATCATGAACTAGGACATGCAATCTTAGCGACTTTTCTTCCAAACGCAGATCCTGTTCATAAGGTTACCATAATTCCGCGAGGTTACGCAGCTTTGGGGGGGTATACACTCCAGTTACCTACGGAAGATAAATATTTAATGAGCAAGTCTGAAATTTTAGATGATCTTGTAGTGCTATTGGGAGGACGGGCAGCTGAAGAAATTGTTTTTAAAGATATTACAACAGGTGCCGAAAATGATCTTAAAAGGGCAACACAAATAGCTAGGAAGGTTGTTGCCGAATTAGGTATGAGCGAAAAGATAGGGCCTGTTTCGTGGAGTGATGAAAGCGAAGAGACATTCTTAGCTAGAGAGTTATTTCAAGAGGTAAACTATTCTGATGAAACAGCAAAAGAAATAGATCTTGAAATTAAAAGGTTAATAAACGAAAGCTATGAAAAGGCTAAAACTATGTTGTTAGAGCAAAAAGAAAAATTAGATTTAATTGCGAATTATTTGCTAGACAAAGAAACAATTTCTGGTGAAGAGTTGAAAAACCTACTTGATAAAGATGTAAATGAACTAAAGACTTTGATAGATAGTTTGTTGAATCCAAAATCACCAGAATATGAAAGGGTGCCTCATTATGAATACTTCATTAGAAAAAAAATAAGTTCATTGAAGGGTAAAGAATTTAATTACTCATTTAAGGTTAGAGATGATGCTTATATCTGGTCTGAAGATAGTGATGTGATTGACTTTTACATTCTGAGCCCTGTATCTCTCTTAGAAGAGATACAGAAATGTTGTTATGATATCCTTCGCCGATATTTAGACAATAGTTTTGTATCTGTAGTTTCATATAGTAAGATAGAGCATATTTCATTCACTCCTTATTCTTTTAAAGTATTCATAAAAATAAAGATTATAGATGTAATAGAGAATAGAGTTTGTTTTTCAGGTGAAGTCTATGATGAAATAGAAAAGGTTGCTCAGTTCGAAATAGTAAGAAATATAGTTTCAAAAAGATTTTAAAAAAAAGAACATAAATGAGAAGATTAATTGTACAAACTTATCAGAGATCTAGAAAAATCGATAAGTGTTTATACAAATAGCTTTATGTGGCTAAATCAAAAAAAGAAAATAAAAATATCCCAAAAGGGGGGAGTAAGTTGGCAAAAAGACCATTATGATTGTCGAAGACGATCCTGCGATCTCTGAAATGTTATCCTTAAATTTAACAAAGGAAGGTTATGAAGTAGTAACAGCCATTTCCGCTGACGAAGCCTTAAAAAAAATTGGAGGAAAAGGACGTCGACTTCTTTATCATCGATATTATGTTACCGGGTTCAATGGATGGATTTGATTTGATTAGAGTATTAAAATCCAATGAAAATTATCGTACCACCCCTGTACTCATATTAAGTGCTAAAGATGATGCGGCTGATAAAGTTGCTGGTTTAGAGTTAGGCAGCGACGATTATGTGACTAAACCTTTCAATGTAAGAGAACTTCTTGCAAGGATAAAAAGTATATTTAGAAGACAAGCCGCTTCTGCTCAAATGAAAGAAGAAGGTCCAAAAAAAGATTACAGCAAAAGATTTAGTAATCGATACAGAAAGATTGGAAGTTTGGGTAAGGAACCAACCAGTTAGTTTAACTCCACTTGAATTTGATTTGCTTGTATTCCTTGCCAAAAATGAAGGAAAGGTTTTCAGCCGAGATGTATTATTAGATAAACTATGGGGGGTTATGATTATTATGGAGATACCCGGACAGTTGATGTCCATATAAGAAGGTTAAGAACTAAAATCGAAGAAGATCCTTCTAATCCAAAATACATAATAACTGTCAGAGGAAAAGGCTATAAATTCAGAGATCCTGGAAAAGAAAGAGAGTTTTAATTAAAATAGCAGAGGAATATTCCTCTGCTATTTTTTTTAAGTTAAATATTTCTTTCTATTTATTAAACTTCTTGTTGATTTTTGTTAATCTTTCTTCTCTTTCTAATTTTCAAGACAAGTCAGGTGAGAATCGTTGGAGGAAATTTACATATTTGTCATAGTTTTACTAAGCATTCTAAACGTTATCACATTATATCTTTATTTTAAAAAAAAGAAAAAATGAAAAATCATATAAAAATTCAAGGATGAGATTGCTAAAATTCTAAACATAAATATAAACAATCCTTTGGATGATTTTTTTTGTTGCATCAACTTAACCATCACATCAATTCCTTAGAAGAAAAATATAAATTAGAAAAGTATAAAAGAAGAAACATTTTTTTTCAATACTTGATACCCTTTCCGAAGGAGTAATATTAGTATCTTCTAAGGGTCCTGATATTGCAAGAATAGACTTTGCAAATAATGTTGCAAGATATCTTTTTAATAGTGAGGATTATGTAGGAAGGTCATTAACTGCTGTTATAGACAACCATAATCTAGTTGATTTAGTGATCCAAAGTTTTAAGGAAAATGAAGATTTAGAAGAAGACATTTTGTTTTATTACCCAGAAAAAAAGATTTTTTTTAATTGTAAAGTAAAATCTATTAACGTAGAGAATTATCGCGTTATAATATTAGCGGACATTACTAAAGAGATTAATTTAGAGAATCTCAGGAAAGAATTTTTGACTATTATGTCTCATGAGATGAGAACTCCGCTATCTGTAATAAATGGATATTTGGAAATTTTGTTGAATGAAAAAGGTTTAGATCCAAAGATTCATTCCTATTTAAGAAAAATAGAAGAAGAAACGGCTCGATTAACTAGAATGTTTAACGATCTTTTAGATATTCAAAGATTAGAAAAGGCTGTTGGAGAAGAAAAAAAAGTTTGAGAGGCTTAATTTTTCAGATACCGTTAAAAAGGCATATGACTTTTTTTTAAAATAGTTGCTAAAAAAAAGCTAATATTGAATTCATTGCAGAAATTGAAGATGGCATATACATTTTAGGCAATGAAGATAGGTTGCTACAGGCTGTATACAATATTTTAGATAATGCTTTTAAATATACGGCGTTAAAAGAAAAAGGCGATAAAAAAAGTTTGGTTGAGATTGTACACAGAAAATAACGAGGTAATATTTGAAGTTGAGGACAGTGGAATAGGAATTCCATCAAAAGAATTGAAAAAGATATTTAATATTTTCTATAGAGTTGATAAATCACGAACTAGACAAGTACCAGGGTTTGGATTAGGGCTATACATAGTAAAGACCATTTTAGATAATCATGGGGGGGCTAGAGTGTTTTTGGACAGTGAAGAAAACAATGGAACTTTATTTAGAGTGATCTTCCCTGTTCATTCAGATAATATTTATGAAAGGGAGATATGAAGTTGAGACCATACGATATTATTAAGAAAAAAACGCGATGGTGGAGTGAATACAAAAGAAGAGATTGAGTATATGATTAATGGATATTTAAATGAAGAGATACCAGATTATCAAGTTGCTGCGTGGCTGATGGCAATTTTTTTCAGGCATATGCAGGAGGAAGAAAGCTATAACCTTGCTGAAATAATGCTTAAAAGTGGAGATACGATTGATCTTTCTGAAATCAAAGGAAAAAAAGATTGACAAACATTCTACAGGTGGGGTAGGAGATAAAACTACGATAGCTATTGCCCCCCAATGGTAGCCTCTTTAGGCTTGAAAGTTGCAAAGCTATCAGGAAGATCTTTAGGTCATACTGGAGGAACAATAGACAAATTAGAAGCCATTCCTGGTTTTAAGACAGATTTACAAGTAAAAGATTTTTATAGAATTGCAAATGAAGTTGGGATAGTGGTAGCAGGTCAAACCGCCAATATCGCACCAGCAGATAAAAAAAATATATGCTTTACGAGATGCAACCGCAACAGTCGAAGAACTTTCATTAATTGCATCAAGTATAATGAGTAAGAAACTAGCTGTATTAAGCGATGGAATTGTATTAGATGTGAAAGTAGGTTCAGGGGGGGCTTTCATGAAAGATATTGATGAAGCTAAAGAACTAGCAGTAATTATGTTGGCTATAGCAAAGAGACACAAAAGAAGTGCAAAAGCCTTAATTACGAATATGAATCAGCCTTTAGGCGAAACTGTGGGAAATTCTTTAGAGGTATTAGAAGCAGTGAATACTGTTAAAGGTAATGGACCAAAAGATTTTACAAAACTATGTATCGAAATTTCTTCACATATGGCAGATTTGTCTGGTATAATATCTTATCAAGAAGCTAAGAAAAAGTTAGTTGAAAACATAAAAAAATGGTGTTGTTTCTAGAAAAATGAAGGAATGGATAAAAGCTCAGGGAGGAAATGAAGAAGTTGTTGATCATCCTAGCGATGTTTTAAATATTTCCAAAGAAATTATAGATTTTAAAGCGGACAGAGCGGGATATATTACCTATATTGACACAGAAAAAGTTGGAATGGCGTCTATGTATCTAGGTGCTGGCAGACAAAAGAAAGATGATTCAATAGACTTATCAGTTGGACTAAAGATACTAAAAAAAAGTTGGGAGACAAAGTACAAGACGGAGAAACTATCGCAAGGTTGTTTGTTTCTGAAAATAGTAATGTGGAATTTGCACTAGACTTATTGAGACAAGCTTACTCAATTCAAAAGAAGCTTCTTTGAACATTCGTAATGACATAATATTTGATGTTCTAGAATAGTAGTGAGTAAAAAAATGGCAGACAGATTACCAATTAAATCTATATAATTTTATAACATATGTGTATCTTTTAACTTTTTTTAATTAATTTTCAAAAGCGGCGTGGGAGGAAAAGTAATGGAAAAAAAATTATCTCGATACTTCTTTTTTTTGTTGTTAGTTACAAATATTTTTGCTGCACAAGCCGTTTTTATTTCCCAAAGTAAAACACCAATTTATATTGACGCCATAAAAAAATCAGGCATATTATTATATTAACGTTGATGAACTTGCAAAATACGATTCCATGGTAATTAATAAGACGTCAAGGATTATCTATGTTATATATAAAAAAGATGTGCTAGAAATTAGCTTAAATGATTATTATTCTAAAATTAATTTTATCGATAAGTATAATGACTCTGTTATTAGTATGAACGGTAAAGTGTATATTAGAAATGATGTTTTAGCCTCTTTTTTTGAAGTTACAGTATTTTGAAAATTATGATAATATATTTTTCTTTTCTTCTTTACCTCAAATAACAGAATTAAAGGTTTTAACAAACGAGATATCTGTAACTTTTGATAGTTATTTAAATGAGCTCTCAATAAATCTAAACAAGATATCTGATGCTGGGGGGATTATTTGTTAACTATAAAACCAGTTGCACCTGTAACGAAAATCCCTTCTAATGCTGATTGTACTTATTCAAATAATACCTTTTATCTTCGATTTAGAAGCGATTTAAAATATAGCCTTAACATAGAAGGAAAAAGTCTTCAAGTTAAGTTAAATGGTAAAACTACAGAAGATAGTAAGCAAACAACTCAGCAAGTAGTAGTTCCTAAAACAAAGGATGGGATATCTTATTCAGAAAGAATAGAAACATTTAATGAACAACGAATTAAAATTTATCAATTATCCGTAGATCCAAAAAAAATATAAGTTAAAGGTTGATCTTAATAACTTAGGAACCTATTCGAATGTAAGTACATTTTTGAAAAAGGAAAATCCTATTTTCTCAGTTAATGCCTCTTTTTTTGATACTCAGACTTTAGAACCAATAGGGAACATTATTTCTGAAGGAGAACTTTTACATTTAAGCTCTTATTCAAGGCCAGCATTGTTTATTAACGATAAATATGAAGTTGATATTGATTACGTAAAGTTGGAGTATCAAATTGAAATTGATGGACTTCTTTTTTTGGGTTAAATCTGTAAACTCAAATTGGAAAGGTGATGTGAAATTATATACTAGTCATTATAAAGGGAAGATTGAAGAAACTGAGGATTCCTATATATTTCTACTATTTAATGAAAAAAATAAGCTAATATCAAAGAAAAAAAACAATCCCAAAAGAAGGAGAAAAACTCATTCTCATAGATAAAAAGTATGAAAAACACCTATCAAAAATATCGATAGGGTCTGAAATTAACTTCTTATTAAAAAAAGAGTGAAAATATAAGTGGAAACCCGATTTTGTTATTAGAAGGTGGCCCTATCTTATTGTATCCTAATTTTACTCAAGAACAGTTTGATAGCGAAAAGAGAAGTTATTCAAATGGTATAATATATGGGAAGACATCTAGGACTCTAGTTGCTATTGATCAGCAAGATATGATAACGTTTATGGTTATTGAAGGATATGATAATCCTGAATCCGGTTTAACTTATGATGAAGTGAGAAAATTCTTACTCAACATTGGAAGCTATGAAAAAGCTATGCTGTTAGATGGCGGGAGTTCTTCTATAGTTTTTTTATAACTCAGATATACAAAACTATAAAGACGGAAAAACAAGAAATTATATTCCTGTATTATTAAGTGTATACGAAAATTAGATAATAAAACGGAGGGATACCATGAGCATTAACAATCCTAACAACAAAAGAATAGTCGGATTTTTGGTCATCATTGGTGTGGAAAACTACGATGACAGACGCTCTCTTGATGAGTTACGCTACGGCGGACAGAATAGGTCAAAGATTTTTAGACAGAGATCCAGTTGAAAAAGAAAAAGAAGGAACATTTTCGAATCATATATTTTCTTTGGATGTGAATGATACGAGATATTATTTTTTTGATACGCCTGGTTCAGCAGAATTTATTGGAGAAATTCAAGTAGCTTTAACAGCGGTAGATAATGTGGTAATTGTTATCAATGCATCTTCAGGTGTTGAAGTTACTACAGAAAGAATTTGGCATATGGCACAAGATTTAAACAAGCCAATAATGTTTTGTAAATCAAATGGACAAAGATGGTGTAAATTTTCAACATATAATAAAAGATTTAAAAGAAAATTTTGGAGATAGCATTAAGATTGCACCACTGCAATTACCAGTTGGGCAAGGATCATCTTTCAATGGGGGGGTTACCGATCTTTTAACTAAAGAAACCTATATATACTCAGACATAAAAGGTCATCCCACAAAACAACAAGAAATACCTCAAGATATTGAGAAACTTTTTAACGAATATCATTCTGAACTAATCGAAGATATAGTAGTAAATAGTGAAGAGTTAATGGAGAAATATTTTGAAACTGGCGAAGAAGGCTTAACAATAGAGAAAATAAAGTCAGCCTTTCATAATGCTTATGTAAACCATGAGGTCGCCCCCCCAGTGCTTTTTGGATCAGGGGGGGTTAAGAACATTGGATTAGATAGATTAATAGAGTCCATTAAAGATTTAGGAGCACTCCCTTTAGAAAGAGTATTCTATTCGAAAGATGATCAAGAAATAGACTTGAAAAATGACGACACTCTTTTGGGATTTATAGTAAAAAAAATGAAGTCGATCCTTTTGTTGGTAAAATGACTTATATAAGAATATTAAGAGGTTCTTTAAAAGGTGGATCAACAATCTATATTGTTGAAGAAAATACAAAGGAAAAGATTTCTCATATATATCTTCCAAAATACGAAAAGAACGAAGAAATAGAAGATGCTACTGCTGGTGATATCGTTGTAATACCAAAATTAAAAACCAGTAAGATTAATCAGACTGTATCTTCAGCAGAAATTCCTTTTACAATTAAATTACCCGATTTTCCTGAACCGATGATTTCCAAGTCAATAACACCAAAATCAAAGAATGAAATAGATAAAATTACAGATTCTTTAGCAAAGATTGCAGAATCTGATCCTACATTTAAGTGGGAGTTTGACCCTGAAACAGGAGAAACAGTTATAAGTGGTATGGGAACTGTTCACCTTGAGGTTATGATTGAAAAATTAAAGAAAAATTTTGGTATAAACTTTGAAGTTGGGAAACCTAAAATTGCTTACAAAGAAACCGTAAGAAGTAAGTCACAAGCAGAATATAAGCATAAAAAGCAAACCGGAGGTCACGGTCAATATGGTCATGTTAAAATTGAAATAGAACCTTTGGAACGAGGTCAAGGTTATGAATTTGTTGATAAAATTGTGGGAGGAGTTATCCCCCCCAGAAACTTTATACCTTCCGTTGATAAAGGAATAAGAGAGGCAATGAAAAAAAAGGAGTTTTGGCTGGCTATCCTGTTGTTGATGTGAGAGTGACATTGTTTGATGGATCATATCACGAAGTTGATTCTTCTGATATTTCTTTCCAAATAGCTGCAAGAAACGCCTTTAAAATTGCAATGGAAAATGATTCACCTGTGATTCTTGAACCTATAATGTTTGTGGAAATTTTCGTTCCTAATCAATATACAGGAGATGTTATAGGTGAAGTCACTGCAAGAAGAGGAAGACCTATGGGAATGGAATCGGTAGGAAAAGGCTATGATAAAATAATGGCAGAAGTTCCTTTGTCTGAGATGCTGGATTTTTCACCTAGACTCAGTTCCATTTCATCAGGTAAAGGATACTTTAATATGAAACTTTCACATTACTCTGAGGTGAGCCCTGATATACAAAACAAAATAATCGAAGAAAAAAAAGAAGGGAAGAAGAAGCACAAAACAAATAATAAAAAAAGGGCGAAAGCCCTTTTTTTTAATATAAGCAGGTTAAAAGCTTATATTTGTTACTTAAGTTCAAGAACATCGATCCTCACTACTCTTTAGTATAAAATAAGGTATTTTTGAAAAAAAATCTCTATATTTAAGAATTTTAAAAATGAAGATTCTCTAAGAATGGAATTTTGAATTTATAATGGGCCTAGGGCTGAGCCCTCCCCTTTCTAATTAAAAAGGAGGCATTAAAAAAATATGTCTATATATACAAAGACAGGGGATAGTGGAGAAACTGCTCTTTGGAGTGGTGAACGTGTATCTAAAGACGATCTGAGAGTAGAATCATATGGTACAATAGATGAATTGAGTGCGTTTATTTCTGAAGCTACTCATTATGTTAATTCACAAGAAATTAGAAAGATTTTGAAAGAACTTCAAAATGATTTATTCAAAGTTGGAGGAGAATTAGCTTCAAAAGGCAAGCAATATATACATCCAATTGAAGAATCTGATGTAGAAAGAATTACAAATTATGTTGATTATTTTGAAAAAAAGGATACAGTTAAAAAGTTTTGTAATTCAGGGGGGGAGCACGCCTCAATCGTCCAAACTTGACATTTGTAGAACTATTGCTAGGCGTGCAGAACGAAGAATAATTTCTTTAGACAAAAAGGAAACAGTATCTCCTACTATAAAAAAAGTATATTAATAGATTATCTGATTTATTATATGTTATGGCAAGATTTGAAGAGTTCTTACAAAATAAAATTGAATATAAGAGATGGTGAGACAATAAAGATGTTTTGCTTAAAATTAGAATTAAAGATAAAACTTTTTGGGTTGAATTCATTAAAAGATAAAAGATCGATAGTAAAGAATTTGACCAATAGATTAAGAAAGAAATATAATATCTCAATTATTGAAGGGAACTTCAATGATTCAAAGAACCATCTTGAAATATATGTTTCTTCACTAAGTAAAGATAAAGATTTTCTGTTAGATCTTATAGAACAAATTGAAAGAGATATTGAATTAATGTTTGGGTTAGAAGTAGAAGGGGAAGATTATATTATTTTTTTTAATTCTAAGGAGGTTGTGTCTTGAATATAAAACAAATTATTTCAGAATTAGAGCAATATTTAAAACTAATGATAAATTCTAAGGAAAGGTTGAATCACATATATAGTGTGGTAGATTTTTCTAATAAATTGGCAGAAGTACACAACATCTCACAAGAAAGGGTAAAATAGCAGCACTAGGGCATGACTTATTTCGTGATGTGAAGCCTTCAAAACTCATCACAATTGCAAGAATATATAATATTCCTATAACTCAGATCGAGTTAGCTGCTCCTATACTCTTACATGGAATGATCAGTGCGGAGTTTTTAAAGCGAAAATATGGAATAGATGAAGAAATTTATGAAGCAATATATTATCACACAAGTGGTTATGAATATATGGGAGATATTGGGAGAATCCTTGTCATCTCCGATTCTGCAGGAGATGACAGGGAATATAGAGGGGGTGAAAAAGTTACGTCAAGAATCTATAAAATCTCTAAATCTAGGCTATAAACTTGCTATAAAAATAAGATCCAGTATGCTATAAAGAAAGATAGGTATGTTTTAGAACAAACATATAAAACATGGAATAGAATATTATTGAATAAAGTTGAAAATTATTAATTTATTCTCCTCCAACACCGTATGCACTTTCTCTTTCATCCAGAACGTAAATATTGTTGCGAGATGGAAGTAGAACCAAAGGATCATAAAGCTTATCTTCTCGCCTAACCTCAAAATGTAAGTGAGGTCCAGTGCTAACTCCAGTACTTCCAACCCTTCCTATTAGTTGACCTTTTTTTAACATATTGTCCTTTGTAAACGTTAATTTGAGATAAATGACCATAAATAAAAGTATTAGAATTTGAATCAATTTGTATCATTAGACCGTAACCGTTATTTTCTCCTACAAACTCAACAACACCATCTTCAGAAGCAAAAACGGGTGTTCCAGTAGGGGCGGCTATATCTACACCTTTGTGAAGCGTATACTCTTTTGATATAGGGTTTACTCTGTAACCATATAATGATGAAATTGTTCCATAAGTTGGCCAAATGATGCTTTTTTTCATTATTAAATCCTTTACCAATTGCGCTATTTGGGATAAAGATTTTTTTTGACCTGGAACGATTGTACTAGAAGTAAGGCCGTTAATCTTTTTTTATGTCTTCTACATCAGCAAAAAAAAGCTTAGCGATAGACGAAAGTGTGTCACCCTTTTTAACTTCGTATAAATAACCATCCGGTTGAGGTATTTTTAGTGATTGCCCAACTCTTAACGAGTTAGGTGAAATTCCCGGATTCCAATCCAAAATTGTAGAAATAGATACGTTATATTTGATAGAAATACTGAAAAGAGTTTCATTTTGTTGGATCTTATGAGTAACAACCGAATAACTTGCAAAAGAAGATACTAGCAAGATAAGATAAAAAAAGGTTAATATGCGCCTTTTTCTGGAATGACACAGATTCAAGCTAAATTCCCCCCCTTCCAAGAAAAAAAATATAATAATCAATCAAAACATTATAACACAAAATTAATTATTTTGTGTAGTGTGAAGTACAAGATTTTACAATATTTTATATATTACCCAAGAAAGCTTTAAATAATCTTAAAAAGGAAACTCAATATCGCTAAAATCGACGGCACTTAATTCTGCTTCAGACTTTGGTATAATAAGTTCGCCGTTTTTACGATATTTTTAGCATGACTAATTCTGCTAAAACTTCATTAGGGACAAGCCCTTTAGTATATTTCATTTGAGAAATACCAACGCCATCTTCTGCTAAGCCTAAAACCTGAACTCCTGATTTAAAAATACGATCTTCCTTAGCAGACTTGATTCCATTAAATGTTGCAACATCAACTTTTTTTTCTAGAACTTACTAGAACATAACCTGGTGCCATATAGTCTTGATCCATATCGTATCCGATTACAAAATAACCTCGTCCTTTTCAAATAAGCATCGATTATACTGTTTAAAGGAGCATTATTATTCAATCCGTAGAAATAAGAACCTTTCTCTTTTGCGGCATCGATTACCGCCCCAGTAGTGACCCCAGTAAATATTATATCTGCACCGCGTTCATACTGTGAAAGAGCAATTTGTTTGGTTTTTGAAGCATCTGTAAAACTTCCAACATAACCTGTTATACATTCTACACTTGCATTTTTTTATCTGGTTATATGCTTTTATTCCTGTTCTATATCCTATTTCATATCTCTTAACAGGAGGCACTTCTAACCCACCAATGAATCCAACTGTATTTGTCTTAGACATTGAAGCTGCTATATATCCAAGTAAAAATCCACCCTCTTCTTCCTTAAAAGTGTATAATGCAAGATTAGGTGGAACGTTTTGACCCGGAGATGGTTCGATATCAATTCCTATAAAATATGTATCAGGATATTGTGCAGCCACATTGAACAGTATATCAGACATTAAAAATCCCACGCCTATAACAACATCTGCCTGTTCAGCGGCTTTAGTAAGATTTTGTAAATAGTCTGTTTGTTCTTTAGAAACAAAGACGTCTCCTTCGACACCATCTAACTCTCTGATCGCCATTTGTATGCCTTCCCAAGTACCGTCGTTAAAAGATCTGTCTCCTAAACCACCAGCGTCAGTAACCATAATAGCTTTAAAACCGAAAGCAGAAACAATACAAGCAACTAAACAGAAGATCACTAGGCTTTTTTTTCATTTTTAACCTCCACTAGATGATATGAATAATATAGTGTTTATAAAATTACATACCTAATTATTATATCATTTTTCAAGCAAAATGTGAAAATATGAAAGAATCCTCAAAATTGCCACATAAACGATTTTAATCGTTTATGTTTTAGTATAATTAGTTATATTTAACTTTGACACAAGTTAAATAAAATGATAGAATAAAGAAACTTTTAATGTTTACTAATATTAAGATTATGGCTAGTGATTGAGAGAAAAGCCTATTATTGCTAGATAATATAGCAAAAGTAGGCTTTTTTTTATTGATATTATTATTGATTTCTGAGGGAGGAACTTTCCAGGATGATTTTTTTTATAT
>JMBV01000276.1_pt1 | contig 18275 bp, 35 predicted proteins | sample 616531 | NCBI WGS metagenome assembly JMBV01 (sample SAMN02727904, study PRJNA239997) | anaerobic digester metagenome | biome: anaerobic digester; isolation source: mesophilic anaerobic digester inoculated with municipal waste water sludge... | place: Germany: Bielefeld University, CeBiTec ...
ACATGGAGAATCACAATGGAATATAGTAAAGAAAATACAAGGACAAAAAGACATACCCCTTACGAATAGGGGGGGATAAAGCAGGCCCATTTAATTGGAAATAGATTAGTTGGAGAAAAATAGATAGGATATATTCAAGTGATCTTGAAAGAGCCTATATTACTGCTAAAATAATAGGCGATAAAATGGGATTAAAGGTAGTTCCCATGGAGGAATTTAGGGAAATAGCTTTTGGAATTTGGGAGGGTTTAACTGACGATGAAATGGTAGAAAATTTTCATCGGGAGATGGAAATTTGGAGAAGTAATCCAGAAAAACTTAATATAGAAGGTGCAGAAACTTTAGAAATATTACAAATTAGGGCTATGAAAGGTATTGAGAAGATTATTCAAGAAAATAAAGATGACCATAATTTACTTGTGGTGTCTCATAATGCAACTATAAAAACAATTATATTAGGGTTATTAGGTATGGATTTAACTCATTTTAAAAATTTAACAATAGGAAATGTCGGGTTAACCATCATTGAGTTTAGAGAATATAATCCAGTACTTAAAGTATTAAACGATACATGCCATTTAAAGGAGTGTTTAAAAAAATGTCAGATAAGATTGGCGTAATCGGTGGAGGCCCAGCAGGTATAATAGCTGCTGGATTTGCTAGTTCTAGAGGAAAAGATGTAATCTTGATTGAAAAGAATAATAAAATAGGGAAAAAGTTATTTATTACTGGTAAAGGTAGATGTAATATTACCAATGCTTCGTCAATAGAAAACTTTTTTTTGATAATATTGTTACTAATAGGGATTTCTTATATAGTGGATTTTATTCCTTTACAAATGAAAGCATAATGAGTTTATTAAGATCATATGGTTTAAGTATGAAGGTGGAGAGAGGTAATAGAGTTTTTCCTTTTACAGATAAATCTAGTGATGTTATCAAGGTCTTTGAAAAATTTTTAGCAGATAAAAATGTTAATATATTATTAAATAGAAATGTAGAAGATGTAAACAAAGACAATGAGAGTTTTATTGTAAAGCTACAAGATGGAAATGTTTTAAGATTTAAAAAAAATTAATATTAGCAACAGGTGGGAAATCCTATCCTTTAACTGGTTCTACTGGAGATGGTTATAAATTTGCTCAAAAATTTGGTCACAAAATAGTACCTTTAAAACCGTCTTTAGTACCTATAGAAATTGAGGAACCTTGGATAAAAGATTTACAAGGCTTGTCTTTAAAAAAAATATTTTATTAACTTCTTATATTGGGCACAATAAAATTCATGAAGAGTTTGGAGAGATGGTATTTACTCATTATGGGATTTCTGGTCCTGTAGCTTTAACTATGAGCAATTATATAAATAAATACGAAGATAAAAATATAAAATTTTCTATAGATTTAAAGCCAGCTTTATCAATAGAAAAATTAGATGCAAGGATATTAAGGGATTTTGAGGTATATAAGAACAAACAAATAAAAAAAATGGATTATATGACTTACTGCCAAAAAAAACTAATACCAGTAGTAATAAGAAAAGCGAAGATAGATGAGGAAAAAAATTATTAACCAAATTACTAAAAGTGAAAGAATAAGGTTGGTAAATACAATAAAAGATTTATCTTTGACTTTTAAGAAATTCCGCCCTATAGAAGAAGCTATAGTTACTTCTGGAGGTGTGTCTACAAAAGAAATAGACCCATCTACTATGGAATCAAAACTAGTTCCAGGATTATATTTTGCTGGTGAAATTATTGATGTAGATGCATTAACAGGTGGTTATAATCTACAAATCGCCTATTCAACTGGGTATTTAGCAGGTATTAATGTTTAAAAATAATTTCATAACAATCTCATTATTTGTTAATAATAAGCATAGATTATTATTAACAATAAATCAGGAGGTTGTTATGAAATCCCTGTTTAATAAAGTTGAAAAATTAATATTTTTATTGTTTTTATCGTGCTTTATATTATTATTGACTGTTCAATTTTTAAGTTATAGTAGTGACTATGATCATTATACTTATAATATGATAAGAAATAATAAGCTATTGACTCTTAATGATGAAAAAAAATAAATGAAAAAGGTATAATTGTATTGAAAAACATGACTCAAAATCATGGGGATATAAAGATTCTATTAAATGGAGAACCTATTGGTGAATTTTATAATGATGAAGTAAAAATTTATGTACGTAATAATGATATAATAGAAATTGACGGAACAAAATATGATGATCAATTAAAAGTGAAAGTAATTGGTGTAAGTAAAAATGTTGAAACACCTAAATTAGATACAACTGTAATTACTTTTCAAAGCATAGAAATATTAAGTAGAGTTAAGTTAAAATAACTTGTTTGATTGAAGTTTTTAATATATAATTATTAGAGGAAGTGATAAAATTGCATATAGTTTCAATAAGAGGGGGGGCTATAACAGTTGAGGAAAATAAAAAGATAAAATATTAGAGGCTACTCAAGAATTACTTATAGACATAGAAGAAAAAAACAATTTGAATATAGATAATGTAATCTGTATACTGTTTTCATCGACGAAAGATTTAGATGCTGAATACCCTGCTAAGGCCGCAAGATTGTTGGGATATACTCAATGTGGTTTGATGTGTTTCAATGAGATGGAAGTGTCCAATAGCTTAGAGAAGTGTATTAGGGTTATGATATTTTATCAAGGTGGTTTAAAACAAAAAGATGTGAACCACGTATATCTTAAAGGGGGGGCGAAAACATTGAGACCTGATTTAAGTAAATAAAACAACAATGCCACCAATAGGTGGTTATTATTTTGTAAGGAGGATAATAATGATAGAAAGATTAGTCGTTGCTATAGACGGCCCTGCAGGAGCAGGCAAAAGTACTATATCTAAAAAAAATTGCAAATGTTTTAAAATTAGAATATATCGATACTGGTGCTATGTATAGGGCATTAACACTAAAGGTTTTAGAAGAGGGTATAGATATTAATGATGTGGATAAAATTTTGGATATTTTAGCAAAAACATCTATAACATTTAATGATAACCATATTTATTTAGATGGGATAAGGGTTGATAAAGAGATTAGAGAAAATAGGATAAATCTGCATGTGTCAGATATAGCAAAAATTAAAGAAGTACGTAGAGAAATGGTAAAAATACAACGAAAATTATCTCATGTATCTAATGTAATCATGGATGGTAGGGATATTGGAACAGTGGTATTGCCCAATGCTAATTTTAAATTTTTTTATTACTGCTTCTGTAGAGGAAAGAGCCAATAGAAGGTATAAAGAACTTTTGTCAAAAGGAGAAAAAAAACGTAAATTATGAACAAATTCTTAAAGAAATAAAAGAAAGGGACAGGATAGATAGTACTAGGGAGTTTGCTCCTCTTAAAAAAAGCAAAGGATGCCTATGAAATTGATACAACTAATATGACTATTTGTGAGGTTGTTAATAAAATAATAAATATAATTGAAGGGAGGTAACTAATTGTATTTCTATCGTGTTGCAAGAGTTATTGCAAATATAGTTTTTAGGATAATTTTTAGGATAGAAGTCAATGGTAAGGAAAATGTTCCGAAAGAGGGACCTATAGTTCTTTGTTCTAATCATAAAAGCAATCTAGATCCTATTATATTGGGGGGGATAGCTTTTCCTAGACCAATTATATTTATGGCAAAAAAAGGAATTATTTGAAAATAAATTTATCGCAAAATTGATAACAGCTTTAGGTGCATTTCCAGTTGATAGAAAAGGTTCAGACATAGGTGCAATAAAAAAAATCCTTTAGAGTATTAAAACAGGGACAAGTGCTGGGAATATTTCCAGAAGGCACTAGGGTACAGGAGATGGATTTAGATAATACTAAACCTGGTATAGCTCTTATCAGTATAAAGAGCAAATCACCAGTAATTCCCGTATTTATTGACTCTGAATATAAATTATTTAGTAAAATAGTAATAAATATAGGAGAACCTATATATTTTGATGAATATTATGACCAACAGCTTGAAGCAGAAGATTATTTGGAAATAAGTAAAGATATTATGAAGACCATATATTCACTAAAAAAATCGTAGGAGGGAAAGATGTGAAATTATATATTGCAGAACACGCTGGATTTTGTTTTGGAGTGAAGCGTGCAGTTGATATTGCAACTGATATAGTGAATAACCGAGGGGATACTAATGTTTATTCATTAGGGCCATTGGTCCATAATCCTCAAGTGGTTGAAAATTTTAGTAGTAAGGGTTTAAAAGTAATAGATAATACTGATAATTTAAAAGAGGGAAAAGTTATTATTAGATCTCATGGAGTTTCCTATATAGTAGAAAAGAAAATAGAAGAATCTAAATTAAAGTTAATAGATTGTACATGTCCTTATGTAAAAGCTATTCATAAAAGGGTAAAAAAAGTATTATGATGATGGTTATAAAGTAATAATAATTGGAGATAAGAATCATCCTGAAGTAATTGGAATTAATGGATGGTGTAATAATGATGGTATAATAGTAAATACTAAAAAGGAAGCAGAAATTCTTCCAGAATACGATAAAATATGTGTAGTGTCACAAACTACAAATACTTTAGATAAATTTGATAAAATTTCTAGTATAATAAAAGATAAAGGGAAAGATGTTAAAATATTTAATACTATTTGCAATGCTACTAACTTAAGACAAACAGCAGCTGAAAAATTGGCAAAAAAAGTAGATGCAATGATAGTTATAGGAGGGTATCATAGCTCTAATACTAACAAATTAGTGGAAATAAGTAAAAATATTGCAATAATGTATATCATATCGAAATATCTGAAGATTTACCTTTACAAGAGCTATCTAAATTTAATACAATAGGAATAACTGCAGGTGCTTCTACACCTGATTGGATAATTAAGGAGGTTGTTGATATTATGAATAATAATAATGAAAATAATGAGATAATGGAGGCGATAGAAAGTTCCCTTGTAAATATCCATAGAGGGGGGGATATAGTTAAAGGTAAAGTAATATATGTAACAGATGAAGAAGTTATGGTAAATATAAATTATAAATCAGACGGTATAATTGAAAAAGAAGAATTGTCTAACGATCCTAATGTAAAACCTAAAGATCTTTTTAAAGAAGGGGGGGATGAAATAGAAGTATACGTGGTTAGATTAGATGATGGAGAAGGAAATGTGGTATTGTCTACTAGGAGACTAGAACCATAAGGGGGGGTTGGGATAGATTAGAAGAAAGTTTTGAAAAACAAGAAGAAGTAGAATGCAAGGTATTAACTGATGTTAAAGGTGGATTATCGGTAACAATTAATGGTGTTAGAGCTTTTATGCCAGCTTCTCAAATATCCGTAGATTATGTTGAAGATTTAAGTGCATATAATGGAAAAACTTTAAAAGCAAAGATTATAGATTTTGATAGGAATAAAAAAAGGGTAATTCTTTCTAGTAGAGTAATTGAAGAGGAAAAGTTGGAAAAGAAGAGAGAAGAATTATGGAATAGTCTTGAAATTGGGAAAATAATAGAAGGGAAAGTTGCAAGATTAACAGATTTTGGAGCTTTTGTAGATTTAGGTGGTTTAGATGGTTTAATCCATATTTCTGATTTGTCTTGGTTTAGAATTGAACATCCATCTGAAGTTGTAAATGTTGGAGAAACAGTTGAAGTTCAAATTTTAGATTTTGATAAAGAACGGAATAGAATATCTTTAGGTTTAAAACAAACACTACCACAGCCATGGGATGTGTTTATTGAAAATAGAAAGGTTGGAGATATTGTAGAAGGTAAGGTAGTGAATATATTAGATTTTGGAGCTTTCGTTAGATTAGAAGAAGGTGTTGATGGATTAGTTCATGTATCTCAAATAGCTAAGGAACATGTGGACAAACCTTCAGATAGATTAGAAGTTGGTCAAAAAGTTAAAGTAAAAATTATTGATATTAATCCAAAAAAATGAAAGAATAAGTTTGAGTATAAAAGAAGTAGAAGAATCTGAGGAAGATATTGAAGAATTAGAAAACAAAGATTTAGATGTAAAAATTGAAGATATTATTAAGAATAAATAGCAATGCAAAGGTTTTGGTGTATTTTGCTTATTTTAGTGTACAGAAATCAAATACATCAAAACCTATTATATATTACTTCTGTGGTTTTCCACAGAAATTTTTTTTAATAGCATATAATAATATTTCTTTAGGGGGGGCCTATATGGATAAGTATGAAATTTTTAAAAAAAATATTAATAAATTGATCAATATAGACCTTAACTATTATAAGGAAAAACAGATGAAAAGAAGGATTATTTCATTAATGAATAGGAACGGTTTTAATGATTTTGATGAATATTTTTCAGCATTAAAATCAAACAAGGATTTATTAGACCAGTTTATCAATTATTTAACGATAAATGTCTCCGAATTTTATAGGAATCCAGCTCAATGGCATATATTAGAAAAGGAAATATTGCCTAAGTTGATAGAGGATACAGGGAAGCCTTTAAAAGTATGGAGTTCTGCTTGTTCAACTGGAGAAGAGCCTTATTCTCTAGTGATGTTATTATCTAAGTTTTTTTGATTTAAAAGATATTAAAGTTTTGGCTTCTGATATAGATGATGGAGCAATAGAAAAAGCCAATTTAGGAATATATAGTGAGAAGTCTTTAGTTAATTTACCTGATGAATTTAAAGTAAAGTATTTTGATAAATTAGGAAGTTCCTTTAAAATAAAAGAAATCATAAAAAAAACCAAGTAATTTTTAAAAAAAATTGATTTATTAAAGGATCCTTTTCCAGTTAATATGGATTTAATCACTTGTAGAAATGTTATGATATATTTTACAGATGAAGCTAAGGATTTGCTGTATAAAAAGTTTCATAAAAGTTTAAGTGATGATGGTATATTGTTTGTAGGGAGTACTGAGCAAATAATATTACCTGAAAGATATAATTTTAGGTCTGTTAGAACTTTTTTTTATAAAAAAAATTAATTAGTAGATATAAATATTTAATATAATTGTCATACAATTTTTAATTGTACAAGGGGGGGATTAGATTGGATATTAAAGAATTATTAGAAGCTTTGTGTAATACTAATAGTATATCTGGAGATGAATATAGACTAGAGGGAATTATTATGCCAGTTTTTAAGGAGTTTACAGATGATATTGTGGTTGATAAATTAGGCAATATTATAGCTTTAAAAAAAGGGATATAATAATAAAGGAAATATAAAAGTAATGTTAGCAGCACATATGGATGAAATAGGATTAATGGTAAAACATATAGAAGAAAATGGATTTATTAGATTTACAAGTATTGGTGGTATAGATCCAAGAACAATTTTAGGACAAGAAGTAATAGTTCATGGTAAGGAAAACCTTTTTGGAGTAATAGGTTCAAAACCTCCTCATCTTCAAGAAAAAGATGAGATTGATAGAGCTATTAAAATAGAAGATATGACGATAGATGTAGGATTTACTAAAGAACAATTGATGAATTTAATTAGTATAGGAGATACTATATCTATAAGAAGGGATTTTAAAACTTTGCAAGGAAATAGAATAACGGCAAGAGCTTTAGATGATAAAGCAGGAGTTGCAGCTATGTATGAATGTATCAAGGAATTATCAAGATTACAGCATGAACCAGACGTTTACTTTGTGTCTACTGTACAAGAGGAAGTAGGGGGGGTACGAGGGGGGGCTTTTACAAGTGCCTATGGTATAAACCCCCCCCATATAGGAATAGCTATTGATGTAGGTTTTGGTGCTACACCAGAGTTATCTAAAACTGATACTTTAGAAATGGGAAAAGGTCCAGGGATAACTATAGGAGGAAATATACATCCAGGATTAAGAAAAAAACTAGTTGATGTTGCTAAAGATTATAATATTCCTTTTCAATATGAAATCGCCCCAGGTCCAACTGGAACCGATGGTAGAGCTATTCAAATTACAAGGGAAGGTATACCTACCCTTTGTTTGTCTATACCATTGAGATATATGCATACATCCGTTGAAGTTGTAGATATATTGGATATAAAAAATACCGCAAAATTATTGGCGTTTTTCATAACAACTATCACAAATACAAATTTGGAGGGGGGGTTATTATGTTATTAAAAAAAACTAACAGAAGCCTCGGGGGGGTATCTGGGAATGAAAAAGAAGTAAGAAATATTATATTAGATGAAATACAGGATTTTGTTGATGATATAAAAGTAGATAGATTAGGCAATATTATTGCTTATAAAAAAAGGAAAAGATAATCCCAAGAAATTGATGATAACAGCTCATATGGATGAAGTAGGATTGATGATCACGGATATAGATGATATGGGTTTGTTAAAATTTACCACTGTAGGTGGTATTGATAAGAGAATATTAGTGTCTAAACCAGTACTTATAGGTGATAATAAAGTATTAGGCGTTATAGGTGCAAAACCTATCCATCTTCAAAAAAAGGGAAGAATGGCAAAATGCATTGGAAATTGAACAACTATATATAGATATAGGTGTGAATAATAAAACGGAAGGGGAAAATTAGTCTCTATAGGAGATTATGTAATATTTAATAGCCAATATGTAGAATTTGGTGATAAACTTGTAAAAGCTAAAGCTTTGGACAACCGGGTGGGTTGTAGTCTATTGATTGAATTAATCAAAGAAATTGAAGATATTGGTTTTTATGGTGTATTTACTGTTATGGAAGAGGTAGGGTTAGTAGGAGCTGGACCTGTTGCATATACTGTAGAACCAGATTTGAGTATAATACTTGAAGGAACCCTTTGTTATGATATTCCTAAACTTGATTCTCATTTAATACCAACCCATTTGAATAAAGGGCCTGCTATTTCATTGATGGATCGAACAACCTTATTTGATATGGAATTTAGGAAACGAATCACTAAAATAGCTGAAGAAAATCATATACCTTATCAATACAGAAAATCGTCAATGGGAGGAAATGATTCTGGTAAAATACATACTACTAAAGAAGGCTCTGTGACTGCGACTATATCTGTACCTTGTAGAAATATTCATTCACCAACTTCAGTCATGAGTAAACAAGATTATGAAAACACCTATAAATTATTAAAAACTATATTATTAGAATATGAAAAGGGGGGGAACTTTAATATGAAATTCAATAGTCAGCTCATGGAAGAATTAGTCACTACTTATGGACCTTCAGGCAATGAAGATAATATTAGAATCTACATCAAAGAACAGATAGAGGACTATGTTGATAAGATAGAGGTAGATAGCTTAGGAAATTTAATTGCAAGGAAAAAAAGGTAATGGTAAAAAAAATAATGATAGCAGCCCATATGGATCAAATTGGACTTATGATTACGGATATTGATAAAGATGGATTTTTAAGGTTTACAAATGTTGGTGGCATATCTCCATATATTTTGATGAGCCAAAAGGTAATTTTTGAAAATGGAAGGGTAGGAGTAGTTTATGTGGAACCAATAGAAGATATTTCTAAGCTAAAATTATCTAATATGTTTATAGATATAGGTGTTAATAACAAAGAAGAAGCTGAAAACTTAGTTAATATAGGAGATATATGTATATATAAACCAGATTATAGTGAAAATGACAATGTTATACATACGAGATATTTAGACGATAGGGTTGGCTGTTATGTTGCTATAGAGGCTATTAAAGGGATAAAAAAACCCTAAAAACGACTTATACTTTGTGTTTACTGTGCAGGAAGAAGTGGGATTAAGGGGGGGTGCAAAAACCTCTGCTTTTAAGGTTGAGCCAGATATTGGAATAGCTATAGATGTTACTGGTAGCGGAGATACACCTAAAGCTAAAACTTTTGCAGTTGGTTTAAATGAAGGCACTGCTATAAAAATAAAAGATAATTCCATAATAACTCATCCAAAACTTAGAGAACATATGGTTAATATAGCTAGAAATAATGATATACCTTATCAAATGGAAGTGCTAGAATATGGTGGCACAGATTCAGGGGGGGCTATTCACTTGACCAAAGAAGGTGTACCTACTGGGGGGGCCATATCTATACCCACAAGATATGTGCATTCAACCATTGAAACTGCTTCAAAGAAAGATATTTTGGATTCGGTAAAATTACTCATAAAATTATTAGAAAGTGATATTCAATTATAGTCAAAAAAAGGGCTGATATTTAAAAAAATATCAGCCCTTTTGTTAGATAAGTATTACTATATGATGATAATTAATATATTTTATCAATATTTGCTAATTAAAAATCTAGTTTAGATAAAGGAATTTTAAAGTCATTAAAGAATATTAATAATATAGCCATTAAAAAGGGGGGTTAAATTATGTTAGAAGTAGATAAACAATATAGTATATCTGAAGTAGCTGAAATTACAAGCTACCCTCCTCATGTGCTTAGATATTACGAAAAAGAGTTTGAATTAGAGATACCAAGAAATGAATCTAATCATAGGTATTATACTTATAAAGAAATTGAATTATTTCAGTATATCAAATCCTTACAAGAACAAGGGTTTAGTAATAAACAAATCAAGTTGATAATGAATTCACCAGAACTATTGATAACTTCCAATGAAGAAGTAGTTTTAACTAATATTAGTTCTCAGGATAAGATAGATTCTATTCAATTAGCTAAAGATATTAGTTCAAACCTGTATATAGAAATATTTGATGAACTAACTAGAATACTTAATGAAAACACTGAACATAGTGTGGAAAAAAATTGAAGCATTAAAAGAGGAAATAATAAATTTAAGAAAGGAGTTAAATAGTAAAGAAAGAGATGTATTAATATGCGAAAATGCAAAATTGAAGATGAAAATAAAGGAAAAATCTTATCAGGTAGCAGAATTAAAAGATAAAATAAAGAGGATGGAAAATAACGAAAGTTTTATTCGTAGAATATTCAAAACAAATAAAGGATAAATGAAAAAAAATAAGTATAATACTTGCAAATTTTATACTAAAACTCCACAAAGAGCGATTAATATATCAAAAATATGCAATAAAAATAATAATACTTGCAATTTCTTTGATTTAGTAGTATAATTTTTGTTAAATAGATACAAAGGGGGGGTAGATAAATATGAAAAAAATCTATTGGTGCTATTAAAGAGAAGAAAAGGGGGGGAAAATATAAAAGGTGTGGAGCTATAACATGTATAAATAACATTCAAGGATTGTGTAGTTTTGAGATATGTGAACTTTATGAAAATGTACTTATTCAAGAAGATTAGTAGTTTAATTTAGTTAAAATATTGTAAGAAAATAGCCTATTTATCTATTGGGCTATTTTTTTGTTAAAAATTATTGTTTTTTTGCAAGAGTAGACTTCTAGTAATTATACATATATAATAGATACTACTATTTACTTAATCTTTTTAATTTGCATGGTTCTTTTTTTTAGATATTTGTTATAATGATTATAACTAGTTTTTTTAGGAGGATTTACAAATGAAGAAAAATAAACAAAAATACTATCACATAATAACCTATGGTTGTCAAATGAATGAACATGATTCTGAAAAAAATATCCTGGTTACTGGAAGATTTAGGATATGTTTGGACAGATACAAAAGAAGATAGTGATTTTATTGTATATAATACATGTCTTGTTAGGGAAAACGCTGAACTAAAGGTTTATGGTCAATTAGGAGCCTTAAAAGGATTAAAAAGACAGAATCCAGATTTGATAATTGCCCTTTGCGGTTGTATGATGCAAAGGGAGGAGATAAGAGAAATTATATTATCTAAGTATAAACATGTGGATATAATATTTGGAACAAACAATATCCATAAGTTACCTCAGCTAATCCATAGATATGAGCAAACAGGAGATACAATAGTTGATATAATAGAAGATAGCCGAGAGATTGTTGAAGATATTAATGCTAATCGCATGTATTCTTATAAAGCTTTTGTTAACATAATGTATGGGTGTAATAATTTTTGTACTTACTGTATAGTGCCTATACAAGGGGGACGAGAAAAAGCAGGGAGCCTAAAAATATAATAAATGAAATCAAAGAGTTGACAAGTAAAGGATATAAAGAGATAACCTTATTAGGACAAAATGTAAATTCCTATGGTAAAACTTTAAATTATAATTATTCTTTTGCTAAATTATTAAGAGAAATAAATAAAATAGAAGGGTTAGAAAGAATAAGATTTATGACTTCACACCCTAAAGATTTATCAGATGAATTAATAGAGGCAATGGCTAGTTTAGATAAGGTATGTGAGCATTTACATCTACCTGTACAGTCTGGTAGCAATAAAATACTAAAAGCAATGAATAGGAAGTATACTAGAGAAGAATATTTGCTACTTATAGATAAAATTAGGAAAGCTATCCCTAACATTGCCATATCAACAGATATTATAGTTGGATTTCCAGGGGGAAAGGGAGGAAGATTTTGAAGAAACATTGGATTTAGTTAAGGAAGTTAGATATGATTCAGCCTTTACCTTTTTATATTCTATTAGGGAAGGAACTATTGCTGCTAATATGGAAAATCAAGTACCAGATGAAATTAAACATAATAGATTTCAAAAATTGTTAGACACACTATATCCAATTTTTTTATGAGAAAAATCTTAATTACGAGAATAAAATTGTAGAAGTACTAGTAGAAGAAGTTAGCAAAAATGATCCAAATATGCTGACTGGTAGGACTAGAACAGGTAAATTAATCCATTTTAAAGGCAATAGAGAATTAATAGGGCAGTTGGTAGATGTAAGAATAGACAAGATAAAAACTTTTACATTAGAGGGTTATTTAGTTTAATATGGAGGTTATAACATTGGAAAATTTAACACCAATGATGAAACAATATATAACAATTAAAGAAAAGTATCCTGATACAATTCTTTTTTTAGACTTGGAGATTTTTATGAGATGTTTTTTGATGATGCCATTGTGGCTTCTAAAGAATTAGAAATAGCATTAACTCAAAGGGATTGTGGTGGAGATAAAAAAAGCACCTATGTGTGGTATCCCCCCCACCATGTATCTGACTCCTATATATCGAAGTTAGTAGAAAAAGGATATAAAGTTGCTATATGTGAACAATTAGAAGATCCGTCTGTAGCAAAAGGATTAGTAAAAAGAGATGTTATTAGAATAGTAACCCCCCCTGGAACTATATCAGATTTAAACGTATTAGATGAAAAATCTAACAACTATTTGGTTTCTATTTATCTAGATAATATAGGAGTGGGCATATCTTATGTAGATACTACTACTGGAGAAATGTATACAACGGAATATATTGGAAATGAGGAAAGCTCTTATACATTTGTGCTAGATGAGTTAGGTAAGATATCTCCATCAGAGATGATAGCTAATAAAATTTTTATGAAAAACAAGAAAATTACAAAGTTTATAGAAAACAGATTAAATCCTTTCATAAATTTATATGATGATAAATTTATTGCTCAAAAGGATTGGATAGAGCTTATTTTGTCTCATTTTAAGATTAATAATTTGAATACAATTGGAATAAAAAAAACAAAGTATACTCTATTATATCTACTGGGATATTAATAGATTACTTGTATAATACTCAAAAAGATTCTCTTGAACATATTATTCAGCTGAATTATTACGAACCAGAAGAATATATGATATTAGATATAAATACTCGTACTAATTTAGAAATTCATGAAACTATTATGAGTAGGGAGAAGAAGGGTTCATTAATAGGAGTTTTAGATAAAACTTCAACTGCTATGGGAGGAAGACTTTTAAAGAAATGGTTAGAACAGCCTTTGATAAATATAAAGGAAATAAAAAAAAGGCAGGATATTGTGGAACATTTTGTAAATGATATTATATTAATGGATCAGGTAAGAGTTTGTTTAAATTATATATATGATTTGGAGCGTTTAGTTGGAAAGATATCTTATGGAAATTGTAATGCTAGAGATTTAGTATCTCTAAAAAGTTCTATAGGAAAGATACCTGAGTTAAAAAAAGCTACTATTAGAATCTAAACAAAAAAAATTTTAGAGAAATAGGTATGGCCATAGATCCCATGAAGGATATTTATGATTTAATTAATAAATCTATTGTAGATAATCCTCCAATATCTATAAAAGAAGGGGATTAATAAAAGAGGGTTACAACCCAGAACTTGATGAATTAAAGAAAGCAAGTACCAATGGAAAGCAATGGCTTGCAAAACTGGAAAGAAAAGAAAAAGAAACAACTGGAATAAAAAAAATTTAAAAATTGGTTTTAATAAAAAAAACCGGTTATTTCTTTGAGGTAACCAACTCAAATTTGAACTTAGTTCCAAAGCATTTTATTAGAAGGCAAACTTTAACCAATTCTGAAAGATTTATTACAGATGAATTAAAAGATATAGAAGATAAAATTGTTGGTGCAGAGGACAAGATGGTAGAAATAGAGTATAGGATATTCCAAGAAATAAGGGAGAGAGTAAAATCAGATACTTATAGAATACAAAAGGCTAGTAAATTAATTTCTCAAATTGATGTATTAAATTCTTTTGCGCAAGTTGCATATGAGAATGATTATATAAGACCACAGATAAATGATGAAGGGATAATCCATATAGTAGGAGGAAGACATCCAGTGGTGGAAACCACCATTGAAAATGAAATGTTTGTTCCTAATGATACCTATTTGGATATGAATGCCAATAGAATACAGATAATAACAGGCCCTAATATGGCTGGGAAATCTACTTATATGAGACAAGTAGCAATTATTGCTTTAATGGCTCAGACAGGTTCCTTTGTGCCTGCAAAGGCTGCTAATATGGGAATTGTAGATAGAATATTTACTCGAATAGGTGCTTCAGATAATTTATCCCAAGGGGAAAGTACTTTTATGGTAGAGATGAACGAGGTTTCTAATATTATCAAGAATGCAACAAAAAAATAGTTTAATAATATTAGATGAGGTAGGTAGGGGGGGTACTAGTACTTATGACGGTTTAAGTATTGCTTGGGCAATTGTTGAGTATATTGCAAATAATATAAAAGCTAAAACTTTGTTTGCAACACATTATCATGAGCTAACGGAATTAGAAAAAGAGATTAAGGGAATAAAAAAATCTAACTATATTAGTTGAAGAAAGAGGAGAAGAAATAATATTTCTTAGAAAGATTGTTGAAGGTGCTACTAATAGGAGCTATGGAATAGAAGTAGCTAAACTAGCTGGAATTAACGATGCAATAATTGACCGAGCTAATGAGGTATTACATCAAATTGAAAATAGTCATAATTTTTCTATGCATAAAAAAAGAAAAAAAATTCTAATAAACAAATGAATATTAAAGATTATCAAAAAGATTATTTTATTGATAGGATAAATAAAATTGATGTATCAAAAATAACTCCAATAGAAGCTATTAATATATTATATGAATTAACCGAGGAAGCTAAGAGACTAAAGGAGAAGGCATAAGATGAGAAAAATTAAAATATTAGATGAAAAAAACAATTCAAAAGATTGCCGCTGGTGAAATAATAGATAGACCATCTTCTGTGGTCAAGGAATTAGTAGAAAACTCTTTAGATGCAAATTCTTCAAATATTACTGTAGAAATAAAACAAGGGGGGGGTAAATCATATATTAGAATTACAGATGATGGTGATGGAATCTTAGAAGATGATTTAGAAATTGCATTTAAACGTCATTCTACTAGTAAATTATCAAATGCAGACGATCTTTATCGAATTATGTCTTTCGGATTTAGAGGTGAAGCTTTATCTAGTATATCTACAGTATCTAAGGTTGAAGTATTGACTAAAACAGATAAAGATGAATTTGGAATTCAAGCTTTTGTAGAAGAAGGAAATATAATTGATAAAAAAACCTGTAGGATGCCCTAAAGGGACAACTATGATTATCAGAGATCTATTTTATAATCTTCCTGTAAGAAGAAAATTTTTGAAGTCTGATATATCAGAGGCTAACCATGTAAATGATATAATATATAAATTAGCTTTGGGTAATCCTGGTATAGCTATAAAATATATTAGAGATAATAAGATTATATTTCAAACTGGGGATAATAATGATATATTTACAAACATATATACTTTATTGGGAAAAGATTTCAGCGACAATTTGTTAACAATAGAGTATGAAGATGGGGGGGATTTTAGGATTTATGGTTATATATCTAACAATACTTTTTACAGAAATAATAGGAGACATCAATATATATATGTCAATAATAGATATATTGATAATAATCATATTTCAAATTTGATAGAAAGTAAATATAGAACTATAATACCAATTAATAAGTTTCCAGTGTTTATATTATTCATTGATATAGATCCATCTTTTATTGATGTAAATATTCATCCTACTAAACAACAAATAAAATTTGTAAATCAAAATAAATTAGATGAAAGATTAGATTATATTATTGATTCTCAGCTTAGAAAAAAATCTATCTATTCCAAAAGCATTTTTTTTGGAGCAAAAGAAGTAAATAATAATAAAAAGCAAATTCCATTATTATATGAGGAAATTATACCAAAAAAAAGATGAAAACTATGAGCCTAATATAATCAATTTAAATGAAGATGAGCTCCATGATAGAATTGATGAAAAATTAGAAACTTAAATAATAAAGATAAGATAGCAGAATCCCCCCCATTAAATTATGGAACAGAGTATATTAATATAAACAATATAGATGAAAAACAGATAGTAGATTATGAATCACAAGATGATAGAAAAATATAAATAAGTTAAAGGATGTTTTAAAAAGATCAAGACCTATAGGTATACTTTTTTTCTACTTATATATTATTAGAAGATATTTTACTTGATAATCTATTAATTATAGATCAACATGCTGCTCATGAAAGAATTATGTTTGAAAAATATAAAAGTGAATATGAAAGGGAAGAAGTGGCCATTCAACATCTATTAACTCCTGAAGTCCTAGAGTTAACTAATACGGAAATTGAAATAGTTAAGGATAATATAGAATTATTTAATAGACTGGGTTTTATTGTAGAGGAGTTTGGAACTAATAGTGTTATTATTAGAGGTGTACCTATGTTGTTTGGTAAGCCTCAAACTAAGCGTTTGTTTTTAGAATTAATAGATTCTATAAATCATGATATTAAGAATAGTTATGAAGTTAGATTAGATAAAATAATGAAAATAGCTTGTACTGAAGCTATTAAAAGTGGTGACAAGATTAAGGATATTGAAATAAATAGTTTGATAAGACAATTAGGAAATACAGCTAATCCCTATACTTGTCCCCCCCATGGACGCCCAACAATTATACAGATATCAAGAAAAAAATTTAGAAAAAGAATTTAAAAGAATCATGTAAAGGATGATATAATGGGAAAAAAAAGATAATTTAATAGTGTTGTTAGGGCCAACTGCAGTTGGTAAAACAGATATATCTATACAGTTAGCTAAGAGAATAAAAGGTGAAATTATTTCCGCTGATTCAATGCAAATATATAAATATATGGACATTGGAACAGCTAAGATTACTAAAGATGAGATGGATAATATACCCCACTATTTAATAGATATTGTGTATCCAGATGAGGAGTTTACAGTTGCAGATTTTAAAAAAAACAGCTTGTGATTATATAAAAAGGATTAACAATAAATGTAATATTCCAATGCTAGTGGGAGGGACAGGGCTATATATTAATTCTATAGTATATGAATTAAAATTTACTCAAGTAAGACCAAATGAAGAACTTAGAGAAAAATATTATAATATAGCAGATAAATATGGCAATCAATACTTATATGAAGAATTAATGAAAGTAGACCCTATTTCGGCAAGACGTATTAATATTAATGATACAAAAAGAATAATTAGAGCTTTAGAAGTATTACATGAGACTGGTAAGCCTATGTCCTATTATAATAAGAATTTTAGAAAGGAAACAGATAAGTATAATTTAGTAATGATTGGGTTTACTATGGATAGAGCTAAACTATACTCTAGAATAAATAAAAGGGTTGATATTATGATAGATGAAGGTTTAGTAGATGAAGTAAAAATGCTAATGGATATGGGATATACAAAGGATCTAACTTCTATGCAGGCAATTGGTTATAAAGAAATTATTAATTACTTGGAAGGAAATATGGATTTATATGAAACCATAGAAGTACTAAAAAGAAATACTAGAAGATTTGCCAAAAGACAATTGACCTGGTTTAAAAGGGACGATAGAATAAAGTGGATTAATATGGATAAGTTTGATTCTATAGATGCTATTAGCAAGTATTTAGCTGATTAT
>JMBV01000277.1_pt1 | contig 18160 bp, 23 predicted proteins | sample 616531 | NCBI WGS metagenome assembly JMBV01 (sample SAMN02727904, study PRJNA239997) | anaerobic digester metagenome | biome: anaerobic digester; isolation source: mesophilic anaerobic digester inoculated with municipal waste water sludge... | place: Germany: Bielefeld University, CeBiTec ...
GCCATGGCATTGGGGGGGCTTACCCTGGAAGAGCTGATTTTGATGTACAATATACAATTCCCCCCCGTATTGCAGCAAAACGAAGACGACACCTGGTATGATACCCGGGGGGGAACATCGTGTTCACCTGTAGCAAAGGGCTGGTGGGCGTGGGCTCGACCGGCCGGAGTGGGAGCAAATAAGGGATATGCAGTCGGGCGAAACCTGCGAGCATACCATCACCAAATCAGAACTGTATTTTGGGGGGGATAAGGTAACCTACCATGCACCCTTTACCAAGTGCGACCGAGTGGAGGATTACAAGAGAGTGTGGAGGTTTTTCGAGGAAAAGTTTAAATAGAATCCATTATGCTGAGCCTGCAACAAGCCATCGAGATAAAGGAGTCCATCAAGTCATACCTGCAAGCGACATTCACCTTCCGGAAACGGGAGGTGGCGCATGCCTTTGAGGCGTTCATTGAGCATCCCACTCTGGGAATGTTCAAGGGTCCGTATGTGTCGCTCAAACTGCCATTTGTAAAAGCGGAACAAGAGACGATTGATCAAATTCCTCTAACCATAAAGCCAGACTGGACACCCTACGACCACCAGGTAAAATCCTGGATCAGACTTTCCACCCAAGGTAAAGAACCCGAACCAACCATCATCACCACAGGTACGGGCTCGGGAAAAACCGAGGCTTTTCTCTATCCGGTTCTGGATTACTGTTTCCGTCAACAACATCGCCCGGGTATTAAGGTAATCATCATGTATCCCATGAATGCTCTGGCAACCGATCAGGCAAAACGGTTGGCTGAAATTATCTACAAAGACGAACGATTGAGAGGACGAATGCGTGCCGGCCTTTTTATTGGTGAGGGAAACGGACCAAAAGGGCAATACCCGAAGGTCATGGAGGAGGATCATATCGTAGAGCATCGTGACACCATCCTTGATGCTCCTCCGGATATCCTGCTTACAAACTTCAAGATGCTCGATTATGCACTGATGAAGCACAATTTTCAGAGATTGTGGAACCACAATGTTGTTGACCCGAGCTTGCTTCGCTTTTTGGTGTTGGATGAGCTGCATACATACGATGGTGCCCAGGGAACAGATGTCGCCAACCTGATCCGCCGATTAAAACTGAAATTGACCATTGAACCCGGACAACTTTGCCCCCCCATAGGCACTTCTGCCACCATTGGCTCAGGTGCTGATGCTCCACAACTTCTATCGGATTATGCCACAAAAGTATTCGGAGAGACAGTGGGAACAGATGCACTGATCACTGAGACCAGGATTACGCCCGACCGGTTCTTTGAAAGCGATGAAGTGTTAAATGATTTCATCCCTCTCCCCCCCAACAGGTTAAAAGACCTTGTTTATCACGAAAGAGATAATTTTGAAGCCTATCTGAAAGCTCATATTGATATTTGGCAACAGGATGAGGTGCATTTGGCAGATGGATTGTTGAAGCTTAAAATTGTGAAAGACCTGGTGGTGGTCATCAACCGGGGGGGAAATGGGATCAAACAGGTAGAGGAGATTACCCGCGAGCTCGGCTGATCAACGAGCCATTCAGAAAGTTGGCACAGTGGGATGAGGTGAACCGATACAGTCCGAAAACACGGGTGCTGGAATCTCTCCTGGCATTGATTGCAGCAGCAAAAGATGTGGAAAGTAATCGCTCGCCATTTATGTATCTCCAGGTACAACTCTGGGTACGTGAGTTGAGTGGTGTGCAATACACGCTGGAATATCCCGCGAAATTTTCATTCCGCGACCAGGTGGATGCACAACAAGAGGTGGCCGCCATGCCGCCCTGGTATTGCAGGGAATGCAACAGTTCCGGCTGGCTGGGTGTGAAACCCGATGACAAAGATGTTTTCAGCAGAGACGTGAATGAGGTGTACGAGAAGTTCTTCTCCAATAACAAAAACCTATACTTTATCTTACCCGGTGGAGAACTCTCACCTGCCGATTTGAGGCAACAGGTTATAATCCTGAGACTTTTCTGGAGTATAATATTGATCCGAAGACTCTCAAAGCTGTGGGTGATAAAGAAGAGGGTTTCGCCATACAGGCATTGCGGAAACTGAAAGAGAACAGGGCCGACCATACCTGCCCCCCCTGCTGCAACAGTGCCAACACGGTGGCGATCATCGGTACCAAAATACCCACTTTGAGTTCTATTGCCGTAAGCCAGACACTGGCAACCGATCTGGATATCACAACTGACAGGGACAGAAAGGTATTGGCATTTACCAACTCCGTTCAGGATGCGGCACATCAGGCAGGCTTTATTGAGAGCCGGAACTATCGCTTTACTTTCAGGGCATCGCTGCAAAAAGTGATCAATGAGTTAAACCACCCGGTAAGACTCAATGAACTTGCCGATAGCTTTATCTCCTTCTGGAAACAGCATGGCGATGAAACGGAGCAGGATCACCAGAGCGGATACCTCTATCGTTTCTTCCCAAAGGAATATGTGGGCAAAGCATCACCCAAAGACTATCTGATTGATTCAGGTGTAAAAAAAACAATATGCTGAACATTTTTTTTAAAAGAGCTCGATCAGAGAGTTCGCTGGGAAATCTATTCCGAGTTTGGGTTTACCTCTCGTGTAGGACGTACATTGGAGAAGACAGGAGCATCATCGGCTTATTTTGACACTTCATTGCTGCATGCTGCATGGGATGAGATGATGGAATGGATTGAGCATAACGATGTAAGTAGATCGATAAAAGAGAAGATTTCCTGAAATTTACCAACCTTGTGTTGCATAGAATCCGTACACGGGGGAGCAATAGACCATGCTTACTATTCGAAATACAGATCGGAAAGATTGAGCCTGTGGGATCTGAATTGGCAAAAGGATGGATGCCATTTTCTGAATCCTACCTATCATCCTAACAGTTCGCGTTTTCCCAAGTTGCTTACCAATCAGGGATCGCGCGACAACCTCCTGGATACGACCACTGCCCGCAAAAGCAACTGGTTTCATGCCTATTTCAACAAGACATTTTGCAGGCAGCCGTAACCCTGGAATTTATCAATGAGTTCTACGAGCAATGGACGGCTGCGCTGACAACTGTGGGAATATTGAACCGGGAGACGGCCGGTGATCATACAAACTATGCGATCAATGCGGATGCAATCTGGGTGGCCAAATATGTGAATGAGTTTGCCTGCACCCAATGTGAGGATGTGCTTTACTCGCACGACGATCTGGAAATGGCGGATGACGCCTGTTGTCTGAGCCATCGCTGTACGGGCCACTACAAGGCAACCCCACAGACGGTGAAAACTATTATAACGCGGTCTATAACCGCAATCGCTTCCCACGCATTTATTCAAGTGAGCATACCGGCTTATTGGAGCGACAGGTACGTGAACGCCTGGAGATGAGTTTCAAGAAGAGAAATCGTTTTGATTCTCCCAACACCTTGATCGCGACCAGCACACTGGAGATGGGGGGGATTGACATTGGCAGTTTGAACACGGCTTATAACAACAGTGTACCCCCCTTGCCTTCGAACTTCCTGCAACGCGTGGGTCGTGCCGGACGTAGCTCGGGTGCCGCTCTGGTGGTGAACTTCGTAAAAAACCAGAACCACGACCTTTACTACTATGCCGACCCCATGGAGATGATGCGGGGGGGTGATGTAAATACGCCCGGATGCTACCTGGAAGCAAAGGATATATTGAGACGCCACTTTACGGCCTACTGCATAGATAGCTGGGTGGCTGTCAATCCGAACGAGAACAGTATTCCCACTTTTATGAGGGACCTGAAGCTGGGTTCAAGAAATTTGACGGATACAGCTTTCTTTATCAACAGACTGAATAATTTTATAAAAGAAAATAGGTACCGCCTTGTACCTTACTTCCTGAAACAGTATCCCACGAAGATTAAGGATCATGTGTTCCCCCGAGATCAATGATTCGCTGACATCAGGAGCATTCTATGATCATCTGCTTTCGGTTTTTATGAAAGTAAAAGAGGAGTTGCTCGAAATTGATAAACGACGAGAGGAGTTAAAGGAGGAGGTGAAGATTCTGAACTTGGCGAAAGGGGATCCTCTCTTTGACGAATACATAAGGGAAGAAAAGAACCTGGGTGGTGTGAAAAATCAATTTTTGCCCGCAATGTATTGGAACATATGACGAATGTAGGCATCCTGCCCAATTACGCTTTCCCTGAAACAGGGGTGCAGCTGCATGCACATGTAATCAGTTCGGTGATTGCTGGTACAACAAACAGAACACTGGACAAGAGTTTTGAAGTGGTAAGGCCCGCCAGCCAGGCCATTAAGGAGTTGGCTCCAGAGAACTACTTCTATACACAGGGATATCGATTCGAAATAAGTGGTGTAAATACATTCGACTGGAGCGACCAGGCGCTGTTTCACAACAAGCGGTTTTGCTCCAAATGCGACCACCTTGAAATTGATAGCCTCTCAAGCAAGGGGGAACTGCCCCCCCAAGTGCGGTGATCCATCCTGGGCATCATCGTCCAATGTGCATCGCTTTGCCAAACTTATTACGGTGAAATCATTCAACAGTGAGGCTCGTTCACGGTTAAAAGATGACAAGGATGACCGGGATGTGCAACAATATCAGCTGATGCATCATGTGATCTTTGATCGAAACAGTTCTGAGGGTGCGTGGGTTCTAAAGGAAATACCATTTGGGATCGAGTTTGTGAAAAACGCAACCATCACTTCCGTAAATTATGGGCGGTTGGATGGAAACGATGCCCGAAAGATTAAAATCAACGATACGGAAGCTTTGACAAAAGGTTTCGTAACCTGTCGTTTGTGTGGAAAATCAACGTCGTCAACCCATCTGATCCACGAGGCAAAGGATTATCATTATGGCTATTGCAAGCATCGCAATACGAAATACAAACCGGGTGAGACAAATGATGTGTTTGAAGAGGTTTATTTTTTTTAGGGAGATGCATACGGAAATCCTGAAAATAATTCTGCCGGTGCAGGAGTTCAACACAGAGGCTGACATCCGTATGTTTCAGGCTGGATTGGAACTGGGATTAAAAAGGTATTTTAAAGGAAATCCCGGACACATCAGGGTGCTTTCTTACAGAGAGTTTAACCAGCAGACCGATAAATTCGATCGTTTTCTTTTGTTGTATGATACCATTCCCGGTGGTACAGGATATCTGAAACAGTTGTTTGCACACGAAGAGTTTTCGCTTCTTTTGAGGGAAAGTTACGAGGCAATTCGGGACTGTGCCTGTCAGCTGGATGGACATGACGGATGCTACAAGTGTATATACTCCTACGGTAATCAGTATAATCGTGCTGATTTAAGTCGGAGAAAGGCAGAGGAGTGGTTCGAGAGGATATACAGAAACTCAGAACAATGGATTAAAAACGATCATGGCCTTGGCTCGCTGACCAACTCGGGGGGGAAAATTGAAGAATCGGAATTGGAAGAACGGTTTATAAAACTGCTTCAGATTTTGCTGAGAATAATGAAGGGTACGATTTTCAATCGAGAAAAGATGATGATTCGGTATATTACGAACTGAAAATCAACAAAGGGGGGATACCACTGCGAGGTATTGGATCAGGCCCCAGATTTCGTTAGGTCCCAAAGATGGTATCGCTTACAGCACAAGAGTTGACTTCCTGGTAGTATGTGCAGAGTATACATACAAGGGGGGGATATCCTATGTTGACGAGGTGTCCAAAATTGCACTCTATCTTGATGGATACCAGTTCCACGCTTCCAAAGAACACAACGTTTTTGAAAAAGATGTCAGAATTCGCCAGGCAATTGCTGCACAACCTGAATATCGGACCTGGACGCTTACATGGAACGACCTGAATAATCTACAGGCGATTTTGGAGAAAACGGGAAATGGTTTCGATGAATTGTATCAAAATTATCTAACCCGGTTTTCACACAATTACCTGGGAAAATTGATACCAACAGTTCGTCATGGCGAAATTGTGAATTATGCTTTGCCAAAGAACAACTTTTTACGATTTTGGGAACAACTGCTCAATCCACCAATAGGTCTGTTTGAAAAATCCTGGTTTACCTATTTGGGTTCATGGACCGAGAAGTTATTGGAACCATCATTCAATCCGGATTCTTTGAAATTGCTACTATCGAAAGAGATGATCTACGACAGCTTCATCAAAAATAACCGGGTTACTGACTTTAACGCACTGCTGCCTGTTGAACATGGAGCTTCTTTTGACTTTGCCGAATGGAATATTTGGGTGAATATCGGAAATAAAAGAATTTATTCCAATCTTCAGTTGAAAGAGTCAATGAATATGGATAAACAAGAATGGGAATATTTTGGCACCTTTTCAACCTTTATCAAACATCAGAGTTTGTTGATCAAATGATTGATGTTGGTGAAGGAATGACTGAACAGACCGATGAAAACTTGCTGGAAGAGTTGAAACAGCTGTATGCTCCTAATTTTCATCCGATATTGAAACAAGGAGTAAAAACAAAGTGATCAACCGGGAGAACATGGATTTCTTGGACTCCTGGGTGGATGATGACGGGAATATTTTGGCTGATGCTGAATTGGTGCTTGAAACATTGAGGATTGCTATCTGCCCCTATTCCGACGAAAGTTTGAAAGTGTTTCAAGAAGCAGGGTTTACAATCTACAACAAGGAGCAACTAAATGAAATCATACTATGAAGCTATTTATTTACGATAAGTTTTGGGATGCCTTTCTAAAAATCAACAAGGGAACACAAAGCAAGGTCACTGACTTTATCAGCAAGTTCAGAACCGACTCCAAAAGTCCGGCAATCAACCTGGAGGCAATCAGCACCTTTAAGGATCAGTCGCTACGCACTGCTCGCATAGACCAGAAATACCGGGCAATACTCAAAGAAGTACAAGCAGGTGAGCTTTATCTGTTGGTGTGGATTGACAACCATGACGAGGCGATGGATTGGGCAAAAAAAACAAGCGGATAGACTGGAACGAGCAGACGCAGGCTTATCAGGTATTTAGCCTGGATGAGAGCATTGAAAAGGAAAACAGGGAGGTGGTTGAATCAACCGACCTCTTCATGGGCAAATATGGTGGCAAGGAGTTGATGGAGCTGGGTGTCCCGGAAGTACTGATACCATCGGTATTAAAAATAAAAAAACATTGATGACCTGGGACAGCTGGAGAATTACCTTCCTGATGATGCCTTTGAAAACCTGTTTTATCTGCTGGATGGTGCCAGTATGGATGCTGTGCTAACCATTGTACGTGAAGGTTGAATGAGGAAAGTTCGATAGAAAGTAAAACAATGCACGTTCATTCATTGAACTGACAGATGATGAGATGTTGAATGAAGCTTTACAGGGTTCATTGCAGAAATGGAAGTATTATTTGCACCCTTCGCAGTCGACTTTTGTATATGGACAGTTTAAGGGCGCAATTAAACTTTCAGGAGGTGCAGGAACGGGTAAGACTGTGGCCGCATTGCATCGGTTAAAATTCCTGTCAGAACACAAAACCGATCCACAACCCATTCTTTTCACAACCTTTACCAAAGAACTGACCGAAAACTTAAAATCCTTAGCCCTTGGATTGAATATCAGCGAGCGTTCATTTCACATAGAGAATATTGATGCTTTGGCATTCAGGCTTGCACAGAAATACCACTTGTTGCCAGGTACAGCCAAACTGTTTGGACTGAGTGCGGTGGTGAAACCAATGGAATTATGGGAAGAGGTGTTGATGGAAGAACTCTCTGAATTTGATCAGGAATTTTTGTCACGAGAATTTGAAGAGGTGGTGCTTGACCAGAATATCCAAAGTAAAGAAGAGTATGTAAGAGCAAGCCGTATTGGTAGAGGCAGGCCAATCGGCAGGAAACAACGCATGGAAGTGTGGAATCTAATAGAGAAGTTTATCGAGAAAAAAACAAAGCGCTCAGCTTTATTACAAGGAGGAGGTGTATAACTTGCTAAGCAATCATTTAAACGAGACTGAGACCAGAGAATTTTCCCATGTGATTGTGGATGAATTACAGGATTTCTCAAACGTTGAGTTAAAGTTCATACGTTCTTTGGTAAAAGAGAAAGAGAACGACCTTTTCCTGGTAGGGGGGGACCCCTTGCAGAATATCTACAAAAAAAGGATCAACTTCTCGAAATCGGGAATCAATATCCGGGGGAAACGAAGCAATCGGCTCCGGATAAACTATCGAACGACAGAGGAAATTAAGAACCTGGCCATATCAGTTCTTCGGGACGAGGATTTCGACGACTTCGACGGCAATTTGGAGGAGAAGTCGGGGTATTTATCATTGTTTCATGGTGAGAAACCTCAATACAACATATATCCTTCGAAAGAGGATGAATTGGATGCCGTGTTGAAAGAGATAGAATCCCTCTTAGCACAAGGTTTTCATTACAACGATATCGTGATTGCAGCTCGTTTTCGTGATTCGGTAAATGACTTCAGAAACCATTTGCATCAAAACATGGTACCTTATGTGACAAGATTCTTGTTGAACAACAACAATGAGGGCATCCGGTTGACTACCTTTCACGGATTGAAGGGGGGGTTGGAATTCAAACATGTATTCCTGGTGGATGTAAACGACAGAACTCTGCCGTTCAAGCACCATAATTTTATCAATCTGAATGAAGAAGAGAAGAAACTGGAAATCAAATCAGAAAAATCGCTCTTCTACGTTGCTTCCAGCCGTGCCATACAACGATTGGTAATCAGCGGAGTAGGTAATAAAAGTGATCTCATTTGTAAGCCTTAACCCATTTAATTAAAAGAAGATGAAAAAGTTATTGATCATTACACTTATCTTAAGCATTGTTTCCGTTGTATTTATGGTTTTCAATTTTGCCGCTTCAACGGATATTTATCGCGATTATGTTGGAACAGCAATTGTTTCAGGACAGATCATCGATAATGTCGGTAAATTGCCCGAATGGACAACCTGTAAGGGTGAATGGCAGTTATTACGGATAGATTTAATTGTTCGGTTCATTTTCATGCTACTGGTTACCGTGGTTCTGGCAAAATTGATAAGAAGCCACAAGGTTAGGTCAAATCACCAGTAAGGAGGTTAATCCCTTTTATTTCCTAACCCTCATTCCTTTATACTGATAGGTAAACGTCAGGATTGTTACAAAAACGCGATTAAATCAGCGGCAGGCATACTCATAAAAACTCCATCCAAACCAAAATACCGGGGAGCAAAAGTAAAAAGGGAATCAGAAAAATAAGCTGTCGCGTCAACGATAGGAACACGGCTATTTTTGCTTTTCCAACCGACTGGAAAAAGTTACTGATAACCATCTGAACGGCAATAACAGGAAACAAAACAGTGGTAATTCTCAATCCGCGGACAGAGATGTCAAGAAGCTCCCTGTCGCTGGTAAACATGCGCATGATCAAAGTTGGGAATAGTTGGGAAAATAAAAAAAACCGAAAGTCATGATTAAAACACTTACGATGATCGTGTACCTGAGCGCCTTGAACGACCTGTCGATTTGTTTTGCCCCCCCGTAGTTGTATCCTACGATTGGCTGCATACCCATTGTTAAACCAATAACAATCATCCCGAACAGGAAAAGTATCCGGTTGATGATTCCGTATGCCCCGATAGCAAGATCACCACCATGTTTCATCAATCCGAAATTGATAATCGAAACAACAAGGCTGGAGGTGAGATTCATAAGAAAAGGAGAAACACCGATAGCCATCATGTTGACGATCGTCTTTCCGGACAATTTAAACCCCCCCTTTATCTCAAAACGAATAAGGCTGTTCTTGTTGAAAAAGTGCATCAGCACCCACACCAATCCCGCAAGCTGGGAGAGAACTGTGGCCAGCGCTGTCCCTTTCATGCCCCAGCCAAAAACAAAAATGAAAATTGGTGCAAGTAAAACATTTACTGCAACTGTCAGGAAAGAAGAGAGCATTGCCTTTTAGGATATCCGGTCACACGCATAATGTTATTCAGCCCGATAAAAACAAAACCAACAGGAATTCCTATCATGTAAACCGACAAGAAATCACTTGCGTAAGGCAACAACGTTTCACTAGCTCCAAAAAGCTTTAAAACAGGTTCCAGGAAAAACAGCGTCACTACCCCCAAGCAATGTCCCGTTCACTGTATTTACCAAGGCAACATGTCCAAGTATACTTCGTGCGTTCTCTTCGTCTTTTTCACCTAATCTGATGGAGGTTAGTGTTGCACCTCCCACACCAATAAGGGTGGAAAAAGCGGCAAGAATATTCATAATCGGAAAAGTCACAGCCATGCCCGAAAGTGCGGATGCACCGATACCGTGCCCAATAAAAATACTGTCCACTATATGGTAAAGCGATGTGATAACCATACCGATAATAGCGGGTAAAGAGTATTGTGCGAGAAGTTTTTTTGATGTCGCCCCTTCCCAAAAGGTGCGGATCGTTAGTGTTGTTTTGGCGTAACACCTTTGTTATGTTCATAACCCGGATGCAAAGGCACAAAAATTATGCCAGGTCCGTTTTAGATTAAAATTGTGCCTTCCAACAATCTCACGCCGCTATTGGAAGTCGGAGCGAACCATCCACCTTAGCGCGCCTTGGAGGTATCGAAAGAAATGGGTTGGAACAAGGGTCGAAAGAGTGATGTTAAATAAAAACAGTAAATTTGCGGTATACAACTAAATCCTATATTAATGAACAAGACAATCATCTCATTTTTGAACGAAGCTGTTGAGAAGTACAGCGAACGTCCGTTTCTTTACGAAGCAAGGACAGGGACAGATTACACCTCACTCTCCTACAAGGAAGTCCAGGACAAAGCCAGGCAGTTCGCTGCCGGGTTAATGGCGTTGGGGATCGAGGCGGGCGACCGTGTCGCCCTGATTTCCGAAGGAAAAAAACAACTGGGTGATAGGTGAGCTTGGGGTGCTGCATGCGGGGGGGCTGTCTGTGTTCCGCTTTCCGTGAAACTGGAGACGGAGCAAGACCTTAGTTTTCGCGTGAATCATTCCGAATGTTGCGCGATTATGGCTTCCGATCAGCAAATAGCGAAAATCCGCCCGATGAAGGGAGCCTTTTCTACTGTCAGGCAATACATCCTGCTTGACCCGGAAGAAACATTGCAGGAAAATGAAACCTTGTTTTACTCCGTAATCGAAAAGGGAAAGAAGTTGCTGGCCAACAATCCGTCAGCGTTGGAAGAACGGATAAAAGCCGTTACTCCCGATTCACTGGCCAACATTTCCTACACCTCGGGAACAACAGCTAACCCGAAAGGATTATGTTGTCACACGGCAACTACGTTTGTAACTCGGAACAGGCAGTGGAGCATTTAAACGGAATACCCTCCCATTTCAGGCAACTACTTATCCTTCCGTGGGATCATTCCTTCGGACACACCGCCGGAATTTATTCGTTCATGAGATGCGGAGCTTCACTGGCATCGGTAGCTATGGGTAAATCCCCCCCGATGGAGGTTCTCCGGAACGTACCCAAAAGCCTGAAGGCGATTAATCCTCATCTGCTGATGAGTGTCCCCCCCGCACTAGCTTCCAACTTCCGGAAAAACATCGAAGCCGGAATTGAAAAGAAAGGCAAACTGACCAGTATGTTATTCCGGAAAGCCCTTAAAACAGCATATGCGTATAACAAAGAAGGCTTCAACAAAGGTTCCGGTGGACGTTTCTGGATGAAACCGCTTCTGGCGTTTTACGATAAAATCATCTTTTCAAAGGTACGTGAATCGTTTGCCAGCAACATGGAGTTCTTCATTGGGGGTTGAGCCCTGCTCGATATTGAACTGCAACGTTTCTTTTATGCAATAGGCATCCCTATGTACCAAGGTTACGGCCTATCAGAAGCGACCCCCCCATCATCTCCGCCAATTGCCCCCCCATGCACACAAACTCGGTTCTTCGGGAAAACCGCTTCCGCATATGGATATAAAAATTGTGGACGACAAGATGCAGGTAGTTCCCACGGGGGGGAAGAAGGGTGAGATCATTATCCGGGGCGGGAACGTGATGAAAGGATATTGGAAAAACCCCCCCGAAGCCACGGCCGAGACCATTGTGGATGGATGGCTCCGGACAGGAGATATGGGATACATCGACAACGACGGATACCTGTATGTGCTTGGGCGCACAAAATCGCTGCTGATCAGCGATGACGGTGAGAAATTTTCTCCCGAAGGAATTGAAGAGTCCATCATGGCCCAGTCTCCGTTTATCAATCAGATTGTGTTGTACAACAACCAACGCCCCCCCTATACCACAGCGCTTATCACCGTAAATCCCGTTGAATTAAAAAAATCGAACGTCAGACCCCCTCGGAAGCGGCTCTACTTATTGAAAAGGAAATTGCGGAATACCTCAAGGGAGGAAAGAACGACGGGATGTTGCCTTACCGGTGGCTGCCTTCCGCATTTGCCGTGATTGAAGAACCCTTTACCGAAAAGAACGGCATGGTGAACTCCACGATGAAAATCGTAAAACACAAGGTCTATTCGGCATACGCATCGCGCATTGAAGAATTATACACACCTGCAGGGAAAAAAATCAACATCACCGGCCAACCTGGAAGTACTGGGAAGACTGTTGAAAGAGAATTAAATGGTTTGATTCTCCTTTATTTTGTTTTCTGGATATGCCCGGGATTAAAATCGCATCCCTTGCACCCGCCACAAAACCCGGACTCCTTCTTCACAAAAAAAAGAAACGGTAAATCTCACGAACAACCACGATGGAGACAACAATGCCGATGATGATAACGATGAACAACTGTAAACTCATATTTTAACAACAAAGAATTGGACGGAAAGTTTAAATAAAGAAACGGCCGGTTTGATAAACCAGGAAAGCTATAAACCAGGCTAGCCCTGTGGAGTAGACCACGCTGAAGAGAGCCCATCTCCAAGAGTGAGACTCTTCCTTAATAGCCACGATTGTGGCAATGCAGGGGAAGTAGATCAACACGAAAAGGAGAAAACCAATGGTCACGAGATTAGTGAAAACTGGTGCCCCCCTCCCGGATAGGTTTCTGCTTGCAGCCGCTCCTGCAACGAATGCTGATTGTTACTATCGCCGGTGTAGAGTACTCCCATTGTGCTGACAACGATCTCTTTGGCAGCCATCCCTGAAAGCAGGCTGACTGATATTTTCCAATCAAACCCAAGGGGACGCATCACAGGCTCAATAAATTTTCCGATCCTTCCTATGTATGAGTTTTCCTGATGAGAGGTGTTACGGGCATGATCAATCACGCTGTCATCTGCTTTTTCTCGTCGCTGCTGATTTCATTCTTGTCATATTGTACACCTATCTGCACTATATCTCTGTCGAACAAATTGTCTCTCTCCTTGTCTTGTGGAAAGTATCCCAGAAACCATATCAGGATGGATGCGATGAGAATTGGTCCTCCCATTTTACGGAGATACTGGCTTGAACGATCCCACATATGTGTGAGAATTGATTTTTTTTAGTCGGCATTCTGTAGGGAGGCAGCTCCATAACAAACGGAGTCTCTTCCTCTTTGAACAGTGTATTCCGGAACATTCGGGCTGTCAGAGCTGCTATCGCAATACCAAAATATACAATCCCAGCATTACAATGCTGCCCGGGAAGGGAAAAATGCTCCAACAAAGAGTATATATACTGGTAAGCGGGCGCTACACGACATGAACGGAACAATGAACATGGTTATCATCCGGCTACTGCGGCTTTCGATAGTACGTGTAGCATGATAGCCGGAACGTTACAACCAAATCCCATGATTAACGGAATAAACGATTTCCCATGCAGCCCTATCTTGTGCATAAGCTTATCCATGATAAAGGCTGCACGTGCCATATAACCAGAATCTTCCATAAAAGCAATAAAGAGGTACAATATTACGATATTGGGAAGAAACACGATAACTCCACCCACACCCCCCCCGATAATACCATCAACAATCAAAGCTTTCAGAGGCCCTTCAGCCATATTGTTTCTGATGAGGTTACCCAGTTGGGCCACCAGCCATTCGATCCACTCCATTGGATAGCCCCCCCAGACGGAACGTAGCCTCAAACATGACCCAGAGAAAGAGAAAGAATAGTGGGAAGCCAAGATACCTGTGGGTAAGTATGGAGTCTAGCAGTTTTGTTTTATCTGTCTTTTGACCTTTCTCCGTGAGCGTTTCCTGCAGCCCACCAGCGATAAAGCCATAGCGGGCATTGGTGAATGCCGACTCCGGGTCTTCGCGGAGAAGTTTCCCGATATATGCTTGTTCCTTATCTCTACGTGCAAATATCTGTTCATTCAGGGGGGGAGTTCCCTGGTACGCCTTTCTACCTCGTGGTCGCCTTCAAGCATCTTGATGCATATATACCGTTGAGGTATTCCCCATCCGGAAATATTGCAGTTTTTTTATTTCACGCTCCATGATGCTGATCGATTTTTCCAATACCCTGCCGTAGGGGGGGATCTGTACATAATTGTGTACCTCCTCATTGTGTACTGCAATAACCTTCTCAAGCAGTTGCGGAATCCCTTCTCCCCCTCTTGCCGACGGTAGGTACAACTGGAATATTGATAAGTGAAGAGAACTTTTCATAATCGAATTTGCGGCCGCTCTGTTCCAGTTCGTCGTACATGTTCAGGGCTATAACCATGGGGGGGACTTCCAGATCTATCAGTTCGGTGGTGAGATAGAGATTCCTCTCCAGCGCGGAAGCTGACACCACATTCACAATTACGTCAGGCTTCTCATCCAGTAGATATTTTCTTGCATATAACTCTTCAGGTGAATATGCAGATAGAGAATAGGTGCCGGGAAGATCTACCAGCGTAAATGAATATCCGTTATGCCTTAATTTCCCCCCCTCCTTGGAATTAATTGTTACACCACTGTAATTACCAACATGTTCGTGAGCGCCCGATGCGAGGTTGAAGATGGAGGTCTTTCCCGAGTTGGGGTTTCCCAGCAAGGCAACCTTGATGTTTTTCTTGTTCAGGCAGTTATCCCTTCTCCGGTGACGCTTCCTATGCCCCTTCCCTGTGCCATTGCAAGGTAGCTCTCCTGTTAAGGCCAGTTCATCTTTGGTGTAACCATTGTTCCTGACATCCTCTTTTAGCATGGAGATTTCTATCATCACTGCTTCGCTGCGGCGCAATGAAACATCGTACTCCATGATCTCATATTTGATGGGATCCCTTAAAGGAGCGTTCAGAATTGACTTTACCTCTTCTCCACGAACGAACCCCCCCATTTCGAGAATACGTTTTCTGAAAGCCCCCCCACTACCATTTACTTTTATGATGTATGCTTTTTGTCCTGTCTGAAGTTCTGAAAGACGCATAGATGAATAAACTCCCTGATTAGCCTGCAAAGGTAAGATTTTTCTCTGTATTATTTATATTAATTATAAATAATAACATTTGGGCTGTTCTAGGTTGTTCTCAGTATATTATTTAAAAGTTTAAAATAATCAGTTTATAATAGATCAGTAAACTACAATATAGCTTGGATTACAGGATAGAAAAGATACGCTGAGAGAGGAGGCAGAGCGAGATGAGTCTTTAACGGCAGAAGACTCCGGCGAGAGGGTGCATCTTAAGGTATGGGCGACCGGGTATGACTGGGAAATGTTTTGCTTTATCGTTTTCGATGCCGTTTTTTTCTTTGTATTTTGTCTGCTTAAGAATAAAACAGATAGTAATCAAAACAAATATAACCAATTATTTATGGCAAATAAACCATTCAAATATCAGCCGCCTTTCCCCCATGTCGAAGGACCAAACGGAGTATTATCTGCTCACTAAGGAGCATGTTTCAGTATCTGAATTCGAAGGGAAGGAGATTCTGAAAGTATCGAAAGAGGGATTGACGCTGTTGGCTCAGACTGCTTTTCGTGATGTAGAGTTTCTGCTTCGTTCCGAACATCAGGAACAGGTAGCAAAAATTCTGTCCGATCCCGAAGCGAGTGAAAACGACAAGTTCGTGCTCTTACATTCCTGCGCAATGCGGAGATATCCGCAAAGGGAATTCTCCCTTTCTGCCAGGACACAGGCACGGCCATTATCATGGGTAAAAAAAAGGTCAACGGGTATGGACTGAAGGCAATGATGAAGAAGCCCTTTCACTGGGTGTTTACAACACCTTTGTTAACGAGAATCTGCGTTACTCGCAAAATGCGCCGTTGAATATGTATGATGAAGTGAATACTGGAACAAACCTCCCCGCACAGATTGACCTGTATGCTGTTGATGGAGATGAATATAATTTCCTTTGTATTGCAAAGGGAGGAGGTTCGGCCAATAAGACCTATCTTTATCAGGAGACGAAAGCTCTGTTGACCCCCGGGAAACTTGAGGATTTCCTTATTGATAAGATGAAATCGCTGGGTACCGCTGCATGTCCTCCCTATCACCTGGCCTTCGTTATCGGTGGTACCTCAGCCGAAGCCAATCTGAAAACGGTGAAGATGGCCTCAGCTAAATACTACGATAACCTTCCTTCGGAAGGGAATGAGCTCGGCCAGGCTTTCCGTGATCATGAGCTGGAAGAGAGACTGAAGAGGGCTTCGGAAAAGCTTGGATTGGGTGCACAGTTTGGAGGGAAATATTTTGCACACGATGTGCGGGTGATCCGCCTGCCGCGTCACGGCGCCTCCTGCCCGGTTGGAATGGGTGTTTCCTGTTCGGCCGACCGTAACATAAAGGCGAAGATCAACCGCGATGGTATTTGGATTGAGAAGCTTGAAGATAATCCTACTCGCCTTATTCCTGAGGAATACCGTGAAGCAGGGGAAGCTGGAGGTGTTAAGATAGATTTAAACCGGCCTATGAAAGAGATTCTGGCTGAGTTGTCAAAATATCCGGTCTCCACCCGGTTGTCGTTGAACGGTACCATCATTGTTGGGCGCGATATTGCCCATGCAAAGCTCAAAGAACGTATCGACCTTGGCGAGGGACTGCCTCAATACATAAAAGATCATCCTATCTACTATGCCGGGCCCGCAAAGACCCCCCCAAAGGATATGCCTCAGGCTCAATGGGACCTACAACGGCAGGGCGCATGGACTCCTACGTTGATCTGTTTCAGTCGAACGGTGGCAGCATGATAATGCTGGCAAAAGGTAATCGAAGCCAGCAGGTTACCGATGCATGTAAAAAGCACGGTGGTTTTTACCTCGGGAGCATAGGTGGACCTGCTGCAATTCTAGCGCAGAACAGTATCAAAAGCCTCGAATGCATTGAATACCCGGAGTTAGGCATGGAGGCGATATGGAAGATAGAGGTGGAAGATTTCCCGGCATTTATACTGGTGGATGATAAGGGTAATGATTTCTTCCAGGTGGTGACGCAGCCAAATTGTTTATTTGGATAACCATAATGTCAATATTGAAGTTTATTAATTTGATATTTGCCAAAGTATTGGTTCACATTACAAGTAAAAAGACATGAAGAAAACGTTTATTATATTGATTGCTCTTTTTTTTAGGTTTATCGGCTATAGAATCACAGACCCGGACCAGCATCACTCTGGAAAATGGGTGGAGATTTACCCGGGAGGATAATCCGAGGTCATCTGAAACCGATTTTAGCGACAGTGAATGGCAATCGGTCAGAGTACCCCACGATTGGGCTACTTACGGCCCGTTCAGCAAAGAAAATGATATTCACAGGATGGCTATCGTTCAGGATGGACAAACAAAGGCCATAGAACATTACGGCCGTACCGGCGGGCTTCCTTTTGTTGGAGTGGGGGGGTGGTACAGAAACACTTTTACTATTCCCGGTTTTTCCAACGATAGGCGCGTAACCATCCAGTTCGATGGTGCCATGAGCAACGCCCGTGTTTTGTAAACGGGAAAGAGGCGGGTGTCTGGCCTAATGGTTACAATACGTTTTACTTCGATATTACAGATCTTTTAAACAGTGATGGGAAAACAATACACTGGCTGTTCGCTTAGAGAACTTCGAAGAGCAATCCCGCTGGTATCCGGGAGCTGGGCTCTATCGGAACGTACACCTTATTACAACTCACAAGACTCATATTCCTGTTTGGGGGGGAACCTATGTAACTACACCCGAAGTAAATGAAGCATTTGCGAAGGTTAATGTGAAGACGAAAGTGGATTGCGCAGAAGGGCTTTCCGATATAAACTTTCTCAGGCTGAAGACCTCGATCCTCGACTGCCGGG
>JMBV01000278.1_pt1 | contig 18137 bp, 30 predicted proteins | sample 616531 | NCBI WGS metagenome assembly JMBV01 (sample SAMN02727904, study PRJNA239997) | anaerobic digester metagenome | biome: anaerobic digester; isolation source: mesophilic anaerobic digester inoculated with municipal waste water sludge... | place: Germany: Bielefeld University, CeBiTec ...
GGCTTTCTGCCAAAAAAAATGATAAAATTTATAAAGTGAGTAAAACATATTTTTAGGGTTTTTAAAAATGAAGATTTTCTAAAAATAAGCATTTTGAATTTAACATGGGTCCAGGGCGGAGCCTCCCCAATTCTTCGGTACAAATATTAAAAACTATAAAGAGATTAATAATTAGTGAGAATTAAAAGTTGGAAGGTAACCACTTTAAACACAAGGTATTAAAAGTTAGTTAAATTCAGAGTTTTAGAATTTCTGAAAACAATAAACATATTTTGTAAGGGAGGAAAAAAAATGGCAAGTTTCCACACCAAGGATGTTGAAGAAGTTATAAAAGAATTAGATACAAATATCAGAGGTTTATCATCCAGCGAAGTCGAAAAAAAAGAATTCAAAAATATGGTTATAATGAATTAGAAGAGAAAAAAGGGAAAACCTTTTTTTCAAATGTTTATTAGTCAATTCAAGGACTTCATGATCATTATTTTATTAATAGCTGTAGCTATTTCTTTACTTGTTGGAGAAGTTATAGATGCCGCCATAATTTTAGCAATCGTGGTTCTTAACGCCTTATTAGGTTCCATTCAAGAAAATAGGGCTAATGAAGCCTTAAAAGCTCTTAAAAAGTTGTCTACTCCACACGCTAAAGTACTGAGAGATGGTGAAGTTAAAGTGGTGTCATCTAAAGAAATTGTACCAGGAGATATTGTGTTATTGGAAGCAGGAGACTTTGTACCGGCTGACGGAAGACTCATAGAAGCTGCCGCTCTCAAAGTAAACGAATCATCGCTTACAGGGGAATCCGTTCCTGTAGAAAAACAGATTGATCCTCTAGATTCTGAAAATGTGAGTTTAGGGGACAGAATAAATATGGTATTTGCTGGCACTACAGTTGTCTATGGACGTGGAAAGATGGTCGTTACTGGTACTGGAATGAATACCGAAATGGGAAAAATAGCTTCGATGATGGGTGAAGAAGAGGAAACAATTCCTCTACAAGAAAGATTAAATAAATTAGGTAAAACTTTGGGTATAGCGGCTCTATTCATTTGTGCCTTAATTTTTCTTATTGGTTATTTAAGAGGTACACCAATTCTGGAAATGTTTTTAACTTCTATTAGTTTGGCAGTAGCGGCTATTCCTGAAGGTCTTCCCGCTATAGTTACCATTACACTCGCTATTGGAGTCCAGAGGCTCGCAAAGAGAAATGCTATAATACGTAAACTTCCAGCAGTAGAAACTCTTGGAAGTGCAAATGTAATTTGTACTGATAAAACAGGAACACTTACCTTAAACCAAATGACTGTAACACATGTTTATATTGATAATAACATTAAGAGATTTAAAGATATAAACGACGATAATAGGATCTTTAAGCTAATTGCGACTTCAGCTCTTTGTACAGATGCGAGAATTAGTGAAGAAGGTAAGAAAATTGGAGATCCAACCGAAGTTGCTTTAGTTGCAGCCCTTAAGAAACTAGGTAAAGAAAAAGTCGAACTGGAAAATAAATATCGTCGAATTGATGAACTTCCTTTTGACTCTGATAGAAAGCTTATGACAACAGTGCATAAATATGAAGATAAATTTATTTCTATTACAAAAGGAGCTCCTGAATATTTAATTTCAAGATGTTCTCATATAGATGACAATGGAAAAATAAGGCCTATCAAGCAAGAAGACTTACAAAATATTGATAAAGCCAATGAAGATCTTGCTAGAAATGGCATGAGAATTTTGGCAGTAACATATAAATTCCTTCAGGATGATAATTTTGATAGGGAAGAATTAGAAAAGAACCTTGTTTTCTTAGGCCTTATTGGTATGATAGATCCTCCTAGACCTGAAGCCAAGGAAGCTATTAGAAAATGTGATTTAGCAGGTATCACAACTGTAATGATTACAGGAGATCATAAACTTACAGCAGAGGCTATTGCTAAAAGTTTAGGGATTCTTCATGAAGGAGAAAAGGTAATTACTGGAGAAGAACTTGACAAAATGGATTTCGATGAGTTAGTAAAAAAAATATAAAAAAAAGATTAGAGTTTATGCGAGAGTTGCACCAGAACATAAGGTTATGATAGTTAAGGCTTGGCAAAAAAATGGCGCTATCGTTGCAATGACTGGAGATGGAGTTAACGATGCACCTGCTCTTTCTCAAGCTGATATTGGTGTCGCTATGGGAATAACAGGAACAGAGGTAGCCAAAGAAGCTGCAGATATGGTCTTAACAGACGACAATTTTGCTACAATTGTGTCTGCTGTTGAAGAAGGTAGAACTATATATTCAAATATACGTAAATCCGTTAGATATCTACTTTCTTGTAACATCGCAGAAATTCTTACTGTTTTTATTGCGACTTTGATGGGATTAGGTCAACCTCTGCTTGCAATCCATCTTTTATGGATTAATCTTGTTACTGATAGCCTTCCAGCTTTAGCTTTAGGAATGGAACCACCAACAAAAGACGTTATGATTGCTAAACCCCGAAGAAGAGATGAAAGCATATTTGCTGATGGATTAGGTATCCAAGTTCTAATTGAAGGAATTATAATGAGCCTTTTATCTATAACTGCTTTATGATTGGAAGAACGCATAGTCTTGAAACTGCTGAAACTATGACTTTTATGACTTTAGTATTTTCACAGCTATTTCATGCCTTAAATGCACGTTCAAACAAAGAATCATTATTTAAAATAAATTTTTCAGCAACAAATTCCTGATAGGGTCAATAGGCATAGGAATTCTCCTACAATTAACTTTAGATACACCTTTCTTAAGTAAGATTTTTGAGATATCTGTGCTCAATATGAATCAATGGTTATGGGTTTTAGCACTTTCTTTTGTATTTGTTATTCTTGTAGAAATTGAAAAGATCTTCTTAAGATTATTTCATAAAAAAAACCTGATAAAGAATTTATAACTCAACAACTATAATAAAGATATCCCGATCCAAAAACGATCGGGGGGGATATTTTTATTTAAACTTAATAACCTGCTTTTTTTAACTGCTCTAATTACAGCAATTGTTATTAAAACAGCGATAATTATTTCTGGAATGCCATTTGTTAAACCTATTGCTAAAATAACTCCTCCTACAGCTTCCTTTTTTTATCTCCATAGCCTCTGCAATTCTTCCAGCATAAAGAAGATACATCATTCCTAAAACTCCTACAGTATTTGTTAGAGTGCCTAAAGCAGCACTTATGCCTACTGAAATACTATCTGCACCTTTTGAAACCTCTCCATTCTTTCTAGAAGAAAATAAATTAAAGACAAGTTTGTATGAATAATATGAAACAAGACCTATCAATATCCTTGGCAAAACCGAGACCAACGGATTTATAAAAGCAAAAGACAATATATTTGGTCTAAGAAGTGCCTGTATTATACTTGATATCCCAAATATTAACCCAATAACCATTCCTGCAATAGGACCTTCTAAAATTGCTCCTATAACAACAGGAATATGCATTGTAGTTGCATTCGCAGGTGGAATAGGGATAAAGCCTAAAGGAGTAAACCCTAATATAAAAGAAATAGCAGATAATAATGATATAGTTACTAATCTCTTGTTTTAGATTTCATTTCTCCCTCCATCCTAGTAATTTTTTCTTCCCTTTTAATAATAAAATATTTAACCATTATTATAACATATAAATCAAAACTTTAAATATTAGGTTTCAAATATTTGTCAAACCAATCTGAAATCTCTTTTAATCTTCTGATTCGATGCTTTGGTTTTCCACTTCTACTCAATTCATGATTTTCTCCTCTAAACATCACCAATTTTGCTTCCACACCATTATATTTAAGTGAGGTGAACATTTGAAGTCCCTCAGCTAGCCAACATCTATAGTCTTCTTCTGAATGTATGAACAAAGTTGGAGTTTTAACTCTATCAGCATATTTCATGGGAGAATGAAACCACAATTTTTCAAAGTTTGTCCAAGGAGTTGCTGCCTGCTGGTCTTCAACAAAGTAATATCCAATATCTGTGGTTCCAAACTTTGAAATCCAATTAGCTATGCTTCTTTGAGAAGCAGCTGCTTTAAACCTATTAGTGTGGCCAATTATCCAATTTGTCATGAAACCACCATAACTGCCTCCGGTAACTCCTAATCTATCCTTATCAATAAAAGAAAAATTTTCTATAACAACATTAACAAATTCCATAATATCTTCATAATCTATTGTGCCATATTTCCTCTTATATCAGCAAATTCATTTCCCCCCCTTCCATCGCTTCCTCGAGGATTGCAAAACATTACTACATATCCAATATTTGACCAATACTGCATTTCATGGAAAAAAACTTCTCCGCTATATACAGTTTTCGGTCCTCCATGTATATCTAATATTGCTGGATATTTTTTTGGTTTCATCAAAATCAATGGGTTTCATAATCCATCCTTCAATTTCCATACCTTCTTTGGTATTAAAAGTTATTCTTTGCGGTTTTGATAATTTTTTTTCTTTAACAACCCATTCATTAAAAAAAGGTTATTTGATTTTCTTGTTTATCTTTTAATTCATATAATTCTTGTAATTTGTTATCCCTCATACCTACAAATACTATACTTTTATCAAACACATCAAAACCATCTACAGATCCGTGCTTTGTTGTTAACTTTTCTCTTTTTCCGTTTTCATCTATTCTGTTAATATATGAATTTCCATATTCAGTTGTCTCAAAATAAAAATAGTTTCCCTCAACTTTAAATTCTTGATTTGAACCATATCTACAATCCGATCCAACTGAACTCCAAGTACTATAGTCAAAATCTGTATGAATTTGCTCTACTTCTTTAGTCATTATATTCATTAGATAAAACTTAGGATTTTCATTCACTCCATAATTTTTCATGTTCGAACCTAAAAATATTATTTTGCCTTCTATAAAATTTGCATATGCATAACTAAAAGGATCTTCATGTGTTAACTTTTCTAGCTGTCCATTATCAATATTGTATAGATACAAATCTGACCTTATTTCCATTTTATCTTTAAATGTGTTAGATATATATATTAACTTGCTTTTATCATTACTTATATTAAAATCGTCGACATTTGTTAGTTCGTCAGTAATAGGTGTTAATATTTTTTTTCATCAAAAGAAAAAAATGTATAATCTGTTTCTTTTCTTATTTGTAAATCCATGACCATTAGACCAAAAAGGTATTTCATCCAAGATTTCATAATCTTTTTCTTCTCTCATCTTTTCAAGCAATTTCTCTTTTTCTTCTGGAGAAGAACTTATTAAGTCATTTATTTTTCTATCATAAATACCGGTTAAAACAAATTTCTTGTCATTAAGTGGTTCTATTTTTGTAACCATTAACGGAACTTCAAAATATTTTTCTGCTTCTCCTCCATTTATGTTAATTTTATAGTATATTGTAAATGGTTCTCCTTTTTCTAATCTTTTTTTTATCTTTTTCTTCTCTAACAGTTGAAAATATGATATTATTTTCATCTAGCCAGACAAAAGAACTTTCTTGATTGAAGCTAGTCAATTTGTTTATTTCACCTGTGGAAACGTTATATACCCAAATATTTGACAAATACTTATTCTCATCAACGTCCATCTCATGAATTACAAAAGCTAAATTTTCACCGTTAGGGGAAATTTAGTGTTAGATATAAACTTGTACTTCGTAAAATCATCTAAGGCTAAAGCATCCATCATACTTCCTCCCTCTATCGTAATTAAAATTAGTTTGAAAAGCTAATTAATAGCTTACAATTGAATTATACATCAAACATCTCAAAAATCAATAATTTAGCAAGTTATTATTTGTATTAACCTTTTTATATTTTTAAACTTTTAATAACAAAAACGTTTCTTTGATTGCATATATTTAACCTTCGTATATTATTATATAAAATAAATTTAATAATTTTAACATTTATTTTCTTCTTTTTGGGGATTATTATTAACAAAGATATTGTGTAAAATTTATGAATTCTTCTAAAGTAGTCTATTTGAATAGTAAACCAGGAGGAGGGTATATATGTTTTTATCTAAGCGGGTTTTAAATACCCAGGCTTCACCGATTAGAAAATTGGTTCCTTATGCTGAAATGGCAAAGAAAGCAGGAAAAAAAAGTATACCATTTAAATATCGGTCAACCAGACATGGAACCACCAAAGGCTTTTTTTGAAGGAATAAAACGATATACACCAAATGTAATATATTACAGTCACTCAGCAGGATTATACGAATTAAGAGAAGCTTTTTCTATGCATTATAAATCAAAGGGGGGGATAAATTTTGATCCTGAAGATCTGGTAATAACAACCGGGGGGGGTAGTGAAGCGGTTATATTTGCAATGGCTTGTGTGGCGGATCCGGAAGATGAAATAATGGTGATAGAACCATTTTATGCAAATTATAGAGGATTTGCTGAGATGTTAAATATCAGACTATGTCCTATAAAAGCCGATCCTAGAGATGGATATTCAATACCTTCTTGGGACGAGTTAGAAAAGGGGGGGTATAACAAAAAGGTCAAAGCTATCATCTTTTCAAATCCTTCAAATCCCACAGGAACAGTATATAGTTATGAAGAACTAAAAAGAATAGTAGATTTTGCAAAAGAAAAAAAATATTTTTGTAATTTCCGATGAAGTTTACAGTGGAATTATATTTGATGGCAAAAACATATTTCAATTATGAACTTTGAAGATCAAGATAGATTCATTTTTCTTGATAGTATTTCAAAAGAATATAACACTTGTGGGGCTAGAATTGGTGTACTGGGTACCAAAAACAAATGTTTTTTTAGAAGAAGTGATGAAATTTGCTCAATCAAGATTATGTCCTCCTTTAATTGAACAATGTGGTACATTAGGGTTGTTGTATGATTTGGATAAAGATTATACGAACAAACTAATAATTGAATATCAGAATAGAAGAGATGTTGCATATAACGAAATAAAAAAAATATAGAGGGTGCCATTTTCCAAAAACCTAGTGGTGCATTTTACATGTCTATAGAATTACCTATAGATGATTCTGAAGAGTTTGTTAAGTGGACTCTTACTGAGTTTGATATTGATGGAGAAACAGTTATGGTTGCACCATTAACAGGTTTTTATGCAACACCAGGCGCGGGAAAGAAAGAAATAAGAATAGCCTATGTTTTAAACTCTGAGGAACTAAAAAAAAGCATGCAATATTTTAAAAGAAGCTGTTTATGCTTACAATTATGTATATAGCAAGGAAAAATAGTAAAGGTATGCCACTTGCATACCTTTATTATTTTTTTTCATTGATTGGTTTATTCTCTTCCTGAGATTTTTTTTAGCAACACCTTCGGATTTTCTTTCTTTTGTAAAATAAATGACCCACATTAATCCTAAAAGATTCGCGACATATACTACACTTAGAATCATAGAAGAATATAAAACAATAGATAAAAATGTTAATGTTGTTAAGAAAGTGAAAGAAAATGCCAAACTATACTTTTTTTTCATTAATAATCTTATATAAAAAAATATTAGTAAACTCACCAATACAATATATAACAACGTCAAAAAAAACTTTGTCAAATCTGAGAAAGCATAATACTGAAAAAGCCTACCTTTAGAATTTTCTAGATAAAATAAATACAAAGAAATCCCTGCAACGGCTATACTTGCAATAATTACCACACTTCTTAAAAAAATTATTTAAATTTTTCATCCTTTTCCTCCCCCCCCTTAATAACACTTTTTGCATTATTCTCGCCTTTTTGCTCTATTTGAGGTTTCTCATATTTTTTTAATTTTACAACAATATCTTCTACAAATATTATAATTAACAATAAAATCAAAGATACTAGAAAACCATTAACTGTTCTTAATAAACTCAAATATAAAGGAGTATGTATATGCAAAAATGTATCTAATATAGAAACTGGTAAAATCGACTTAAAAAAAATCCCATATAAACGTCCTACCAGGAATGGGAGGTGTATAGTAAAAAAATAGGAAATCAATTCTTTTGTCCTAGGCCTCGCAATTAGCACTTTTTCTAGAGAATCTCTGAGTTTTCTTTCGAAATTAGAAACAAACGCCCAATTTGAGCTTCTTATTATATAAATAAATCCAGCAAAAATGAGTAATATAACTAGAATAATATCACTTCGCTGAACTTTTATATTTTCAATCTTTTTAAATGTTTTTTTTAATTCACCTTTTTTTAAATTTGAAACCAGTATAGTCTATAAAAGCCTTGCACAAGACCAACAAGGGCAAAATAACTAGTAAAATTTTAACGCCCCTAACATTATTTAATTTAAATATAAATAATGTATCGTAACCACTCATGTAAACTAATGTTCCAAATAATAACGAAAAGGTTATAATTTTTAGGAGATTTTTCTTAGATATTTTAAAAAAAGATAATGATAGAAAAAAAAGCGTTGCTGCAATGGTAAAAGACCAGTTTTTTTAAAAAAAATAAATACTAGAATATAAACAAATGAAAACAAAGGAACGAAACTAAATAAATTCAAAGTAATCAATCCAAAACCGAACCATTTGATAAGAGGTGAAGGCAATAAATAAGTTATAGATTCAATATTAACGGGTGTTCCCAAATCTTGATGAATTAAATATATCAGATTTAAAGACCTGGAATGTTCAGGAAACATAAAATATCTTATCTTTCTTTCTGTAAGTGCCCTATGAAATCTTTGAACTATCATTTGATCATCAAATTTATCTATTTCTGCGGCTTTTATATAATGCAAATACCGCATTTTATCAAGTATATTTTTATCAAGTTTGTCTTTTATATTAGTAAAATATTTGTCAAAATCTGAAAATTCCGAAATTAAAATATAGTTGTATTGTTCTGAAAGACCTTTAAGAAAATTGTTATCTTTTTCATACCCCTGGGTTTGGAAATCTTTTAAAATCGCATGATTTTTATAGACATAATAGGAATAACCTTCCATATTCTCGGTACTAAGCGTGCTTTCTAACGGAAGAATTGAATAAGTTTTTGAATTTTGCCAATCAACATAAAAAGAATAAATAAAGAATATTAAACAGCATATTAGGGAAATAAAAAAATATGCTTCTGTATTTTTTTTCATCGTAATCCCCCCCTCATTATTTCTAACTATCTTCCTTTAATTTAGCTAATACAGTCTGAAGATCCTGACTGAGTGGAGCAGCAAATTCATAATGAATCCCATTATAATCAAAAGAAATCTTGTATGCATGAAGAAAAAAAATCTTTTTAAATTAAAATTTTTCTTAATATTTTATTTATCTCTCTATTTCCATAAGTATCATCACCTGCAATAGGAAAACCCGCCTCTGAAAATTGAACCCTTATTTGATGCTTTCTACCAGTTAACAGCTCTATTCTTACTAAAGTAAATACACCATGATTAGTTTTAAATTTCTCTACAATTTCATATTTCAAATATGCTTCCTTTTCATCAACAAGACTTGTCAATTTCCCTTTATTGTTTTTTTTAATTCTCCGACTAATAATGCTAAATAAATTTTTTTTGATTCTCTGCCTTGTATCAAATAGGAGATTTCTCTGGCTGTCTGTTTAGACTTTGCTATAATCATGACTCCAGAAGTGAGTTTATCTAACCTATGAACTAAATGTGGTTCAAAATCTCCCTGAGAATAATACATTACACCTTCAATTATTGTAACTTTTTCCTCTTTGTTACCAGGATGAACTGAAACTTTAGGAGGTTTGTTAATAACTAAAAGGTCTTTGTCTTCATAAATTATGTCAAACTTCATAGCTCGAGGCTTTAATGATGGCATAAGCGGTCTTTTAATATCTTCAATCTTTTCTTCATTGAGTATTATTTTAACTGTATCTCCAATATTCAAGAGATAATTATTTTTTTTAATTCTTTTCTCATTAACTTTTACAAACCCTTTTCTAATCAAACTATATATTGCACCCAATTTCAATTCAGGAAAATTTTTCCTAATAAACGTGTCTAACCTTGAATAATAATTTTTTTTCATCTACTTGAATTTCTTTTTCCAAACTAATAACTTCCTCCTTAATCTAGCCTTGCTATACTGATACACCTTCAAAAACTCTACTACCTTTCTAATCATCCTGGGGATTCTTAAGAAAATGCATAGTTAATATTTATTTATAGGTTGATAATCCTTTTTATTATAACACCTTTTTGTATAACTGGAAGTCACTAAAACAAAAAGTCCACTCAATGCAAGAGTGGACTCTTTACAATTATACAGTTTAGTAAAATTCTTCTGTTAGAATTTTTGAAAATTTTTCTAATAGATTATTTTCATATGCAAGTTGAAGTATTGTGTATCTATTTCTGATTTCTCTTGCATGTATTATACTATCAGCAAAAACCTCTTCCGGAATTCCTAAATCCCTAGGATTATAAATAGAACCAACTTTTTCATGAATAGAAATTATATATTCAGGATCAGGCAGATCTATCTCATTAGGAATTTTATCTTTCATTAATTGGTATATCATGGAAACAACAAGGGTAGCTGCTCCAACAGAATTTCCATGCAATGGATGAGATTGATTGTTTCGCAAAGCTGCAATTTCCCAATAATGTGCTAAATGATGTTCGGCCCCCCGAAGCGGGCCTTGAATATCCTATAAAACCTATGGCTATTCCAGAGACAATAAGAGCTTCTGTTAATTGCCTTATAATTTTCTCATCTCTATTTTTAATTCTTTCTGCATTCTCTACACATTTCTCTCTAGCTTTCTCTACAAGATTCACAGTTGTTTGACAGTAATATTCATTATTTATTATTTTTGATAGTTTCCAATCTGTTAAAGAGGTGTATTTGCCCAATATATCTCCGAAACCAGCATGAATCATTTCTAGTGGTGCTTCTTTTAATATATTTGTATCTGCAATTATTGCTTTTGGATATACAGCTTCATACGTCATTTTAAATCCTTCTACAATAAGAGGTGAAACGGTAGAAGCATATCCATCCATAGAAGGTGCTGTAGCAACAATAATGTAAGGTATATCCAGTTTATAACTAATAAATCTACAAATATCGTTTATGGTACCCGAACCTATTGCAAGAATTAACGATGTATTTTGGGAACTTCTATTATCAACCTACCTATACTTTTTCGTCAGGAACTAAATCACTATTGGTGTAAAAAAAACATAAGATTTTAAATTATACCTTTTCTTTTTTTAATTCTTTTTCTATCTTTTCTCCACAAACTTTATAAGTATTTTTATCTGCTACCAAGAAAATGCTCTTATCTTTAAATCCTGCTAATACTCTTTCTAAATCTTTCAAAGCACTTTCATTTACAATAATATTTTCTATATGAACTTTATGAGTTTTTCCACAATAACAGTCGAAATTCAAATTTGCCATTTCATTAATACCTAGCTTTAATATATCATCAATCATATTTTTCACCTAAATTTTTCTAATTATACTGTTCCTTTCGATAAATTCGGCTTTCTCCACAACCTTTTCAGGTTTACCATTATTGTTTTCTTCAATCATTTTTAAAAGCATTTGTGCCGCTTTCTCTCCAAATTTTTGTTTTGGATGTCTAAAAGTAGAGATCTCTAGTGCTTGTGCAAAATCAGCATCATCAAATCCAATTATTGATATGTCTTTTGGAATTTCTAGCCTCAATCTTTTAGCTGCCATAACTACTTGCATTGCAACAAGGTCATTTGAACAAAATATAGCAGTTGGTACATTATCTTTAGGAAGACTCAAGAGAGACATTATTAAATTTATTGCCGTATCAGATGTCTCAAGGGCATGAAAAGGTAGTTCATATAATGTGGTTTTTTTTATATTCTTTAACTTTATCTATAAAACCATTCGCCCTTTCAACAGTAGCTTTATGAATCGCCTTATAAATAACTGCTAACTTTTTATGACCTAAAGACAAAAATTTATCTGCTGCTAAAGCACCACATTCATAATCATTTAAGATTAAAATTCCTGCTTTAGGGATATCTAAATCACTGTTAATAATGACCATTGGTATTTTTTTCACTAATTTGCGTTAAAAGATGTATATTTGCTTGTTTAGTAGCACTAACTACCGGATCAATTATCAATCCTTTAACACCATCATCCATCCATCTTTCTAATATCTCTTTTCTATAACCGGATCATTCTTAGCATTCCCAATGAAAGATTTATATTTAGTATTTCTTAGTTGATCTTCAGCCCCCCCATTACAATGAAAGGAAATATATAATCTGTCAAAGATTGCGTCGATATCCCAATGTTTTCTTTGTCTTTTTTTTACTGATTTAACGTAGGTGCCACTACCTCTTTTGATATTAAATACCCTTCGTTTTCTAAATCTGATAATGCTTTTCGAACCGTTTGACGACTTACAGAAAAGTATTCCGCTAACTTATTTTCTGACAGAATCTTATCTCCTTTTTTTAAATGTCCACTTCTCATCTGATCTAAGATGTATTCTTTGATTATTTCTTGTTTTGTTTTTTTTCACTGCAGATACTCCTCCATAATATTTCTTTGTTTTTTTTATTATAAATCTTATTGTATTATATCATCTATTTCTCAACCAAACATTCATAGGTCCTTCTTCCCTGTTTGCCCAAGAGAAATATGGAACTAGAGTCATATTAATTTCTTTTGTATTCATTTCTCTATTCTTTAACTGTTTATACAACTTTCCTTTCCAATCCTTTAAATCTTTAACGTATCCTTTGGTCTTTAATTTAAGTATTTTTTTTGATCCTATTTCAAAATTTTCCTGCTCAAATCCCCGTTAACGTCGATTATATAGTTCCATACGTCGCCATCTTTATTATCTGCTTGTTCTGCGCAATATACCAAAGGTCCTCTTTTTATTGCTACTTTTCAAGATTTTCCCTTACAAAAGGATGACTTTCTAAATAATTTATGGTTATTGGAAAATCTAATTCAATTTCATGTGTACCCATCCAATTTTTATGAATTTCAATAAAACCTTTTTCGGTATTTTTAGAGATCTTCTCTCCATCAACTACTATTTCATAACTATCTACCCATGAAGGTTTTCTTAGAAATACCTTGAAAGTATTATCTCCTTTTGTTGAGATGTTTACTCTTATCTTTCCATCCCAAGGGTAGTCTGTTTCTTGAGTTATTACAACTTTCTTTCCACCAAACTCCAAATTAGCTTCGCTCTTTTCGTACAGATTAATGTAAATTCCATCCTTAGATGTTGCATACATGTATCCAGAAAAGAGGTTAGAGTTCTTGCAATGTTAGGTGGACAACATGCACATTCATACCATTGCTGTCTTCTATGCCTTCCTCTATCTTCTAGAGGATTTACATAAAAATAATGTCTACCATCTATAGAAATCCCAGATAACAATCCATTATATAACACTAATTCCATTAAATCAGCATATTTGGCATCACCCGTTACTAAAAGCATTCTATAGTTCCACATAAATAAAGCTATTGCAGCACAAGTTTCAGTATATGCTCTTCTATTTGGAAGTTCATATTCTTCTCCAAATGATTCCCCGTCATATCGTGATCCTGCACCACCTGTCACATACATTTTTTTTGGTAACTAGATTATTCCAAAGTTTTTCTAAAGTAGAAAATAACTCTTCGTCACCTGTTTCCAAATAAATATCCGTTGCTCCATTACAAAGGTACAACATTCTTACAGCATGACCTGTCATCTCTTCTAATCCTTTGAAAGGCTTATGATCTATATAATATTCTGGATTGAAGAATTTGTAGGTGCTTGCATATCCATTTCCTCGCTCTTCTAAGAAATATTTAGCAAGATCTAAATATTTTTGATTGTTTGTTTCACGGTATAACTCAACTAACGCCATTTCAATTTCTGGATGTCCAGGTGCCCCCCCTCTTTTTTTTATCTAGACCAAAGGTGTTTGCAATTAAATCAGCAAATTTAATTGCTACATTAAAAAGAGTGTCTTCTCCAGTTATCCTTTTATGAGCAATAGCTGCCTGTATTAAATGACCTGCACAATATAACTCGTGTTTTGTTGCTAAATCACTCCACCTTTCTTTCTTTTTCTCAAAAGTAAAGTAAGTATTTATGTATCCATCTTTGTCTTGAGCATCTCTGATTTCTTGAATCGTATTATCTATTTTTTTCTTTTAATTGTTTATCGTCATTATCTATAAACAGTAAAGCATAAGAAGCTGCTTCCAACCATTTGTATACATCAGAATCACTAAAGACCATTCCTCTAAATGAACCCTCTTTTTTTTCCAGAAGCTATTCTGAAATTATCTAAAGTTCCCGAGTCTTCTAAAATTTTATATTGGCTAGGATAGTATCTTCTAACATTGTTTTTAAATATTCTCCCATGAAACCACTTATCTCCACAGAATCAATAGAGTAAGGAGACAATTGACATTTCGATTTAGGAGTTAAGTAAACCAATTTAGCATTTTCCACATTTTTCCTCCTCCATGCTTTAATTTTCAAAATCATTATCTATATTTTTAAAACACCTTTATACCATTTTTTTTGTAAATACAGGTATTTTATTCAAAGGGGCTTGAACTTCAATCCATTGACCGCCTTCATATTCTTCTTCGCTTTCACACTCTTTCCATTTAGCGCCTTTTGGTAGATATACAGTTCTTTCTATTTCCGATTCATACACAACAGGTGCCACTAAGATGTCAGGGCCAAACATATATTGATCACCTATTTCGTAAGTTTCATTATCTGTTGGAAAATCAAAAAAATAATGGTCTCATCATTGGAACACCTGTTTCATGTGCTTTTTCATATGTTTTATTATGTAAGGCTTCATCTTTTCTCTCAAAATAATAATTCTTTTATTATTTCATAAGCCTCTTGCCCATAGGACCATATTTCATTTGGACCGCCAACTAAATTCATTGGATCGTCAGGATCGTTTGGATTTGGTAATTCTCTCTTGTAAATTCTATTCCCATGCAATCTAAATATTGGAGAAAATACTCCAAATTGGAACCACCTCACTATTAATTCTCTAAACCTTGGATCATCTGGATCTCCTCCATAGAATCCCCCTATATCGGTTGTCCACCACGGAATACCGCACATAGACATGTGTAATCCTGCCTTTATCTGATTTCTGAGGGATTCAAAAGTTGAGGGTATATCTCCTGACCATACCACCGTTCCAAATCTTTGTACTCCATGCCATGCGCATCTTATTAAATTTACTATCTCTTCTTCTGATTCATTTTTCATTCCTTCATAAAATGCTTTGGCATAAAAGAATGGGTATATGTTACTTACTTCTAAACCGTTTCCTAAAAAAATATCTTACATTGTCGTAATCATAAGTTTTCATTTCAGGTTCTGCTTCATCCAGCCAAAACATCTTTATCCCATATTTATAGTAGTTTTCTTTTATCTTTTCCCACACGTATTTTTGTGCCTGTGGATTCATGGCATCAAAATGTGTACAACATCCTCTGAAAGTCATCAAAACAGGTTCGTTTCTTTCTGTTGTCACTAATAAGTTATTTTCTAACATTTCTTCAAAATTTTGGCTTCTTAAATCAACTGTTGGCCATACGGAAACCATGAGTTTTACTCCCATATCTTTTAGCTCTTCTACCATAGCTTTAGGATCGGGCCAATATTTTTCATCAAATCTCCATTCCCCTTGCATAGGCCAATGAAAAAAAATCTATTACTATAACAGATAAAGGTAAATCCCTTTTTTTTATATTCCCTTGCTACATTTAATAGTTCTTCTTGTGTTCTGTATCTTAACTTACACTGCCAAACCCTGCTGCCCATTCTGGCAACATGGGCGTTTTACCATATAGATTTGTGTATTTTTTTTATTATTTCTTCAGGAGTTTCTCCATATATGATTAAATAATCTATTTGTTTAGTTCCTTCTGCTGTCCAGCGTGTGTAATTGTTTACTAATTCTGCTCTTCCTATAGCAGGGTTGTTCCAAGATAAGCCATAATTTCGGTTCGAAAGTAAAAAAAGGTATACTTATTTGTGTGTTTTTTTTGTGCAAGTTCTAACACAGATCCTTTGAGATTAAACTGTCCGTTAGCATACTGACCCATTCCGTAGAACTTTTCATTTTCATAAGATTTGAAGGTAAGTTGAATCTTATATAATTCACTACTTACTGCCTTATACTCTCTTGCATGTAAAAGATCTGCGTTATTTACCCTATAATCTATCCATAATTCTTCGAGCAACTTTTCTCCATTGTCTTTTATATAATTTACCGTTCCATTAGAAAGAACTTCTGCTTTTATCCGTCCATTTTTAATTGTTGCTATATTTTCCGTTATTTTAATATCGCAGGCTTTTTCTTTTTGAGGAAGTAAGGTCCAATTTTGCTCTATAATATCTTTGTTTAGAGTAGATCTGAATCTTAAACAATCTTCGCTATATGGTTCTATCCATATAGTTTCTCTTTTACTTTTTGCTATTAGCTTGTTTCCTGATTTTTCAAATTGCATAAGTTCGCCTCCAAAACTAATAAATTAAATAAGACTTAAGACTAAAATAAAAGGGGGGCTATGCCCCCCCTTAACAGTTTTTATTAACTCGCCCCCCCTAACTGGTGGTATTATCTTTTCATTCTAATTACATTCCAAGAAAGAGGAGATAGCTCAGCCATTACTTTTTCTCCTTCATTTCTTGCATTACCATTTGAGTGAGGTTTAACATTATCTGGATTATCCTCAGTATTAACAGCTTTAAGATCACTATTTTCTAATACTATGTGTTCAATTACCGAATAATCTTCAAACCCTTTTAATTCGCATTCAAATACCATTTTTCTTGTGCTCTGTTTACTGCAAAATAGTTAATTCATTTTTTTTCTTCGTTAAAACAGGAATAGAATCTACGAATGGAACTTCTTTAAAATCTTTCGTGTCGTATTTATCAGTTGAAATTACTGGTTGTAAGACCTTTCCTCGACCAAAGTTTGAGGCATGCATAAACGGATAAAAAAATAGTTTGTCTCCATGCTCCTCCACCTTTTCTTGTCATGATTGGTGCTATAACATTTACCAACTGAGCCAAACATGCAATTTTTACTCTATCAGCATTCTTTAAAAGCGTAATTAGCATTAAACCAACCAATAGTGCATCTTCGAAAGTGTATACATCTTCAAGTAAAGGAGGAGCAATTTGCCACGGCTCTACTTTTTTTTATCAGCTTCTCTTGAATGAAACCAAACATTCCATTCATCAAATGATATATTAATCGTCTTTTTACTTTTTTTCTTACCCTTGATGTAATCACAAGTCGCAATAACCGATTTTATGTATGAATCCATATCGATGGATTTAGCCAAGAAGTTTTCAATGTTATCCTCGTAATTATCGTAATATGCATGAAGTGAAATGTAATCAACATAATCATATGTATGTTCAAGAACTGTTGCTTCCCATTCGCCAAAAGTGGGAATGTGCCAACCAGAACTTCCGCATGCAACCAAACTAATATCTGGATCCACCAACTTCATAACCTTTGCTGTTTCTTCTGCTAATCGTGCATATTCTTCAACTGTTTTATGGCCTATTTGCCATGGACCATCCATTTCATTTCCTAAACACCAAATCTTCACTTTATGAGGTTCTTTATATCCATGCTTTTTTTCTTAATTCTCCATAATATCCTCCACCAGAATGGTTACAATATTCAACAAAGTTACGAGCTTCATCTATACCTCTTGTACCAAGGTTTAAACTCATCATTGGTTCAGTATTTACTTTTTTTGCACCATTCAATAAACTCATTTGTACCGAATTCATTTGGTTCTATGGATTGCCATGCTAATTCAAGCTTTTTCGGTCTTTTATCTTTTGGACCCACGCCATCTTCCCAATTATACCCAGATACAAAATTCCCGCCAGGATAGCGAACTATCGAAACATTCAGTTCTTTCACTAAGTCAATAACATCTTTTCTGAAACCTTTTTCATCAGATTTTGGATGCCCTGGTTCATATATTCCAGTATATACTGCTCTACCAAGATGCTCAATGAAAGAGCCAAATAACCTATTATCCACTTTATCAATTATATAGTTCTTGTCTATGTACATAATCGATCGCATTAATTCATTCTCCTAATTTTTGTTATTATATCTTAAATCTCTTAACTAAAGCCTCTAGTTCAGAA
>JMBV01000279.1_pt1 | contig 18067 bp, 25 predicted proteins | sample 616531 | NCBI WGS metagenome assembly JMBV01 (sample SAMN02727904, study PRJNA239997) | anaerobic digester metagenome | biome: anaerobic digester; isolation source: mesophilic anaerobic digester inoculated with municipal waste water sludge... | place: Germany: Bielefeld University, CeBiTec ...
CCATGCCGGCCTGTACAATAGGGTAGCGTATGCCAAATAGGGCTGATATCCTGTTACTGTTCATTTTTTTTGTTTATTGTGCAAAGATAGCTTTTGCTTATCAATTTTATCTAATCATAATCCAAATTTTAATTTACTATCTGCTTCTTAAGAATATTTTTAGTAGCTTTGTAAGCTGTTGCCTGATGTCTCTGATAAGGCAATGAATAAGTAAAATTGTAAATGAATCGCTGACATTATGAATGTCCTTCTTCTTGGTTCCGGTGGTCGTGAGCATGCTTTAGCGTGGAAAATACGCAAAAGCGGCTATCTGAATAATCTTTATATTGCTCCTGGTAATGCAGGCACTGCAATGCTGGGGACAAATGTTTCTATTAGCGTTACTGATTTTGAAGCGATGAAGCAATTCTCGCTCGACAATGATGTTGATATGATTGTGGTCGGTCCTGAAGACCCTTTGGTACAAGGTATTTACGATTTTTTTTCATGACGATGAAGATATTTGTCATATTGCCGTAATAGGCCCTTCAAAAGGGGGGGCACAGCTGGAAGGGAGCAAGGATTTTGCCAAAGATTTCATGATTCGCCACAATATCCCCACGGCAATTTATAAAACTGTCACTCTTGAAAATATTGTAGAGGGAAACACCTTTCTAGAATCACTTCCTTCACCCTACGTGTTAAAAGCTGACGGATTGGCTGCAGGTAAGGGTGTACTTATTATTGATGAACTTAATGAAGCAAAGAGGATGCTTTGGGAGATGCTTAACGGGAAGTTCGGCAAGGCAAGCAGCAAGGTAGTGATAGAGGAGTTCCTGTCTGGTATAGAGTGTTCGGTTTTTGTGTTGACCGATGGAAACTCATACAAGATATTTCCTGTTGCAAAAGATTATAAGCGTGTTGGAGAAGGTAATACCGGCTTGAATACCGGCGGCATGGGTGCCGTATCGCCTGTCCCCTTTGCAGATAAAGAATTCATGGAAAAAGTGCGCATTAGCATTGTTGAACCTACCATAAAAGGATTACAAAAAGAGAAGATCGAATATAAAGGATTTATTTTCCTGGGACTGATTAAGATAGGAGAAGACCCAAAAGTGATTGAATACAATGTGCGTATGGGTGATCCGGAATCGGAAGTGGTGATGCCGCTTGTCAAGTCCGACCTTTTAGAACTGTTTATCAGTGTGGCAACCGAGACGCTTGATAGCAAAACGCTGGAGGTTGACGGTCGTTTTGCAACAACCGTTATGATGGTTTCAGGGGGGGTTACCCAGAAGCCTATGAAAAAGGTAAAAAGATTGACGGTCTTGAAAATATTCAGGATAGTATTGTGTTTCATGCAGGAACAAAAATTCAGGGCAACGATGTGGTTACTGCAGGCGGCCGCGTGTTGGCAGTTACCTCTTATGGCAACACAATGGATGAAGCATTAAAAACATCCTACAAGAACATTGAAAAAAATAAGATTCGAAGAGAGTTATTTCAGAAAAGATATAGGGTTCGATCTTCGCATCCCGTAAACAATCAATCCTCATGCACAGTGTTGTAAGGAGATTCAGGTCAGTAATAGTCGAGGGACGCTTCATCCCTGTGCTCACTTCAATATGTGTGATAGGTATGCGTGCCGCAATGTTTTATTGGGGAAACAGGGCACAAGCCTCTTTTATCGACGATAGCCATCTTTGGAGATATTTTGAACATTTGTTTGATGATCCGTTTACATCGTTTTTCGTTTCCACTCTCTCTGTTTTTCTTATTGCATCAATAATTGCCACTATGAATGGCAGGTTTAACCTTATCCGTTCACGTTCAAATCTTCCCTTTGTTGTTCCTCTTTTTTTTGTTAAGCCTCCATCCATGTTTTCTTGTGATGAACGGCAACTATATCGCCATCGTGTTTGTCCTGCTGGCATTTTTTTCCTCTACTGAGATCTTATCAAAAGTCAAGTTCATACCTCTATTCCTTTCGTGCAGGGGGGGTGTTAATAGCTGCAGCTTCATTGTTCCAGATCTACGCGCTTATGCTGATACCTCTATGGTGGAAAGGGGAACGGACAATGCGCGGCCCTCAGTTCCGTTCGCTCTTGTCATCGCTTTTCGGTGTTTCACTAATATATCTATCTGTTTTTTCTCTCTATTTTCTTTTCGATGATATTCCCGGTTTCGTTCAGCCTTTTTTTTAGCTTTTGCTTTATTTTCGCTTCCCGGGATTCCAGCTTTTTCCGTTTCGGAGTGGGTGGCTGTGATTATTACCGGCCTGTTTTTGTGTCGAACATGATTTTTAGTATAAATACCTACTCAAGAGATAAAGTGCTAACAATTAGCTTTATGCAGTTTGTGGTATTCCTCACCGTATTTATGTTATTATTGCAGATTGTTTACTGGAGCCGGAACATATTCTTTCTAACTCTTGTCGTGCCTCTAATATCTTATCTGAATGCATACTTCTACACTAGGACTGTTTCCAAGTCAGCTATATATATGGCATATTTCATTATAGTGGTGATGACCTGTTTTTACCTTTCTCATTTTTCCTTTTTTTGCTGATCTTTTAGTTAAACAATATCATGTTTTCAGGTGTTAAATATATAGGTTTCATGTGATTATTTTATTTTTTTGCATTAAACCCGCGTAAAAATATTCTCTTGCCTGAGATTAGTTTTTCGCTAGCAGCATTGATATACGGTGCTGTTTTGGCTTTAACTCAGAAAGATCTTTCAAATAATTAAGGAGGTGAAAAATGACAAAATTGCTACGCTATGTAATAGTTGTGCTTTTTGTCCTGCTTGTTTTCAGGCATGCGGAAGCACACAGACAGCCGCCGATAAAGAGATGCGGGCAGCAGAGATAAAAAAAATGCGGTGGAGATACCTCACTTTACTTTTGAAGCCACTTATGCCTATCCTAACAGATTTATGTCGGTTTACCTTTCTCCCTATTATGATGTAAAAGTCACTCCCGATACTGTAAAGGCATATCTGCCATATTATGGACGGGCATACCGGGCACTCATGGATCCGCGGGAAGGTGGTTTTAACTTCACAAGTACCGATTTTTCGTACCAGGTCGCTCAGGGAAAGAAAAAAAGGGAATTGGATTGCTCAAATTTCCATTTTAGATTTGGACAGGGCTGTGACATTTAGCTTTGATATCTGGGAGAACGGTACAGCACGTCTCGATGTGAGTGATGTAAACAGAGAACATATCTCATTTCTGGGAAATATTGAAACAGCAAATAAGAGATAAGTCCCGACCATGAAGTCTTTCATTGCATTATTACAAAAATCCACGGTAAAGTGGATTTTTTTTGTTCAACAACCTGGATTAAATTCCATTGCCGTTTATAATTTCTCAGCAAGCATCTTTGGCAGATAAAAGTATCGTTTTATCGATGTAAACCACTACTGAGCCTATATCGAATGGTTTTCCGTTAAGGTTTGCCACCGATGAAAAGCCTTCACTTCAAGACTGTTCTTCCCTTTTTTTTACTCGTAACAAAGGAAAGTCAGGATCTTTTTTTATCAATAGAGTAATTAAGTCCTGAAAACAACTCCGAATGTTTTACAAAAATCCGGTCTGTAAGCTCTTGCAACGATGTTTCCAGACCCGATACCTTCTGAAGATATTCGTTTACCTGTGTGTTCATCAGGTGCCCTCCAGGTACATCACCCTGTGGGTGATAGGCTGCAAGAAGTACTTCTTCTCCGGTATGGCCTCCTGTGGTGAACCCAAAACAGGTGCGTGAATTTAAAATATTCCCAATATTATGCGCCAGATTGTTGCCTGTGCCCACCTTTGTATAATCGGCTTCTTTGTAGTTCTTGGAAGAGAGCAGCGTTTCTAACTCCTCGTCCGTAATGTCTATACTGGTATATTTCTTAAAAACAGCTTTAATATTTTCAGGTTTCGTATCTACCAGGATTGATTCCAAACCATTGGTGCTAAGTTTATATTTTGATACTGCTCCAAATAATTTTTCAATTGAAAGCTTATCATATCCGGGGCAGTCTTTCCTGCCTATTGAGAAGCCGCTGTTCCCGTGATCGGGAAGAATTACCACAGCTGTATTTCCATCGTTTATAGCAAATTCAATCACTTTGCCTGCAGCTTCGTCAAAAGCAAGAAATTCGTCAATCATAGCAGCAGGGTCATTGGCGTGTGCTGCCCAGTCCACCTGACTCCCTTCTACCATAAGGAAAAAAACCGTTATCATTTTTTTGATAGTAGTTCAATAGCTTTTTCTGTCATTTCTGCAAGGCTTGGTATCTTATCAGTGTTTCTGTCGATGTTGTAAGGCAGAGCCTTGTCACCAAACAATGCCCAAACCTTTCCGTCTCCCTTATAGTTAAGAAGTGAATTTTTATCATCCTGAATAAGTGTGGTCCCGTTGTTGGACAAATGTTGTTTGATGTCATCCGTAAGAATTCCGTTTCCACCTCCAAACATCACGTCTAAATTCTGATATGCCATTTGAGCTGCAAGGGCTTTATAATTGCTTCGTTTATAATGATGTGCCGAAAAGTCGGCAGGAGTTGCATGCGGGAATTCACAGGTTACTACCAGTCCGGCTGCTTTTTCTTTTCAATTTTAGACGCTTCAAGTATTGTTGCCGCCGGCTGCCAGGTTCTTGATTCGTCAACCGGGAAAATGTCGTTATCCGATTTTTCCGGATAAATTGCTACATTACCCGATTGCTGCAAGATTCCTGTGGCATATGTTGAGCTTGTAGGTGCAGAGTCGCCTATGGGCGCGTTGGATGAAAAGTTGTAACGGTCCCGGTGAGATAGGGGTCAATGTGAAGCGACTCGCCCTGATTGTTATAGTATTTGAACCATCTTGCTGCGGAATACACACCTATGGAGGTGCCGTCAGGGATCATAACGATTAAGTTTTTTTACTGGTCTTACTTCCTGTGCAAAAAGTGTAAGGGAAATAAGTAATAAGCAAAACAAAAGATGTAATTTTCTCATTATATTGATTTTTTTTATTTAATCTAACCGTCCAAAGGTAGTAAATTCTTCTTATGTTATTATAAGGATTACATAATAATTAGACCTGTAAACAGTCATCATTGTGCGGAAGTGTTTGAATTTACTTATATTTGTGGTTTTAAAAAAAATTGAATGATGAGTAATAGAAAACCCCTGATCCTTGTCACCAACGATGATGGATATCAGGCTAAAGGAATTGTTTCGCTTACTTCAGCGATGAAAGGTTTGGGAGAGATTGTTGTTTTGCACCCGATTCACCCCCCCGCTCGGGCATGTCGAGTGCTATCTCTACTTCAACACCGCTTCGTGCAAGAGTATTTCACAAAGAAGAGGATCTTACAGCATACATGTGTAACGGAACGCCGGCAGACTGTGTGAAGCTTGCACTCAACGAGTTCATGGACAGAAAACCCGATTTGCTTGTCTCAGGAATCAATCACGGCTCAAATGCCGGCATCAGTGTGCTCTATTCAGGAACTATGGGGGCAGCAATTGAAGGTTGTATTTTTGATGTACCTTCAATAGGTTTCTCGCTTTGTGATTTTACGCCCGACGCGGATTTTTCAATTACGGCAAATGTTGCTCGCAAGCTTGCAAAAAAAAGTTCTTGAAGTTAGGCTTCCCAGAGGGATCTGTTTGAATGTCAATGTTCCTGCGGGCAACATTAAAGGGATTAGAATGACAACCCAGACACAAGGGAAATGGGTGAATGAGTATCACCGGTCGAAAGATGGCATGGGAAGAGATGTCTTCTGGATGACCGGTAATTTTGAAAATTGGGAAGAGGAAAACAATAATAACGATGAGTGGGCACTTGCGAACGGTTATGCAGCAGTAGTCCCGGTCAAAATAGATATGACAGCTCACAATTTTCTTCCCGAGTTGAACGAGTGGCGATTATAAAATAAAAAAACATGAAATATTATCTTGTGGCAGGAGAAGCATCAGGCGATTTGCATGCATCGAACCTGATGCAGTCGCTCAAAAAAACTTGACGATGAGGCTCAATTTCGTTTCTTCGGAGGTGATCTTATGCAGTCAAAAGGTGGGACACTTGTAAGACATTACCGCGATATGGCATATATGGTATAATTCCTGTTGTTATGAACTCTCGCACTATTCTCAAAAATCTAGCTTACTGCAAGAGAGATATTTCAGAATACAGTCCCGATGTGGTTATTCTGGTAGATTATCCGGGATTCAACCTGAAAATAGCCAGGTATGCAAAAGGAGTTCTTGGAATTCCTGTTTATTATTATATATCACCAAAAGTTTGGGCATGGAAAGAGTACAGGATAAGATTGTTAAAAAAAATATGTTGATGAGATGCTCTCCATCCTGCCGTTTGAAGTCGATTTTTACCAAAAACATCAATATAAAGTCCGTTATGTTGGTAATCCAACGTTAGATGCTATTGCGGCAAGAAGCCATAAAGATGAGGTTTTCAACGATTTCATCACTGTCAATAACCTCGAGAACAAGCCTGTTATTGCTCTTCTGGCCGGAAGCCGCAAACAGGAGATCGCGGGCAATTTACCTTCTATGCTACAGGCGGTAGCGGGTTTTGCTGATGGTTACCAGTTTATTGTAGCCGGTGCCCCCCAGGAATAGATCCACAATTTTATGAAGATTTCACCACCTCTTTCCCTCCTGCAACCGTGCTTTTCAATCAAACTTATCGCATTCTGGCACAATCGGATGCGGCGTTGGTGACATCGGGGGACAGCCACCCTTGAGACTGCTTTGCTTGGAGTGCCCCCCCAAGTGGTATGTTACCGCATGGCAATGCCCAGGCTATCTTATTGGGGGGATTCAGACATCTTCTTCACACACCTTATATTTCGCTGGTTAACCTGATATGCGGACATGAGGTTGTAAAAGAATTATTTGCAATTAACTTTACGGAAGACAATATTCGCAAAGAGTTGCATCAGATTCTTCATGTGCAGAGCTACAGGCAGAATATGCTTAATAATTACAAAAATATGAAACAGGTTCTGGGTGGGCCCGGTGCATCTGACAGAGCTGCGGAGATAATTTTAGCAGCAATAAATAAATATTCTTCCAAGCTTTCAATTTTAATAAGCAGCCGGTACCGGGAGGCTTTGGAGTTTTTTTTAAATAAATATCTTGCGACTGATATAAGGAAAGAGTTTTAAGGCGTTAACAAGCATTTAGTGGGGGGGTTCCAACAATTAAGCATAATTTTTAAGGGCTTTTATGAAGTCTCCTTAATAAAATAACCCCCTCCTGTTCTTTTTTTTACCTCTTTTTTTATTTCCTTTGCATGTCACATTTACATGTCAATTTTGAAGGATAAGTAGAATAGGGAGGTAACAAGTTTGCAATTCAGCATCTATGCGACTATTCAATTATCCACAGACCTGAATGATTAAAAGAAAAATTTTATGAAAGTCGGTATTCTTACTTCAGGCGGAGATGCTCCAGGCATTAACGCTACAATACGTGGTGTAGGTAAAACAGTCATCAATAATTACGGTATGCAGGTAATAGGTATCTTGAATGGATTTTCAGGATTGTTGCATAAAGATATTGTAGAACTTACCGACCCGTCGTTGTCCGGTATCCTTAATATGGGTGGTACAATTTTAGGGACTGCGCGTGAAAAGGTATTTCGCAAGATGATTACCTCTCCCGACGAGAAGGACAGGGAGCAGATAAAAAAATGCCTATCACGAGCTGGGGCTCGATTGTCTGGTATGCATTGGAGGAAACGGCACCCAACGAACAACATGGATGCTTTCGGAGCTTGGATTAAATGTGGTGGGGGGGATACCAAAAACCATTGATAACGATGTGTACGGCACTGATATAACCTTCGGTTTGATACGGCGGTAAATATTGCTACCGAGGCTATCGACAGGCTACACTCCACAGCCAGTTCTCACCGTCGCGTTATGGTGATTGAGCTGATGGGGCATCACGCTGGGTGGATTACCCTTTATGCAGGAATGGCAGGGGGGGGTGCGGATATAATTCTTATACCCGAACTGGGATATAATATGAAGGCAATAATAGAAAAAAATCAACAAACGGATGGAGATGGGGGGGAAAGCTTATTCTATTGTTGCTGTTGCAGAGGGTGTGGAAGTGCCAGTGAGAGAACGGCCAGCTACATATTTCGCCCGTGAAATTGAGGAGCATACCGGTTTCGAGACACGTGAAACAGTGCTTGGATATATACAGAGAGGCGGATCACCTTCGCCTTATGACAGAAATCTTGGTACGTTGCTGGGGGGGACATGCTGCGGAACTGATCCATGAAGGGAAGTTTGGGAGAATGGTGGCAAAGCTGGGAAACAGCATCTCCGATATACCTTTGTCAGAAATTGCAGGAAAGCTTCGACTGGTAACACCCGACACTGACCTGGTTGTCCATGGTAAGCGCATGGGTATCTCTTTTGGTACTTTATAGGGTAAGCGTTGCACGCACCACATTCTGAAGACTGTCAGTACAGATGATTTTTTTTAGCTGCCTTAATTCTGTTCAGGACATTACTCCTGTGTTATTTCGTTTGAGCTGATAAGTTATTTTGTTGAGTTTTGGCGATGGCTTCCTGCAGGCTGTCGCTTTCTCTAAGTTTTTTGATGGCCACCTTGGCTGCCATCTGATGCGACTCTTTCTTTGAATATCCTTTTCCCGAACCAATCTCAGCTCCTGCAACCTTTACACATGAAATAAAAACAGGGTTGTTTTGGGTATCATACAGCGATTCTGTGACCTCAAAACAGACATCCACCTTGTTTTTTTGTCCCCCCCATTCAATTAGGCGTGATTTGAAATCGACTTCACTCTTTAGTACCTTTTCAATGTTCAGATGCTCCTTTATAAGTGTTTCGTATACAAATTTCTTGGCTACCCTGTAGCCCTGATCAAGGTAGATGGCGCCAATTAGAGCCTCGAGAGCATCTCCATATATGTTAGTGTTGTGTGCCAGGTTTCGGGTAGATGATACAATCTTCTTGTCAAGTCCTAATTCTACTGCCAACTTGTTAAGTGTCTCTCTTTGTACAATACGTGAGCGAGTGCTTGTAAGAAATCCCTCCTTTTTGTGTTCGAATTTTTTTATAGAGAATATCTGCAACGATAGCATCGAGAATGGCGTCTCCCAAAAATTCAAGTCGCTCATTGTTCACCCATCTCCCTTTTTTTTGGAGCGTACGGAAGAGGAACGGTGAGTCATAGCTTCCCTGTAGAGATCAATCCTGTCAGGATAGAACCCAAGTACATTGTAATATGAAAGATAAGGCTCTTTCCCAATATGAGGGAGAGCCTTGATCCTTTTACGAGTCTTCTTAACACATTATTTGCTGTATTGCTTGAGAATTACACTTGCGTTGTGTCCCCCAAAGCCAAAAGTGTTAGATAACGCAGCTCTTATCTCCCTTTTTGAGCTTTGTTGAATGTAAAATTAAGATTATAGTCAATTTCCGGATCGTCATCCCCCCCTTCTTCATGGTTGATGGTGGGGGGACAATCTGATCCCTGATTGCCAGGATACTAAGCATTGCTTCAAGTGCGCCTGCTCCTCCCAGCAAATGGCCTGTCATCGATTTTGTAGAGCTGATATTCAGTTTATAGCTATGTTCACCGAATACTTCGAGAATAGCTTTTACCTCTGATATATCTCCAACAGTTGTAGATGTTCCATGTACGTTTACGTAATCGATATCTTCGGGCTTCATTCCGGCATCTTCCAGTGCATTACGCATAACTAACTTTGCTCCCAATCCTTCAGGATGTGAAGCGGTTATATGGTATGCATCGGCAGACATACCTCCACCGGCCACCTCCGCGTAAATGTTTGCTCCACGGGCTATTGCATGCTCCAGCTCTTCCAGGATGAGTGCTGACCCTCCCTCGCCGATAACAAACCCGTCACGGCTCGCACTGAACGGGCGTGATGCTGTTTCCGGAGAGTCGTTTCGTGTAGACAGAGCATGCATTGAATTGAATCCGCCCACGGCAGACGGCTGATGGTCGATTCAGCACCACCGGTAACGATCACATTTGCCTTACCAAGACGAATGAGGTTGAAAGCATCCACGATGGCATTTGTTGATGAAGCGCAAGCGGATACGGTTGCATAGTTCGGACCTCTCAGTCCGTAAATCATAGAGATATGCCCAGCTGCGATATCCGCTATCATTTCGGAATGAAAAGGGGGGGTTGAACCGTGGTCCTTTCTCCTTATTGATATAATAGTCACCTACCTCGTCTTCAAATGTTCTTATTCCTCCGATCCCCCCCGCAGAAAATATTACCCCCCCAATACGGCTTGTATCTTCTTTCTCCAGGTCAAGTCCGGAATTTTCCATCGCCTCTTTGGCTGCCTTGATCGCAAGTTGGGCATATCTGTCATATTTTCTTGCTTCCTTGCGGTCAAAAAGATCGCTGGGGGGGTTGAAATCTTTTACTTCGCAGGCAAACTGCGTTTTAAAAAGCGATGCATCAAAATGAGTAATAGGCCTGGAACCACTCTTACCCGCTAAGGCATTTTCCCACGTTGTCTTAACGTCGTTACCCAGCGGAGTAATTGCTCCCAAGCCTGTTACTACTACTCTTTTAACTCCATGAATAGAATGGATTATTTCGCGTGTTGTTCTACATAAGAAACTGCGTCGCCAACAGTAGAGATTTTTTTTCTGCCTGATCGTCTGGAATTGAGATATTGAATTCCTTTTCAAATTCCATGATCAATTCTACTGTGTCAAGTGAGTCGGCTCCCAAATCATTGGTAAAGCTTGCTGTTTCTGTTACTTCAGCTTCTTCAACACCTAATTTGTCGACAATAATCGATTTTACTCTTTGTGCTACTTCAGACATAACTTTCGATATTAATTAATAAATTAAAAATTTTATTCTTAAATTTGCGATGCAAAGTAACGCATTTTTTTCTCTAATTGTGCAAACTTTTGTCTATTAAAATCAAAATAAGTGCACAAATCACGTTTTTTTTGTGCAAAAAAAACATCCGTTTTATGACTCGTATTTCTATTTTGCGTCGGGTAACGGCAGTAATGCTGAAAATATTGTCCGTTATTTTTCCGATAGTGACGATATTGTGGTTTCACTAATTATCTCTAATAAAAGAGATGCTTATGTGCACGAGCGTGCCAGGCATCTGGGTATCCCCCCCTCTTTTACATTCAGCAAGCCTGAATTTGATGACGGCCTGCTTGTTCTCGACACTCTTCGTGAATACAATATCGATTTTATTGTACTTGCCGGGTTTCTCCTGAAATTGTCGCAACCTCTTCTTGACAGTTATCCTGAACGAATAGTTAACATTCATCCTGCTCTTCTGCCAAGGCACGGAGGAAAAGGAATGTATGGCGACAGGGTGCATCGTGCTGTGGTTGATTCAGGTGATAAGGAGTCGGGAATCACAATACATTATGTAAATGAAAATTATGATGAAGGTAGCATCATCTATCAGGCAACCTGTGAAGTAAATAAAGAGGATACGCCTGATGATATTGCCCGGAAAGTTCATGTTCTGGAGTATACTCACTATCCGCGGGTGGTTGAAGAGGTGGTAAAAAAAATAGCAAGCGGAGAGTCGCAGATAAAAAAAATAAGTAGTACCTTTGTATCCCGTTTTGCGGCTGTGGCGTAATTGGTAGCCGCGCTAGACTTAGGATCTAGTGACGAGAGTCGTGGGGGTTCGAGTCCCTTCAGCCGCACATTAAAGCTCCTTTCAGGGAAACCCGAGGGGGGGAGTTTTTTTTACACCAATACTCACTCAATACCACTGCTTTACAGTATTTTACAGAGAAAACATCTTACCCACTCCATCAATTCTATCAATCGTCTCTACATGAGCTATAAATGAAATATATATTAACTCCCAATAGCATGAAATAAATTTGGCAAATCAGTTTGACATTTTAATTTTTGTAAAATTATGACAAAAGAAAAGTACAACCTGTCGCAATCGTTGTTAAGTTATTTGGATTACCAATCTTCAGCTTGTAAAATAGTTTTGGGAAGTACCAAAACATCTAGTCGCATCCAGCCGGGAGGTCTATTGCCTGGAGTCATTTTAGGAAATCCGTTTGTGTCCGCAGTCTCGAAAATTATGGCAATATCTCCACTTTTCAATTCTGAGATATTGCTGTATCCCGCAGCCTTATCAAATAATAAAAGATTATCCTTCCAGGTCTTGCCACCATCAAGGCTTCTGTATATTTTTAAATTTTGTCTATCTTCATGATTATCATCTCGCTCTCCACCGGCAGGGCCAGTAAAAAAAAGAACATTATTTGAAGACAGGATACTAGATTGACAGCCGCCATAATCAAAAGTAGTTTTAATATCACCATCTACCACTGCTTCCCCCCCCACGAACGTCCCCCCCCATCTACGCTCCAAGCTTTTTTTTGCGTTGCCCTTTTCCGCTTCGTAAAGTATAGATAAGAGTGTCTAATGATGATTCAGCGATTTCAAATTCTCCTCCGGTTGACGCAGCTTTACCAATTTTCCATGTTTTTCCATGATTATCACTGTATAAAGCTCTATTACGATTAGTTCCCCCCCTTTTTTTTATTGTATTGTCGTATAGGTAGAATAAGCCGATTTTTAAATTTGGCTCCTTGCATCTCAATACCTGAGCCTGGCCCAAAACCATTCAATAGATGACCTTTGGCTAAATTTTTTTAGTGATATTTTGAGGATATGACCAAGAAACGCCATCATCTACAGATGTTACTAACCATGCAGTATTTCCCTGCATACTATGGTCTTCTGCTGGCCAACGAGAAGCGAAAAGAAATATTTTTCCAGTTTTATAGTCTACCAAAGCAACAGGATCCATAAATGCCTCTTTCTCCCCCCCGCGAATTAAAACTTGCATTTCAGACCAAGTCCTTCCATCGTCTACGCTCCTTTTCATTACAATGTCTGTTGGTGTTTTATCGGTAGAACTAATTTTTCGAGCCTCACAGAAGGCTAGTAATGTTCCACTTTTAGTAGTAACCATTGAGGGGATTCTATAAGAATCTATACCATCTTCACCTGCATTAAATACAGATGTTTTGTATTTTATTATTTGCTGAGCAGAAATAGTGTTGTTATCTATGAAAAAAAGCAGGTAAAAATAATAATAATGTAATACTTCTCATATTTAGTTTTTATTGTTAATGTGAGGTCGGGATAATAAAAGTATAAAAAAAAGTTATTAGGTAGGGAGATTATTTGTACATTTTTAGATGAAAATCAAACAGATAACAGAAATCAACCCTGGGGTTGCAACAGACAAATTTATTCCGCAATCAAGCACCTTTCAGGGAAACCTGAGGGGGGGAATTACTTAACCTAGGACGCACAATTCGCTCTTAGGTATAGGATATGTTCATAATTTCATAAACAATATCTTTCTTGTCTCGTTTTAAAACAACTTTGTCTCCCTCTTTTATTCATCAATGCATTGGCCAAAGGCGATATAAAGGAGATTTTTCCTTTGGAAACATCAGCTTCATCCACACCCACTATTTGAAAAGTTTTGATCCTCCTGGCTTCTTCCATTTTGAGAGTTACCCGTGCACCGAACCTTATTTCATTTTGAGGCTGTTCGTCTAAATCAACTATTACGGCGGTGTCGATTCTGTGGTTCAACAGATACAATTTTGCATTAATGTGGTTCTGCGCTATTCGTTTCTCATTTTCATCGGCTTTGTTCAGGTTTTCTTTCTCATTGATAAGCTCCTCTCTTTCGGCCAACAGTTCATCCAGTCCCTCCCGGGTTACATAATTTGTTGTTCCTTCCGGTAAATAAGCCCGGGGGGGTACTATCGGAATCTCTTCCTGATCGCTTTCTTTGACAAATCCTCTGCTCATAACAACTCACGTCTTCTATCTAATGTTTTCCTCTGCAAACATAGTTGGATTCTTCAAAATATTCAAGTTTTTGTGTACATTTTTCCTCAGTATCAAGACTAAGTCTTACATGACACGCTACAGGAAGAATTGTTTTTTTGTTAAAAAGACACCCGAAAATCAAGGATTGTGTAAATTCATATAAAGGTCGACACAGGCAATTTGGCATATTCAACTATTGTTCATACTTTTGCATTCGAATTAAAAAGATACTCCAATGAAAATAAACAATTAATAGTTTGTTGGTTTTATTAAACCGACACCAGAGAGTCCCACCTACTTCGGTTTAATCCGGTTCCTGCATGGAATCCACTATTAATTGTAACAATGAGTATTATCGTAAGTGATATTTCCTATCACTATTTCAATCGACCTACATTATTTGAATCGGTTAGTTTTTCCGTTTCACCAGGCGGGAAAGTGTCCCTCATCGGCAACAACGGCACAGGAAAATCCACCCTCCTTAAAATGCTGGCAGGCGAACTGACACCTTCTTCGGGCAATATCCGGGTATCGGCATCCCCCCCTTATTACATTCCTCAACAGATTGACTTTAAGGAGCAGACCCTGGCAGAAACCCTGGGGGTATCTGAAAAAAAATAAAAGCCCTGCAGGCCATCTATGGAGGTTCTGTTGACCAGGGTCATTACGACACCCTGAACGATGATTGGGATATCGAAGACAGGTGCCGCGTAGCTTTAACACATTGGGGATTATTGAATCTGCCTATTGACCTACCCATTTTGCAGTTAAGTGGAGGGGGGGAAAAAAAACGAAAGTCTTGTTGGCGGGATTAACCGTTCACAACCCCGATGTCGTTTTGCTGGACGAGCCGACCAACCACCTCGACTACGCAGCAAGGAAGAAGCTTTATGAGTACATATCCCAGACAAAAGCTACGGTTATCATTGTCAGCCATGATATTACGCTGCTTAATCTTTTGGAGGAAACGTTCGAGTTGACCCCTAAAGGCATTAAGCTGTACGGGGGGGAAATTACGATTTTTACTGGTCACAGAAAGAGACTGAGAATCGCGCTTTGGAACAGCAAATTGATGCGGGACAAACGGCTTTACGGATCGCCCGAAAGAGAGCGCAAGAAATTCGCGAACGTCAGGAAAGAAGAGCGTCACACGGTGAACGGAGCAAACAGAAAGGAGGGCTTGCCCGCATCGTTTTAAATGCACGCCGCAACCTGTCTGAAAACAGCTCCGCCAAGTTGAAAGAAAAACACTCCGGAATCATTAACGACAATCAACAACGCTTATCCGCCCTAAAAGGAAAACAACAGAGGAACAGCGAATTAAAGATTAATCTTGAGGACGCCAAACTGCATGATGGAAAAGTTTTGATTGCGGCTGAAAATTTGAATTTTGGGTACACGGAAAACAAATACCTGTGGCCTTCTCCGTTAGACACGGAAGTTCGAAGCGGAGAAAGAATACACATTCTCGGGGACAACGGGAGTGGAAAAACAACATTGATCAAACTCTTGCTGGGTGAGCTTTCACCAACACAAGGCCATGTCTCCCGGGCAGATTTTTCATATATCTATCTTGATCAAGAGTATGCTCGGGTCAACAAAAAAACTGACGGTGTTGGAATTAGCAGAACAACACAACGAAAACAACCTGTCCGACCACGAAATAAAACTGCGGCTTAATCGCACATTGTTTCCCCAAGAGACCTGGGATAAAACTGTCAAGCGTTGAGTGGAGGTGAACGTATGCGCCTTTACTTATGCTGCCTGATGATTTCCAACCACGTCCCGGATATTTTCATATTGGATGAGCCTACGAATAATCTTGATATCTCAAGTTTATCGATACTGGCCCATACCATCAAAAAGTATCGGGGGGGTACGGTACTGGTTATTTCCCATGATGCATATTTCATCAATGAGATCGGGGGGTAACAAAGAGCATTCAATTGTAAGTTGTGAATTACATTTCTCAAATTATCGGCAATTTATATTTCATATTGCCAAAATATTGATTTACATTTGTGCCATCAAAAACACAACATCATAGCAACCGACAGATTACATATCAACAAATTAAAAGAGTGTTTTGGAGACATGCATAACTTCAATACCAGTGATATTTCCAATTTTTATCGGAGTCTTGAACCTGATGTAAAACAAGCAACGATCAATTGGAGAGTCTATCATTTGGTTTCAAAGGTGTCCTGGAGCGAAGAGGGCGTGGAGTATACAAGATTGGCAGAACTACTATTTTTGTTCCCTATTTAGATAATAAGACCGAATCTATTTACAAGAAAATTCTTTCGGAATTTCCATACAGTACCGTTTGTGTGTGGGATACGTCGTTGTTGACTGAATTTACGTTGCATATTTCCAACAACCATTTCACGTTGATCGAATTGGACAAGGAGAGCATCGAGTCCGTATTCTATTCACTGAGGGAAAATTATAACCCGGTGTTTTTAAACCCCCAACAATGGTATCCTGGAACAATACGTTTTCAATTCCAACACTCCCCTCATTGTAAAACCCCTGATTTCAGAAGCCCCCTCTCCAATCTATAAGCAACATCAATACGATTACCATTGAAAAGATACTGGTCGATTTGTGCTGTGATGAAGATTTGTTCCAGTTTTACCAGGGCAGTGAAAAAAAAGGATTTTCAATGAAGCTTATGCGAAATACACAGTTAACAACAACAAATTGTTGAGATATGCATCTCGCAGGGGGGGAAGAAAAGAAGAAATTGAAAAAAATGATAAATCAAATTAAGATCGATCAAATATGAACTTCACCCCCCCAGGGCAACGCATTACCAATCGAAATGAGGACTTCCTTGTTACCGATGTGGAAGAAAACAACGGTAAATGGATTCTTTCTGTAGAAGGTATTTCTGAATTGGTAAAGGCAAACACTTTATTTTCGATACCAGCATCGACCATACTATTCGTGTGATCGATCCGACAGAGACCCGGCTGATTGCAGATTACGATCAAGGATACCGCAAGACCAAACTATTTATTGAAAATCATATTCGCAATTCCACCGTTTACAGCAATCGTATAACTGTGGCCCACAAAGCTGCTTTCAACATGGCTGATTACCAGTTGGAGCCCACATTAAAAGCGTTTCAACTTCCCCCCCGGCCCCCCCGACTGTTGATTGCCGATGGTGTGGGACTCGGCAAAACGGTTGAGGTGGGTATCTTCCTTGCTGAAATGATCAAACGGGGGGGCAAAGGCAAGCGAATATTGGTCCTGGCATTGAAGTCCATCCTCTCCCAGTTCCAACAGGAGATATGGAATCGATTTGCCATTCCACTGGTGCGCCTGGATTCGGACGGGATTTCCAGAATCAAATCTGAACTCCCGATCAACAAGAATCCCTTCGACTATTACGATAAGACCATCGTATCCATAGACACCTTGAAAAACAATGCCAAGTTTCAACACTATATCGAAAAAAACACGCTGGGACATTGTGGTTATCGATGAATGCCATACTGTTGCAAACAGCTCTTCGCAGCGGGGGGGAGGGCTAGCACAATTGCTCAGTACCAAGTGCGAGTCGCTGATTCTCACCTCAGCCACTCCTCACAACGGAAAACCGGAAAACTTTGCCAACCTCGTCAACATGATTGAGCCGCTGGCCATCAAAGAGGAGTACAATTATTCACGGGAAGATATCAAGGATTACTATGTACGTCGGTTTAAAAATGATATTGACGATGATGCCGTACGATCCAATTTTCAGGATCGTGAGGTCGTATCCATCCATGCCCAGCTCAGCGACGCAGAGAATGAGTTTCTACAGATCCAGCAAAATATAAAGTTTGCAGCCCTGCAGAACCTTATGCCGGACGATATTTCCACTGATTTGTTCGGAAAGCAAACCAGCAACAAACAGAAAAAAAGATTTGCTTTTTGCCATTGGTCTGTTCAAGTCCTACATGTCATCTTCCGAGGCAGCATTAAAGTCCATTGAAAACAGGATCAGTAAACTGGATGCACTCACAGAACAGGAAGATATTGTGGAGCAGAACCGTGATGTTCTGTACAATTTGAAGGCGAAACTGGAAGCAATCATCCATCATAAACAGGATGCCAAATACCTGGCATTTAGAAAAAAAAGTTAATCGACCTTGGCTGGTATGGAAGAAAGAGAGATTTCAGAATCGTTGTTTTTGCTGAGCGGA
>JMBV01000280.1_pt1 | contig 18016 bp, 24 predicted proteins | sample 616531 | NCBI WGS metagenome assembly JMBV01 (sample SAMN02727904, study PRJNA239997) | anaerobic digester metagenome | biome: anaerobic digester; isolation source: mesophilic anaerobic digester inoculated with municipal waste water sludge... | place: Germany: Bielefeld University, CeBiTec ...
GCCGCTGGAATCAGTAACGTGTTTATCCCAAGAATCCCTATCTATAGCGATCAATCCCAACCCTCCCTCCGCTAATCATTCGCAATTAACATATTACGCAACAGCCCGCGGGAATCCTCCTAGTGGTTGCTGTTTTGTTCATGATTTTCGGCTTTTATTAAGGCTTTAGGAATATCGTCTCCATTTGGCCCGGTATCAATGCTATTACTCGCCTTTTCCGGCCGGCGTTCCGAAATCAGGAGAGCCTTGTGAGCGATTCTCTGTATGAGATCGGGGGGGATTATCTAATAATATGAGTGAGATTGCAAAAATGGAGGTTCGATATGAAAAATACATAACGATCGATGGCAACGAGGCGGCCGCCCATGTAGCATATGCCTTTACAGAGGTAAGTGCTATTTATCCCATCACCCCTTCTTCGCCCATGGCAGAATGGGTCGATGAGTGGAGTGCTCGGGGGGGCGTTTGAACTTATTCGGCGAACCGGTGGAGGTGGTGGAAATGCAGTCCGAAGCGGGCGCTGCCGGTGCAGTTCACGGCTCTTTGGCGGTGGGCGCCTTAACTACCACGTTCACCGCCTCGCAGGGTTTGCTGTTGATGATTCCCAATATGTATAAGATCGCGGGTGAACTACTTCCCTGTGTTTTTCACGTGAGTGCCAGGGCCATCGCTACCCATGCCCTCTCCATTTTCGGTGACCATCAGGACGTTATGGCGTGCCGGCCCACCGGATTTGCCCTGCTGGCTGCTACCAATGTCCAGGAAGTGATGGATTTGGGCTGCATCGCCCATTTGGCGACGCTCAGCGCCCGCATCCCTTTCCTGCATTTCTTTGATGGTTTCCGTACATCTCACGAATTTCAAAAAAAATAGTCCCTCTTGAATACAGCGAAATGGAACAGCTGTTGGATAGGAAGGCCCTAGCCGAATTTCGCCGGCGCGGCTTAAGTTCGGCCAATCCCGTCACAAGGGGGGGTTCGGCCCAAAACCCTGATATCTATTTTCAGGGGCGGGAAGCGGCAAACCGCTTTTATGAGGCTGTCCCGGAAATAGTGGAGGATTACTGCAAACGTTTTGGCGCCTTGACGGGCCGCCATTATCAGCTTTTTGATTATTACGGCCACCCGCAAGCGGAAGAAGTCATTGTGGCTATGGGCTCGGTCTGCGACACGATTGAAGGTACGATAGACTATCTTTCAGAGCGGGGGGGCAACAAAGTAGGCCTGGTTAAAGTGCGTTTGTATAGGCCTTTTTCCGGCCACCATCTTCGCGCAGCGCTTCCGGCTACTGTGAAAAAGATAGGCGTCTTGGATCGAACGAAAGAGCCCGGTTCTTTGGGCGAACCTTTGTACCTGGATGTTTTCAAGGCCTGTGAGCCCATGGATTCAGCGCCAATCGTTGTGGGCGGCCGCTATGGTCTAGGTTCCAAGGACACTAGGCCTGCTCAAATTGCGGCGGTGTACCGCAATCTGCGGCAGGAGCAGCCCTTAAACGGTTTTACACTCGGTATTATTGACGATGTGACCCACACTTCGTTGGTGGAAGGGGGAGGCAATAGATACCACCCCCCCCGCCGGGACTATCAGCTGCAAGTTTTGGGGCCTTGGTTCGGATGGAACTGTGGGGGCGAATCAGGGTGCGGTGCGGATTATCGGGGGGGAACATACCGATCTGTTTGCCCAGGCCTATTTTCTTATGACAGCAAGAAATCGGGGGGGTACCACAATTTCCCACCTGCGTTTTGGGCCCAAACCGATCAAAGCCCCCTATCTGGTGGATCAGGCGGACTACATTGCCTGTCACAATCCTGCCTTTGTCAACAACTATGACCTACTGGCGGGGATCAAAGAGGGGGGGCGTATTCGTACTGAATTGCCCATGGAAATCAGATGATCTGGAAGAGCATTTGCCCAGCGCGCTCAAACGCACCATTGCGGAGCGAAAGGTGAGGTTTTACATTATTAACGCGATCGATATCGCCGGCAAATTAGGCTTAGGAAATCGGATCAACATGGTGATGCAGGCGGCCTTTTTTTAAACTGGCCGAAGTTATCCCGGTTGAGCAGGCGATTGGTTATCTGAAAGAATCGGTGCAGACCCTTTATGGCAGCAAGGGCGATGAAGTTGTGCAGATGAATTTTTCCGCCATTGATCAAGGTGTCTCAGCACTGCAGAGGATCTCCGTGCCGGAAAAATGGGGTTCCGCGGCGGATGATGTAGAAAACGAACACGGTAGGCTGCCTGAATTTGTGAAAAACATCCAAGTGCCCATGATGCGCCATGAGGGTGATGATCTGCCGTGAGCGCTTTCGTCGGTAGAGAGGACGGGACCTTTCCCAACGGTACAACAGCCTATGAAAAAAAAGGGGGGGTATCGCGGTTTTGATTCCCCAGTGGCAACTGGAAAACTGCATTCAGTGCAATCAGTGTTCTTTCGTCTGCCCCCATGCGGTTATTCGTCCGTTTTTGTTGGACCGGGCTGAGATAGAACGGGCGCCCGCAAGCTTTGCGACAAAAAAAAGCAGTCGGTAGGGGACTGGGTGAATTGGGCTACCGCATTCAAGTCAGCCCGCTGGATTGCACCGGCTGTGGTAATTGTGCCGATGTCTGCCCGGCACCGGCGAAGGCGCTGGTTATGCAGCCCGCGCCGGAAGAAATAGACGCTCAGGCAGAGAACTGGGAATATGCCTTGACAGTTGCTAACAAGGCGGATTTAGTGGATTGGACCACTCTGAAAAACAGCCAATTTCGCATACCGCTCTTTGAATTCCACGGCGCCTGCCCCCCCGGCTGTGGTGAGACACCCTATCTGCGCCTGCTGACCCAGCTTTTTGGGGAGCGCATGATTATCGCCAACGCAACGGGCTGTTCCTCCATTTATAGTGCCAGTGCACCTAGTTTCCCGTACACTACCGGGCCGGACGGACAGGGGCCCGCTTGGGCCAACTCGCTTTTTGAGGATAATGCCGAATTTGGCCTGGGCATGCACGCAGGTACTAAACATCAGCGCCGCCATCTGGCCCGTCTGATTGAAGAACTTAAACGGGACGCCCCCCCCACAAAGCAGGTGCAGGAAGCCTGTGAGAAATGGCTGGCCGGCCGAGAAGAACCCCCCCTGGCCAGCGCTGTGGCGGGCAGGGATCTTGTGCAGCTTGTGGCGCAGTTGCGCGGTGATTCTCGGGCGGCAGAAATTTTGGCCGGGCAGCACTTGCTCAGCAAGCAATCGCAGTGGATCATCGGCGGCGACGGCTGGGCTTATGATATCGGTTATGGGGGGCTTGATCATGTTCTGTCCCTGGGTGAAGATGTGAATGTTTGGTGCTGGATACGGAAGTCTACTCCAATACGGGGGGCCAATCTTCGAAAGCGACCCCCCCACCGCCGCAGTGGCTAAATTTGCGGCAGCGGGAAAACGGATTCGCAAAAAAAGACCTGGGGGGGCGGATGGCCATCACCTATGGCTATGTGTATGTGGCTCAAATTGCCATGGGCGCCAATATGAACCACACCATTCGCACCATCCTGGAGGCAGAAAGCTATCCCGGGCCATCTTTGATCATCGCTTACTCCCCCCCCTGCATCAATCACGGCATCCGCACCGGCATGGGTACCAGTATCTTACAGGAAAAAAAAGAGCGGTTGAAGCCGGCTACTGGCATCTGTACCGGTATAACCCGCTTTTAAAGGAGAAAGGCGAGAATCCCTTCAGCCTTGATTCGAAAAAGCCCAGCGCTTCCTTTAAGGATTTCCTCATGAGTGAAGTGCGCTATTCTTCGCTGCAGCGCTCTTTGCCCGGCGAGGCAGAAGTATTGTTTAAACAAGCGGAGGCCGAAGCGGGCGAACGTCTGCGTGAATATGAGCGTCTGGCCGGTGTTGGCGACTAACCAAAAAGAAGCGGGGACCATCCCGCTTCAACTTATTTTTGATTTTGGTTAACCCATTCCCTGGCCAGTTCCACATCTTGGTCATCGGGCAGAGGAACCTTTGAAGCCGGTTTTTTTGTGCCTGATGTTCGCCCATGCAGCGGTACAGTGCTGTTCTACGGGCAAGCCCCGCGTTTTTTTTCCATTTTTGCTTAGACTCATCCAATGCCTTTCCTCCTCTCGCGCTTAGTTTGGGAAAAGGCACTGTGCCTATGAGCTTTTTTTGCCGTTACCACGATTTGACAAAGATGGCGCACACACTTAGACTGAAAACAGCATTAGTATTCGTTTTAACTATCCATAAGAGGTGATTCTATGCCGAAAAAAAAGAAATGGCCCTCGCACCCGCACCGCCAAAGTGCAGCAGCGCAGAGCTCGCCGGGCCGAAATAACGGAGCGCCTGCACGAGATCTCTCGTCTGGGCCCCCCCGAAGCTGCCTTGCAGGCGCTGGGCAGTTCTTTTCAAGGTTTGTCGGAAGAGGCGGTAGAGGCCGGCCGGGAACGGTACGGTGATAACGTTGTCACTAAAGGCGAGCAGGAATCGCTGCTTAAAAAGCTGCTCGGCTCTTTTGTCAACCCCTTCACGGTTGTTTTAATCGTCTTAGCGGTTTTATCATATATCACCGATGTCTGGTTGGCCGCACCCGCAGAGAAGGATCCCATGACCGTCATCATCATCCTTGTCTTAGTCCTAATTAGCGGGATCTTACAATTTGTGCAGGAAGCCAGATCGGGTAACGCCGCGGCCGCGCTGCAGGAAATGATCAAGATTACCACTGCGGTCGAGCGGGTGGAAACGGGCAGAAAAGAGATGGATCTTGATGAGGTTGTGGTTGGTGACATAATCCATTTGGCCGCGGGGGGGGACATGATCCCCGCCGACCTGAGAATCCTGCGGGCAAAGGACTTGTTTGTAAGCCAAGCGGCTTTAACCGGTGAAAGCGAGCCGGTGGAGAAACTGGGCAGGGCCGCGGAACCTAAGGATGCGGAGGGCCTCACCGATATTGTTAACCTAGCTTTTATGGGTACCGATGTGGTGAGCGGGGCGGCTGTAGGAGTTGTGGCCGCCACGGGCGATGATACCGTTTTTGGCGATATGGCACAGGACGTGGGCCAAATTGAGGTAAAAACAAGCTTTGAAAAGGGGGTCCACTCCGTTTCTTGGGTATTAATCAAATTCATGCTGGCCATGGTGCCGGTGGTACTGCTGATTAATGGCTTAACCAAAGGAAACTGGCTGGAGGCAACTCTGTTTGCCATTTCGATCGCGGTGGGCCTGACTCCCGAGATGCTGCCTACCATCGTTACGGCCAGCCTTTCTAAGGGTGCCATTGCCATGTCCAAGAAGAAAACGATCATTAAAAACTTGAATTCAATTCAAAATTTAGGTTCCATTAACATTCTCTGTACAGATAAAACGGGAACCCTTACGGAAGACCGGGTTGTCTTGGAATACTACCTCGATGTGCACGGAGAACCGAGTGTGCGTGTTTTGCGCCACGGTTTTTGAACAGCTACTTCCAAACGGGATTAAAAAAACCTCATTGATAAGGCTATCATTACCCGAACCGAGAATCGCGCCGCGGCTGAACCGACCTACAGGGGTTGACCGAGTTTTACGAAAAGGTTGATGAGATCCCTTTGATTTTGAAAGGCGCCGCATGAGTGTGGTAGTAGAGGACCGCAACGGGAAAACCCAGATGGTTACCAAGGGCGCTGTGGAAGAGATCCTTCCATCTGCTCCCACGTGGAATTTGAGGGCAGCGTGGGGGGGCCGCTCACGGATGGGATCAGGGAAAGCATTAACGAAACGGTGGGGGGGCTTTAAACGACAAGGGTATGCGGGTCATTGCGGTGGCACAAAAAAACAAATCCGCCCCCTGTGGGTGCTTTCGCGGTAAAAGATGAAAACGAGATGGTCTTAATCGGTTATTTGGCATTCTTAGATCCGCCTAAAGAAACTACCGCCGCCGCCATTGAAGGGCTGCACGAATACGGCGTTGAAGTGAAGGTGCTTACCGGTGACAATGAACGGGTTACCAGAGCCATTTGCCAGCAGGTGGGCCTTCCGGTGGAAAATCTGTTATTAGGCGCGGATGTGGAAGAAATGGACGACCAAAGGCTGCGAGAAGTGGTGGAAGTTACTACCGTGTTCGCTAAGCTGTCACCGCAGCAAAAACGCGGGTGGTGACCGCACTGCGGGATAATGGCCATTCCGTCGGATTTTTAGGCGATGGCATTAATGATGCGGCCGCAATGCGCGCCTCCGATGTGGGAGTTTCTGTGAATAACGCGGTGGATATTGCTAAAGAATCTGCAGATGTGATTCTTTTGGAAAAAGATTTAACCGTGCTGGAACAGGGAATTATCGAAGGGCGCAAAACATACGGGAATATGATTAAGTACATTAAAATGACGGCCAGTTCCAATTTTGGCAACGTTTTTTTCGGTGCTCGTGGCCAGTGCCTTTCTGCCGTTTTTACCCATGGCAGCCATCCATCTGGTGCTGCTGAATTTGATTTATGACATTTCCTGTATATCGCTTCCTTGGGACAACGTTGATGAAGAGTTTTTGCGCGTACCCCCCCGCAGGTGGGATGCATCGTCCATCGCCAGTTTCATGCTCTGGATCGGGCCCACCAGCTCAATTTTTGACATTACCACTTTTGCCCTGATGTATTTTATCATCGCACCCAAGCTTGTGGGCGGTAAACTGTTCAGCCAGCTGACCGATCCCGCTTTGCAGGCGCAGTACATCGGAATTTTCCAAGCGGGCTGGTTTGTGCTTTCCATGTGGACCCAAACTTTGGTAATTCACATGATTCGAACGCCGAAAATTCCGTTTTTGCAGAGCAGGGCATCGGCGCCTGTCGTTTTGCTGACCTTCGCCGGAATTATCGTACTCACAATCATCCCCCCCTTCACTGCCTTTGGGGCCGCAATCGGCTTACAGCCCCCCCTGCCCCCCCCGTCTATTTTGCCTGGCTTTTGCTCACGGTGGCTTTGTATATGGCGGTGGCCCAGTGGTTCAAAAATATTTACGTCCGCCGGTACGGAGAATTGCTCTAAAGCCGACAGGAAATCGGCCCGCCATCGTCAAATAGTAGGGTGACATTGAAAAGGGGGGGTGAGAGTGTGTCGGTTACGTTTAGTGGAAAAGAAATGTTACAGTTAATTACGGAGCTGGTCTCGATTCCCAGTCCGTCCGGCTACACCGGCGAAATTATAGAACATATTCGTGTGTATCTGACTGATCTGGGCATCTCTTGTTTCGTCACGCATAAGGGAGGGTTGGTGGCCAGTGTCCCCGGGAAGAATCGGGAAAAGCACCGCTTTGTTACCGCGCATGTGGATACGCTGGGCGCTATGGTGAAAGAAATAAAAAGCAGCGGTAGGCTGCGCCTCACGAAGATAGGCGGTTCGCGTTGGGCTCATGTTGAGGGTGAATACTGCCAAATCTTCAATGCGTCCCAAACATTTACCGGTACCATTTTAATGCACCAGACATCGGTGCATGTCTATCAGGACAGCGCGGAAGCCAAAAGAAACCAGGACAATATGGAAGTGCGCATCGATGAGAAAGTCAATAGCGCGGAAGACGTGGCAAAACTGGGGATCCGCGTCGGCGATTTCGTTGCTTTTGACCCTCGGGTGGAGATTTTGCCCAGCGGTTTTATTAAATCGAGGCATCTTGATGATAAAGCGGGGTAGGCATAATTCTTTACATTCTCCAGGAAATGGTGGAGCACGGCCTTGAATTGCCCTACACTACGCATTTCTTGTTCTCCAATGCGGAGGAGATCGGCTATGGGGGGGGCAACTCCAATATACCGCCGCAAGTGGTGGAATATGTTGCGGTGGATATGGCCGCCATCGGCGATGGCCAGGCCAGCGATGAATTCAATGTTACGATCTGCGCCATGGATTCGTCCGGTCCCTACCACCTTGGCTTACGGGAGCACTTGGCGGATTTAGCCTCGGTGCACCAAATCGGGCATAAAATTGACATTTATCCCTTCTACGGTTCAGATGCCAGCTCTGCCCTCAGAGCGGGGCATGATGTCAAGCACGCCTTGATCGGCCCGGGTATCGATGCGTCGCATGCCTTTGAACGCACTCACGTTGATGCCGTGATCAACAGCTCCAAACTCTTGTACTACTACCTGCTCTCGCCGCTGTGTGTGTAGCGCCGCGATTGAATTTAGCCCTCTTACGAGGGCTTTTTTTATGCCCGCTTCTGTGTATTGTCAATATTAGGGTTTTCCTTTCATAAGACTGCTCTTTTCAGGGTATCCTGTGTTAGTAGACATACAAAGGTGGTGGGTGAATTGAAAATCTTAATGCTATCCTGGGAATACCCTCCCAAGGTAATCGGGGGCTTGGCAAGAGCGGTTGCGGATTTATCCCAAGCCTTGGTTGAAATTGGGCATGAAGTTGCGGTTGTAACGGGCGATTGGCCCGATTGCGAACCGACCGAATACGTAAACGGGGTGCGAGTGTACCGGGCCAACCAGTTTTTTTTCCCAAGCCCATGGGATTTTTGGACGAAGTGCATTTCATGAATTACCATCTGGCGCAGAAGGGCATCGAGCTTTTAAACAGCGACAACTTTGATCTTGTGCACGCCCACGACTGGCTGGTGGCACCAAGTGCGAAGGTATTGAAGCATGCCTTTCAAAAGCCGCTGATTGCCACTATCCACGCAACCGAATGGGGCGCAACAACGGCCTGCACAATGATCTGCAGCGCCACATCAGTGATTTGGAATGGTGGCTTACCTATGAGGCCTATCGGGTAATCTGCTGCAGCAGGTACATGGAAGATGAGCTGCGCCGTATCTTCCAGGTGCCTGAAGATAAGCTCCATGTCATACCAAACGGGGTTCGGATGGAGGAGTTCTCCAACGTTCACGCTGACCTGAATCAATGGCGCAATAACTGGGCCCGGCCCGAGGAAGATATTGTGTTATATGTGGGCCGTCATGTGTTTGAAAAAGGAATCGATCTGCTGCTCGAAGCGGCCCTGGAAATTCTGCCGAAGCGGCCCTGCACAAAGTTCATTATCGCCGGCAAAGGCCCCCCCATGCGGGATGAACTTATGGGCCGAGCCTGGGATATGGGTCTGGGCGAGAAGGTTCTTTTTCCCGGGTTCATTGATGATCAGACGCGCAACAGCCTATATCGTTTGGCGTCGGCCGCCGTCTTTCCCAGCCGTTATGAACCATTTGGCATTGTCGCTTTGGAGGCGATGGCCGGTGAAGCCCCGGTCATTGTTAGTGATGTGGGCGGATTTTATGAAACAGTTGAGCATGGAGTCAACGGCCTTACTTTCTATGCGGGCAATGCTCATTCGTTAGCGGACAGCATTCTGCGCCTTCTGCAGGATAAAGCGTTGGCGAGCGCCCTAAAAAAAACAGGCTTTAAAAGATGTTTCGGAAGACTACAATTGGGAAACGATAGCACTTGAGACTTTGGCTTGCTACGGACGGGAACGGGCTGCCCTGCGAATGCGGGAGCCGATTTATGAGCGTTACCACGTCACGGCCGAACTTCCTCAGAAAGGAGCCCCCCCTCTACGTGAAAGCAGTAATCATGGCCGGCGGTGAAGGAACCCGGCTGCGGCCGCTTACCTGCAGCCTGCCTAAGCCCATGGTCCCCATTTTGAACAAACCGATGATGGAACATATCCTCAACCTTCTTAAAAGGCATGGAATTACCCGCATAGCCAGCACACTGTGTATATGCCCGGCGAAATTGAGAATTACTTCCAAGACGGATCTCGCTTTGGCGTGGAAATGGAATACTACGTGGAAACCCAACCACTGGGAACGGCGGGCAGCGTGAAAAATGCCCACCGTTTTCTGGACGACACGTTTTTTTTGTGGTCAGCGGCGATGCCTTAACGGATATCGACCTGAGTGCCGCGGCACAATTCCACAGGCAAAAGGGTGCAGCCGTAACCTTGGTGTTGTCCCGGGTAGCCAATCCCTTAAGCTACGGCGTGGTGCTAATTGACGCGGAGGGGGGGCGGATCACTCAGTTCTTGGAAAAGCCAAGCTGGAGCGAGGTCTTCAGCGATACGGTCAATACCGGTATCTATATTTTGGAACCGGAAATTTTTGATCTGGTGGCTTTAGGTGAAAAAGTCGATTTTAGCAGGGATTTATTCCCGGAACTCTTACGCAAAGGCTTTCCCATGTACGGCTGGGTGGCGGACGGTTATTGGTCCGACATCGGCAATCTCGATGTTTATCGTAAAGCGCACCGGGATTGCCTTGACGGTAAGGTACGTTTGGACCTTCCCACCGCCCACAGGGGGGGAATCTTTATTTAGAAGAAGGGGGGGTGGAAATCCATCCCGAAGCAGAGGTGGAAGGCCCGGCCTATTTCGGCCGCGGCACTCGCATCGGGGGGGCAGGGGCCTCGATCGGCCCCCCTATTGTGTTTTTGGGCATTACAATCAAATTTCGCCCCCCCGGGCCGGCCTGAAAAGATGTGTTCTTTGGTCCGGGGTGCAGATTGGCCCCCCCGTGCCCAGCTGCGGGGCTGCGTGTGTGCGGGTAATGCCCGGTTGCAGTCTGATGTGCAGGTCTATGAGGGGGCGGTGCTGGGCGCAAAGGTGCAGGTGGGCAGTTTAACTACGATCGCGGCTAACACTAAAATTTGGCCCGAAAAAAATAATTCCCAGCGGCAGCAAACTGCGGCAGTCTATCATTTGGGGGGGTCCAAGAAAGGGCCTCGTTATTCAACAAAATGGGATTGGCGGGGGGGATTTTCGCGGGGGGGATCTTACACCGGAGGCCATTACTCAGGTTGGCCTGAGTTACGCCGCTTTTTTTGGGTAAGGGCGGTAGGGTTTTGACCACTCATGCGCCTTCTGAATTGGCCTCACTGGCGGTCGACGCCCTCAGTATCGGTTTGAGGGGGGGCGGCGGGCTGCAAGTTCTGGACGGGGGGGGCGGTTACCGGTAAGATAACTCGCTTCGCCGTGCAGTACCTAGGGCTGGAAGGGGGGGCGCTGCATTGTAATTCATCCTCGGGCAATCAAGTGCTTATAGAATGCTGGGATGGAAGGGGGCGGCCCCCCTCTCTAAGGCGGACCAGAGAAAATTGGAAAACATTTTTTTGCGCGAAGATTTTCCCAGACTAGGCTGGCAGGATCTTGGCACTTTGGCGCCTGCACCCGACTTTCGCCACAGCTATTTGGCAAGTATGGCACATCACTACCCCGCCGGTGAACCCGGTTTTAAAGTGGGCTTTTTTTGCCTCCACTTTGGAACCCGGCTCTTTTGGAAGGCTCGCTAAGGACTTTTGAGCCTGGCAGGTTATAAGCCGGTAGAGCGGAAGGAAGGGCTGCCCACGCTGGTGATCCAGGACCAAAATTGGTTTTCCTCGATGAACAGGGCAGGCGCCTCACGGAAGACGGTTGGTGGCAGATTTTTATCCAAGCACTGCAAAGGCGGGAATTGGATCAAGTGGCGATCCCGATCAACCTTTCGGCTACTGTGGCGCAGGAAGCGCAAGAACGGGGTGTGCAGGTGCGGTGGACCAAAATGGAACCTGCTTTTGGATGGAGGCAGCCGCCGAACTGGGTGTTTTACCCGCCGGTAAACAGGAGATTTTTCCCCCCCACATTGAACCCTTGGCGAGCATTGGTGAACTTTTACACTTCATCAGCAGCGGCCAAGGCAGACTGAGTGCCGGCAAACCCGCATCTTTCCGGCAATCTACGGGTGCACTGCCCTTGGGAAGAAAAGGGGCGAATTATGAGGCAGCTGATTCAGACTGCCGATTCGGAGCGTACCTTATATCTGGACGGGATTAGAGTCAACCACGATACCGGTTGGGTCTTGGTTGTGCCGGATGGAGATGAACCGGTTTTTCGCATCTATGGTGAAGCCAAAACTGAAAAAGAAGCCGGTAGGCTCGTTGAACGATATGTCGATTTGATCAAAAGTTACAAAAGTGAGGAGCGATAGGTTGATGGCAGCTATTTCCCAGCCGAAAGTTGCGTTTTTTTTGTATGGAATATGGTTTAGACGAATCCTTTCCCATTTATTCGGGTGGTTTGGGTGTTTTGGCCGGTGACATTTTAAAAACTGCGCACGATCTGCAGTTCCCGTATGTGGGAATCGGCATTCTGTGGCATGAAGGCTACTCGGAACAATATTTGGACCAGGATGGCTTCCCCCCCTGCCACAGTCGTCAGGAATATGATCGTTCTCACTTGGAAGATATAGGGGGTTACGATCGAGCTTTGGATCCGCGGCGAACAGGTGGCCTGCAAGGTCTGGAAAACGGAGCTTTTGGCAATGCGCCCCTTTATCTTTAGACGCTGATCTCCCGGGCAGCCCCCCCCACGGCTGGATTACGCGCCAGCTTTACGCGGGAGCGGCGCAGGAGCGGGTGGCAGCAGAAATAGTATTGGGCATCGGCGGCGTCAAACTGCTGCGCCAGATTGGTTTTGAACCGGATGTTTATCATCTTAACGAGGGGGGGCATGCCGTTTTTGCCGGCCTGGAGTTGATTCGGGAGAAGATGGCATTGGGCACAGATTTTGAGACCGCCTGGGAGGAAACCCGCCAACAGACTGTGTTTACGACCCACACACCCGTTATGGCGGGTAACGAAGAACACGATCACGGACTGCTCAGCCAGATGGGGGGGCTTGGGCGGGTTTGGAATACGATCAGGTGGAAAGAATCGGCGGGAACCCTTTCAATATGACTATTGCGGGTTTACGCCTAAGTTATATCTCCAACGGTGTATCCCAACTGCATGGGCCACCGCCAGGGCAATGTGGAGAGGTAATGAAGGCACGGCGCCCATTATCAGTATCACTAACGGGGGGGTACATGTGGACACCTGGCAAAATTCGCAGATTAAGCAGACGTACGATGTCAACGGAAACTTGTGGAAAACACATTTGCAGTTAAAGAAAAAAAATTGCTGCGGGAAATAGAGAACCGCACCGGTGTTGCTCTTGATTTGGATGCTCTGACGATCGGTTTGCCAGGCGGGCCGCGGTCTATAAGCGCAGTGGATTGATTTTTCACAGGCCCCCCCACGTAATAGAACCCTTACTGCGCGAGGGGAACATCCAGCTTGTTTTTTTCGGGCAAAGCCCATCCCGAGGACGATTGGGGCAAACAAATCGTGGCCAATATCGCGGAGATGGCCTATCGTTTCCCCGAAAGCATAGTGTTTTTGGAAAACTACAATATGGAGCTGGGGAAACTTCTTACTTCCAGCTGCGACATTTGGCTGAATACGCCGCAGCGGCCCCTGGAGGCATCTGCCACTTCGGGCATGAAAGCTGCGCTCAACGGGGTGCTTCATTTAAGCGTTCTTGATGGCTGGTGGCCGGAAGGGTGCCTGCATGGGGGGGTAAATGGCTGGCAGTTCGGCGGAGGGTATGAAGGGCCCGAACAGACGATGGTTGATGCCGTTTCACTCTATGAGGTATTATTGAATGAAGTGATTCCTGTCTATTATGAGGATCGCAACCGCTGGCAGGACATGATGAGGGCCAGCATTGCCATGGCAATGCACCGTTTTTCCTCTAAAAGGATGCTGACTGAATACTATAACCTTATGTATCATCCTTCAACAACGCTGCGCAGGATCAAAAAAAGAGATCATGAATGCTATGGCTATCCAATAGGCGGGTATAATTCGTGGCGTTTCGCCCCCCGTTTTGGGTTATACTGGGGGGCAAGGAGGGACGCCATGTATAGTACCGATTATGAGAGGCTGAAAAAAAGACTTGCACTCACTTCTGGCGGGGGGGAGACGAACTGGCTTGCCAATCTGGCTAATACAGCGGCCTTTATTTTTCAAGAGTTGCGAGGAATCAATTGGGCGGGTTTTTATCTGCTGGAGGGGGGGTCCGAACTGGTATTAGGTCCTTTCCAGGGAAAACCGGCTTGTGTTCGTATTGCGGTGGGTAACGGGGGGGTGTGCGGTACCGCGGCGCAGCGCAGGCAGTCCATAGTTGTCCCCGATGTGCATAAATTTCCCGGCCACATCGCCTGTGATCCCGCCTCAAGATCAGAAGTGGTTATACCCATGATCGCGGCCGATGGCCGCCTTTTGGGCGTTCTCGATGTGGACAGCCCCCCCACATAGAGCGTTTTGGTGCCTCGGACAGCGCGGGTTTAGGCGGCCTTGTGCGCATCCTGCTTTCTAGCGGCCGGTGGCCTGGGTTACCACCAGCTTAGATCCGTATTGATACTGAAACACCTCTGCTCGGCGTGTGGCATCTCTGATTTCTAAATCCCGTTTTGGCTGCCGAAACGGTCAGCTCGCAGACCCCCCCGTTCGTTAAGCGGGCCTGAACATGGGTTACCGCCCCCCCGGTGCGCGATCGATCAAGGCTGTGGGCAATCTGCAGCAGTGGCGCCAGTTTTTCCACACGTTCAATATCGTGGGTTTCAATCGGGCCGTTCGCAGCATAATGTTCCAAGTTAATTCGAAATAATTGATCGTGGGAAGCGGCAAGATATGCTATAAGAACACGCTCCCGATGGGTCAGCCCTTTAAGGGGGCGAATTTAACACCGCATATAACGTATGTTTTTCCAAGCTTTCCACACTAATGACCACGCCCAGCTCGTGCATGAGGCCTGCCACCAGCAACAGCCGCCGTTCCCAACTGCCCAGGCCGTGCAGGGGCTGCAGCTGATCAAAGAGTGTAACAGCCAGATTAGAAACGCGCCGCAGATGGTTTTCATCTAGATTATAGTAATCGATCAGGTTTTGGTGTGGTGTGTGAGGACGTTGAATACGATGGGGGGGTCCCGGGGGGGATAAATATGTTTGAAAATAACCCATCGCGGATACTGCTGACGCTGACTTTTAGCTCAGAACCCTGCGTCACTTGCAGCAGCTTATAAATTATGCCGATGCCGGTCACACTTAGATCGGCCCTTGCTCTTTCCAGCCCGGGCACTTGGCGGCGAGCGGCCAAATCCATGGCGCTGAGCATGTGGTAGATTTCACCTACCGCGTTGGTGGGGATTATGATTCCGTCAGTGAGATCGGGTACATAACTGACGTGGTTGCGGTAGATACGGGCTAGCGAACGGAAGGTACCGCCCACACCAATCAAATTAGACCGGCCCTTCAGCCAGGGAATGGACACGAAACTTTCCTCCAGAAATGTTTCTAACCGCCTCAGGTTTTCCGCAGTGGGTAAGTCCTGTAAGGAGAACTTTTCCATCAACGATACTGCCCCCCGAAATCCAAGGTCACTGAGTTTTGGCGCAGGCGATCGGTAAAACCGGCCAATTTGAGAGCACCGCCCCCCCAGATCGGCCATGAGCCCGTCCGTGTCAGTCACACTATTGACCAGCCCTACGTAGCCGAGGAAGGCTTCTTCCTCGCCCGATAACACATCAATTTTAATTCCGTTATCCCGTTCCAGACGGGCTATGAATTGGGCGCTGTTTAAAGCCCTGCGTACCGCTGCGGTGGCAACCGCGATGATCTTGTTCACCTTTCGCACCCGGCATAGTTTTACGAATAAGGCTATTGTCTCCGCGGCGTATTCCATGCCCGTTTCGGTGAGCAAACCGCTGGAGTCGGTGCCGCTGCGCAGGCGAACCGTTTCCTTAAGGTTTTCTATCTGATGGTGGGCTCGGTTTTCTTTTACGTCGATAATTATCAAGCGTACAGAATTGGAACCCATATCGATTATCCCGATTCGATCCATGTGCAGGCCTCCTCAGCTAGGATACTTTTATTGTAACAGATTCACCGTGGCACGCAAGGGGTGCGAAGCGCCCACCTTCACTATTCTTGACAGATTTTGGGGTTGTCAGTATAATTCTGATCAGAATAGGAAGGTGAACGACGTGGAAATCACGCGTAAAACGGAATATGCCATTAACGCTTTGGTGGAATTGGCAGCAAATCCGGGTGAATACATTTCCTCCAAGACGATAGCCGCTCGACAAGAAATTCCCGTTAATTTCTTGCCTCAAATAATAGCTCAACTGAGTGCTAAAGGTTGGGTGGTGGGGGGGGTCAGGGGGGGCCCGGGAGGCGGGGGGGTGCAGCTCAGCACCGATCCGAGTGTGATTACTATTAAAGACGTGATCGAATTAATCGAAGGCCCAATTGCCATCGTAAAGTGCATGACGGAGGAATTCGGTTGTGCGCGCGAGGGTGCGTGCCCATTAGGCCCGTGTGGGAGGAAGCGCAAGAGGCGTTCGTCGGGGGGGTGCTGGAAAAAAAAGAACAATCGCGGATTTGGTATAAATACCCCTGAAATAATGTCTCGGGCAGGAAATATATATCGGGGGTTGAAGTGTGTGATGACAGAGAAATACAAAGGAGTGTCTGGTTTGAAGAGAAAAACACTGGGAATTCTATTATTGGCGGGAATGCTCTTTTCATTGCCAGCCGTGGTTTGCGCGGAGACAATCGGTTTTGTTGATTTTGAGTTTTTGTTTTATTCCCATCCTGAATATGACATAAAAAAAACAAACAACTGCAGGACAAGGCGGAAGAATTGTATCTCAAAGTACAAGAAGAGGCGGAAAAGCTGGAAACGGAAGAAGAAATCAATGAATTAGGCACTTACTACGAATATCAATTTGAACAGATCGAACAAGAAGTGCGCGTGGATTTGGTCACATTTATTCTGAAGGTGATCGAGGAGGTCGCTTTGGAAAACGGTATCACCACGGTACTTCCGGAAAGTTCAATCATTTACGGGGGGGCCTGAATTTGACGGTGCAGGTGGTCGAGAAGATGTACAAGCATTATGGCATTTCGGTTCCTTCTTCGATTAGAGAACTAATGTAACTCTCGGTAGGATATTTTTGAACCGGGTCGAATAATACATAAAACAAACGTGAGAGAGGTGAGGCATTGTCAAAGTGGGAATGCACCGTTTGCGGATACATTTATGATCCTGAAATCGGCGATCCGACGCAAGATATTGCAGCGGGGGTTGACTTCAACGATCTGCCGGATGACTGGGTTTGCCCGGAATGCGGCGTAGGAAAAGAATTGTTCGAAGAGTTATAGAACCCACGAGGAGGAAAAGAAGATGGAGCCCAAAGTTGATCATGATTTGTGCATTGGGTGCGGATTATGCGAAGAAATCTGCCCCCCCGAAGTGTTTCAAATGGGGACGATGATTTAGCCCACGTAGTGGAGGGCGCCGACTGCGAGGCGTCGGGCTGCTGTGAAGAAGCGGCGGAGTCATGCCCCACCGAAGCCATCACCTTATGAGAAAAAAAGCCAGCTGAAACCAGCTGGTTTTCTTTTTTTTCCAGAATCCCCAGAAGTCTACTCGTGTAAGCGGTGTGCCTACAGGGTAAAGTAAGTGTGCAGGGACGGAAGGGGGGGTGAATTTGATGGCATTAGGATCTTCCAGTAAGAACGTAAAGGTTATTCCGGAGGCGTTCCAGGTAATGAACCAGTTCAAATATGAAGTAGCCACCGAGCTGGGCATCAATCCTGAATACAAAACCGGTTATTGGGGGGGCAATATTCCTTCCCGCGAATGTGGTGCCGTTGGTGGACATATGGTAAGACGTATGGTAGCCGCCGCTCAGCAATCGTTACTAGGCCAGGGCGGGGGGGACCCGCGGCCACAGCTACCGGAGGTTTCCGGGGGGGCAGTTTCCCGCAGGAGCCGCCCGTTCAGTAAGAAATAGGTAATTCACTTGAGGGGGGGATGCCTACGGGCATCCTCTCCCGCTAGCGGGGGGGGAGGTGAATTCAGTGGCGCGAAGGAAGAAGGGAAAAACCGCATCTTGGTTCCCGAAGCAGCGCAGGCCATGGACAAGTTCAAATATGAAATGGCCGAAGAGCTGGGAATCAATCCCGAATATAAGACGGGGGGGTACTGGGGGGGTAATATCTCTTCACGTGAGTGCGGGGGGGCAGTCGGTGGCCACATGGTGCGCCGCATGATCGCCGAGGCCGAGCGCAGCCTAGGTAGGCAGGAGGGCGGCTTTAAGTAAGCCGCAGGGGGGGGCGAAGGCCCCTCTTTTTTTGAGCCATTTGCGATGTCCGCAAGAGACGATGACTAGCTGGTCTTCAAAGTCCAAAAATAATCCTTACCCCCCCAAAAAAAACG
>JMBV01000281.1_pt1 | contig 17958 bp, 38 predicted proteins | sample 616531 | NCBI WGS metagenome assembly JMBV01 (sample SAMN02727904, study PRJNA239997) | anaerobic digester metagenome | biome: anaerobic digester; isolation source: mesophilic anaerobic digester inoculated with municipal waste water sludge... | place: Germany: Bielefeld University, CeBiTec ...
ATTTATAGCAAAAGGAGATCGTTCCCTAGGTTCTGCCTATGCTCTAATATTTGTAATATCTACTCTTTTAGTATTTGTTATAATAGATAGAATAACAAAAAGATTATCATATCAAAATAAGGGAGAGGAAATATAATTGGAATTAGAACTACAAAATATATCTGTAACATTATCTAATAAAGAAATACTAAAGTCCGTAAATTTAAAAGTCGAAAATGGTGAATTTATCTCACTTTTAGGTGCTTCAGGATGTGGAAAAAGCACTATGCTAAAAACAATAGCAGGCATAATAAATCAAAGTGAGGGATCCATCTTATTAGGTGGAAATATTGCAGATAAAATTCCCCCTTATAAAAGAAGGACAGTTATTGTTTTTCAAGATTTTAGATTATTTCCCCCCCATATGACGGTTTTAGAAAATATAAGCTTTCCATTAAAAATGCTTGGTGTCCCTAAAAGTGAATGTAGAAAAAAAATCACTTGAACTCCTTAAAAAAAAGTTAAATTGGAGGGCTACGAAAATAGACATGTTGATGAAATGTCTGGCGGACAAATGCAAAGGGTTGCTCTGGCTCGTGCCCTTGCTGCAAAACCAGTAGTATTACTTTTAGATGAACCCTTCTCAAGTCTTGATATTAATTTAAGGAAAGAAATGAGAGAGCTGGTCTTAGAGCTACAAAGGGAATATAAGATAACTACAATATTAGTTACCCATGACCAAGAAGAGGCGTTAACTATGTCTGATAGAATAGCTTTTATGCACAATGGTCAAATAGAACAATATGATACGCCAGAAAATATCTTTAAAAACCCTGCCAATATCATAGTAGCTGATTATTTTTCAGAAGGAACATATATTGATGGGGGGGAAATAATAAATAAAAAAATTTGTTAGTAAATTATTTAGTAGCAATGTAAATAAAGAAAACGGAAAGTATAAATGCCTAATAAGACCAGTGGCCGTAAAAGTAAGTAAATATGATAGTGGCGAATTTATAGTAGTTGACAAAGTATTTCAAGGAGATAATTATTTGCTTAAATTAAATAATACTAATAGCAATTTGAACTTAGAAAGTATTGTTTTAGAGCCTACAGACATTATCGAAGGGGATAGGGTTAATATAGAATTAGATAAGAATAAGCTTATTTACATACCTGTAAAATAAGCTTATTCTCAGTTTTAAATTATTATTTTTCTCCAAAAATCCTATATTGTTTATATACATGTTCTATATATTCATCTACATCCCTTATTTTCGGTATAATAACCTTTCTCGTCTTACCTTTTCCAAATAACATGCCCTTTTTCATACTTTCTTCATCTGGGGGGGCAATATCTAGAGTATTTTCTATAAACAAATGTGGGTTTAAAAGGGCTGCTGCTGATAGTATATCCCATATATATATTCCCTCATTCTCAAAAACATTTTTCTCTCTATGGAACCAATATAAACTATTTTCATATAGCCATCTTTCAAAATCATTTCCCTCTTTTAGTTTATTAAATCTTTCTCTAGTAAAAAAAATCCATCTAAACAAGTATTTCCAGTAGCTATAATAATATGTTTTCCATATTCTAATACATTTAGGGCTGCTTTATAATTACAAGAAAAATTTAATTCATTTAAAATTTTCTTGTTAATTATTAATGGTTCAGTTATTCCACCCATTAATGAAATGTCTTTGATTTTTTTCATAAAAACTATTATCTATCTGCCAAGCATGGTATAAATTCGTTAGAGAGCCTGTTGCCAGTATAGATAATTCTCCATTATACTTATCTGCCATCTCCACAAGGAATTTTGCAGATTCATTGTTCCTATAAGAATCCTCTGAACCTTTGTAAACTGGAATTTGCGAATATCCAATATTTTTCATAAAAGAAATTGTGTTTGGATATACAATATCTAATTTATTGTTTCCAAATGTTGTATTTATTCCTAAGACTTCTGTGTCCTCCTGAGCTAAAGTATATATAATTGCAAGACCATCATCTATATCACAACCATCTATGGAAAAAGTATTATCGCAATCCATTATTATTTTTCTAGCCATAGTATCACTCCTGTTTTTTTTAATGGAAAATAATGCCCTGTTCTTTACTGTGGATATTCCCGTTGATATTTTTTTTCATTTGTATTCAGTAGTTTACATAGGATATGTTCAACATTTTCATTTGATTTTGTTATCATACCAGCACAAGTAGCACAATAAAGAAAAATTTTCCTATTATAAGTTTTAAACCCATCTTGCAACTCCTTAGTCAATTCTTTTTCTTTAATAGATGCGCAACCACCAGCACCACAGCATTGAATATCATTTATTTCTTGAAGATTATTTTTATCAATATACTTTTCTAGCATTTTGTAGATTAATCTATTATCTTTATCTGGACAAGGTAAAAATAATAATCCTTCAATTTTATTACTATTATCCTTATAAATTAAACTTTCCATTATCTCCTCATGTTCATATATCATGGATATTTTAATATCTAAATTGGTTTTAAGGTAATAATAACAATTAGGACATAGCAATATCAGCTCCTCAATTCCTAATTCTTTAAGCCTATTGTTTAATCTATCTAATATATCTTCCTTCTCTTTTTTTCATATTTAAATCAGCCATGGGCTTACCACAACAATCAAATATTGTAGAGATTCCAAAACTTTCTTTCAGTTTTTTTTGAAATAACCTTAGTAGTGTTGGGGGGGTAATATGCTGGAAAATTACATCCGGGGGGGAAAAAAAGCCACTTTACCTTTTATATTCTTATAGTTCTTAAAAATATAGTCTCTTTTTTTCTAATAACAATACACCATAACCATTAAAATACAAATTATAACCTTCTTCTATTTTCTTTTCTCTCAAATCTAAAGATAACTGTCGACCATCTATATCAACTGGGCAAACCCTCTTACATTCTCCACATAGATAACAATTATACGCAAGTTCTGGTAGATTGGCATATTCCTTTAGGTTTATATTATGTTTTTTTAAAAATAAACAGTGTTTCGTACATTTCCCACAGTCAATACACTTTTCATAGTTTATTGTCAAACCCTTCACCTTCCTATTTGTATAGATTTGCAATTACTTCAATATCTTCTCCCTTTCTATACATATATTGTAGTCTTTGCATTCTTGCCATTGTCCTTAGTCTACCGTTTTTTTACAAACCGTCTTTCTGATGTTTCAATTTCAGTGTTTAATAGGGCAATTTTTTTTCCCTACTAGCTTTTACATCCATTGACAATTGATAGTCTTCCATAAGGGGGGGTATTTCTGCAAATCCTCCTAATTCATAAAAATAGCTTCTATCAATAAATATTCCTTGATCACCAAAGGCTATATTTCTTAATCTAACCCTCAGATTAGACATAAAACCACATATTTTCATAAGAACACTTCTACTATTAAATCTTATTTTAAAACAACCAACCTTATATCCTTGGCAAATTATTCTATGGATTTCATTAAGGGCATTCTTTGGCAAAATACTATCTGCATGTAAAAATAAAAGAATATCCCCCCCCTTTGACAATGAGGCTCCATAATTCATTTGATAGGCCCGGCCCTTTTTTTGGTGAATAAACAAGTTTATGTTTTTTTTCAATTATTCTATTAGTCCCGTCACTACTTCCACCATCTACAAATATAATCTCACAAGAATCCTTAAATTGCCCTAAATTATCTATTAATTTATTTATTATAAAGGCTTCATTATATACTGGAACAATAATTGAAATTTTCTTCTCTGATTCAATATTCATTTAAATACTCTTCCCTTACCATGTCTAAAAACTCATTAGACAAATAGGATTTAATTTTCTCATAGGTATAGTCATTGGATATAAGTTTGTTAGGATTTTGATACTCTACATAAGCCATAGCGCACCAAGTTATGCCTCTTAGACAATTCATAGATAGGTAGTTTTTTTACAGATTCCCAGAGTTCTTTCTCGTCTTTATATTGATTAGAATTTTTACAATACTCATCTATAAAAAAATAAAATTTCTTCTCTTGATAAAATAATATCTGTTTTCCAAAATGTTGTTGTAGGCGCTAAAAAAATGTCCTAAATCTTGTGCAGGATATCCATATATAGGTTTCTCCCAATCTACTATATAATTATTACTTTTTCCCCATCAATAAGGAAATTCCCTGAGTTTAACTCTGTATTTATTATAGTTCTATTTCCTATATCTAGAGTCTTTATATTTTTTTCCTTTTTCCAGTAAATATTTTATATTATCTTTAGTGTCTATATCCATATGTTTTGATGTTCTATATTTGTCAAACATCTTCAAACATTCTTCATAGATGGCTTCTATTGGATTTTCTGGTTTTAATAATTTATTAGTCTCTAATATAGGTTCATTGTGAATATCTGCCAAAGCCTCTGCTGCTAATTTTAAATCATTTTTATAATCCAAATGCTTTCCTGGAAGATACTCCATAACTAAAAAAAACCGTAAGGTATTAATTCCTTTCTATCATCACAATAAATAGGCTTAGGGGGGGTTCTATTAGTATTCTTTAATAATTCTAAAGCCCCATATTCATATCTAATTTGATTTTTTTTAGATCCATTTGGCTATCTGTTGCTATTCTCAATACAAGCTTTTTATTATATGTTTTTGAATTAAAAATATAGTTAATATTATATTCTCCATGACCTAGAATAGAAAACTCTTCCTTATCCTCCAAACCAAATCTTTCTATAAAATCTTTATCTTTTCTTAAATTATCTAAATTAATTTTATTCATTTTTATCATACTCTTCCATTATTTCATTAACTAACTCCCTTGTATTATCACAGGAAATACCTTCATCTTTTTTTTAATATTTTATATAAATTTAAAAAAAATCACTTTTATCATCTATATCTAATTGAATGCTCCCTATTCCATAGGATCTCCCCCGTATTTTTTTATTTTAGCTATGGTTTCTTCAAAAACTGAACTTGTACTATATTTTATATTGAATATATCTTTATTTTCTTCTTTCATTCCAATTAAATAATACCCCCCCGTCATAGGTGGGCGAAATAGCTATATCCTTTGTTTCCAATATGTTAAAAGCAATTTCTATGTCTTTTTTTTATTTATTAAAGGAAGATCACTTCCTATAAGTACTACATTTCTATATTCTTTTAAAGAATGAGATATAGCATTATGCATCTTTTCACCTAAGTCTTTTCCTTCTTGTTCTAAGAAGTATATATCTTTATCTGTAATAATTTTTAAAACTTCCAAATCTCCATGTTCTGAATAACTGATAATTATATTTACTCCCATGTTTTAATATTATTGTATATATCTTTTATAAAAGCTATCTGAAGCCTTACACATTGATCCTTGTTTAAAAAAAGGCTCCAGTCTTGTTTTAGTTTTCCCTAATGTAGGTATTCTTGTAAAAAAAATAATTGCTTTATCTTTCATTTTGCTCCTTTACTGTTAAGATTTTATATTTTTTTATATAAATACATTCCTATGGCTAACATAAAAAAATATTATTAGCAAAGCTATAAAAAAACATATTATTTCTACTTTCACTATTTATAATTCCTTCTGTTCCAAGACTAAAAATAATTACTCCTGGAATCATAAATAAAAAAAGTTCCTATGGTATATTTTACTATAGAAATATTTGTAATGCCATAAGCATAGTTTTGAAGATTAAATGGGAATATAGGTATTAGTCTGGTTATCATAAGAATTAGCATTTCTTTTTCAGAATCAGTTTGAAAAATTATATTATATAGCTTTTCATTTTTCTTGACTAGCCCCCTCTATAGAATCCCTTAATAAGTATCTACTTAAAAGAAATGATAAAACTGAACCCATAGTTGCCCCTATTAAACAATATAGACTTCCTATCCAGGGTCCAAATAGTCCACTTGCAATAACAGCAAAAGTAACCCCAGGCAAAGCTAAGATTGATGAGCCAATTATGGTAAATATTAGATATAAAATACTGATAATATATAATTATTGTGGACAAAATTAGTGATTTCTTTCAAATTGTTTGAATCCGCCAAATAAGAACCCCATTGAAATTTTCTATTTAAAACTAATCCTAGGATTAATATCAAAATAAAAATTAGAACTTTTTTTATATTTTTTTCATTGCCTTTTCCCTTAACTTTATCAGCTTCCCTTGAATAGTATATATTCCTTATTAAGATAATAAATATTGATAATGCAAATAATATTAGAAGCCCTGTTACCAATAATTGTGTTCCACCTGTTAGCATACCTCCAACATATGAGTAAATTATAGTTGCTGGCAATTGCCCTATACCAGTTGCTATAAAAAAATGGTATGAATTTCATGGAAGTAAGACCTGCTGCATAACTTACAATATCAAAAGAGATAAAGGGAAGTAATCTTGCTATTAATATTGAATGTTTTCCATATTTTTCAAAAAAAATACATCAATACTTTCTAATCCTGTCTTACTTGTCAATTTCTCTACTACATCTCTACCTAAGATGCGAGATATATAGAAACATATTAAAGCACCTAACATTGCACTTGACCAAGATAATATGGCTCCTTGCCACCATCCAAATAAATTTGCATTAGCAAATGTAATTAAAAATGCTGGTAGTGGTGCTATTACGGATTGGAAAACCATTAATCCAGCTGATACCAGCATTGCATAGGTTCCGTATTCATCTATAAAATCCCTAACTACTTCAAAATCTCCTGTTGCAAACATTGTAAATATATTATTTACTGATTGGTTTATCCTAGGATTGAATAAATATAATAGAACTAATATTAAAATTATCCCTATAAGAATTATTTTTGATTTATGCTTTAGCAATTTTTCTTTCATACTTCACCTCAATTTAAAAATTATTTTTCTCATTAAATAACTATCTACCTAAAATTTTTTTTAAGTAGATAGTTATTTTATAATTATTCTAAAAGTCCTTTATAATCCTCTCCGCCATCTTCCCAAGCTTTCATGCCACCTTCTACTGTATAGATTTGGTCTTTTGATATTCCCATTTCTATCATTAAATCTGTTGCTTTTTGAGCATATGATTTACCTGAATAACAAACTAATGCATATTTATTGTCAGCATTTCCAACTTCGCTTCCTGTTGCTGCTTCAAGTGCTGTTTTTAAATTTGCTATGCCTGCTTCATCGTCTCCACCTTTATTAGCAGCATCTTGATCTGCTAAATAAGAACCAATTATGTGGCTTGTATTATAATCTTCCGCTTTTCTTACATCTAGAATAATATAATCGTCTGAGCCTGAATCTATAGATGCTTTTAAATCTTCTACTCCTATATAATTCATTGGATTTTTACTTCTTCCTCTTCTTCTTTCCCACATGCTACTAATAACAATGATAATATAAGTAGGACAGATATTAACTTTAGTGATTTGTTTTTTTATCATATTTATCCCTCCAAAAATATTTATTTATCCTTTTACATTTTACAATAAAGCATATTTAATGACAAATTGATATTATTTATACATTTTATTCTCTTATTAAGGTTTTTAATAATAATCTTTGAAAAATTTACTTCTTTGACTTAGTTGAGAAAATACAATTGCATAAAATATTTTGAAGTATGGCTATCAATATATAACAAATACTTAAAATATAATATGCACGATTCTTTTCTGTGCTGTAAACCAGTAAAAAAATATACTGTTCCTCCACTTATGGCAATATTTAATAATATTACTATGGTATTAATTTTAGAATTTACTTTTTCTTTACGATAATGGAGATATGCAAGGATTGCAAAAGCAATGACTATACATATTGCAATCCATTTTATCCTTTGAATAGGCAGTGCCTTCTCCCATTTACCATTAAGATATATTACATGACGAAGCATCCCCATACGAGTTCTTGTATAATAATTAGCTGCATAAGCAGCAATTATTAACAGAAACTCTATAACACCTAAAAAAATAATACATATATGATTTTTTTTATTTTGCCGCCTTATCATTTGGAAGTTCCCCCTACTGTTGTGTAAATAACTTCTCCCTTGTTTGGATCTCCTACTTGAACTGGAAGATCATCGTCCATTTGCCATTGATACCATCCACCGTCATACATACTCATATTTGTATATCCATTTTCATACATAATTAAAAAGGGAATAGATGCACGCCAACCTGTTCCACAGTAGAAAGAAAGCTCGTTATCCAAAGTAAAATCAAGACCTTCCCAAAGTTCTTTCATTTCATCCATTGTTATATAGCTTCCATCTTCATGGGTATAGTCTTCCATGTGATAAGGATCACTGCCTCCTTTGCCCCCCCATACGGCACCTTTAGGCTCCCCCCCTGCTTTATCAATATAAGAATAACCACTGGTTTCTCCATTAAATTCCTCATAGGAACGAATGCTCACTAAACGAAAATTAGAATCTTCCCGTAACTTTTTATCTGTTTCTTCAATTGATAGCCAAAATTCTGGATTTACTGGAACCTTTGCACCAAATTCTGTGGCTGGCACCCCAAAATTTTCAGTAGTTTCTAATTCATATCCTGCCTTTGTCCATGCATTAAGACTTCCATCTAGCACCTTAACATTGTCAACTCCTGCCCAGATATATGCATATGCAACTCTAGCAGTGCCCGAAGGGTCAGAGCCATATAAAATAGCCGTTGTATCTTTTGTAATCCCAAGTTCAAGCATAGCCTGTTCAACTTCTTCTGGAGTTTTTAAATTCCAATATGGTTCCCCTTCAATACTTGCAATATCAACATGAATAGCACCTGGTATATGACCCGCATTATAATCTGGACTATCATCAGCTGTCCCCCCCAAGAAGCCTCTAAGATTATATATTTTTTTTGATTCTTCCTGCTCTCCATCAATAACACTTTTAACCCATTGGGGAGAGACAAATACTTTTTTTTACATCTACAGCTTCAACTTTTTCTAATGCTACATTTTGTTTGTCTTCATTTTCTGGAACATTTTCTGATTGATTTGGCTCTTGCTTACACCCTGTAAATACTGTTACCATCAGTACAACAAGTAATAAGCCTAAAAACTTTTTCTTCATTGACAATCCACCTGCCTAATATATTATTATTTATTTTAATTGATTAAACTCAAGCCGTTAAAATTCTATCAATGATAGTTTGTAAAGTCCAATTAATTTTATCTATAGGAATAAGTAAATATATAGACTAAAGTCTTGGTTCCTCTGTTCCCAAAAGTTCCAAGACTTTTTTTCATCATTCTCCTGTTGTATTTGTCCCTTATATTATACCTAAGTGACTAAATAAAATTTTAAAACCCATAAGTATTAAAATTACTCCTCCTATAAGTTCTGCTCTTGATTTACAATGATTGCCGAAGGTATTTCCTATTTTAACGCCAATCATTGATAATATAAAAGTTACAATCCCAATAAATAAAACTGCTGGAGTAATATTTACATTAAGAAATGCAAAAGTAACCCCCCCTGCTACTAGAGCATCAATACTCGTTGCAATTGCTAGAATAGACATGTTTTTGAAACTAAGGGAATCGTCCATACTATCATCAGATATAAAATTATCCTCACTATTACATCCACAATTTTTTTGACTCTCGAATCATGTTTAAACCAATAAATGCAAGTAGTATAAATGCTATCCAATGATCTATGAATGCAATTTTTTTCGTGAAATCCTGCTCCAAGAAAATATCCAATTAAGGGCATTATCGCTTGAAATGTTCCAAAATACAGTCCTATTATTCCGGCTTTTTTTAATATTAATCTTATTCAAAGACAAGCCCTTGCAAATAGCTACTGCAAATGCATCCATTGATAAACCAATTGCAATAATAAATAGTTCAAATAAGCTCATATTATACTCTCCTTCATCATTTGATATTTAATAAAAAAAAGACTTCTCTGCAGATTCCTCCACAGACAAGTCTCGCTATTTAAAATAAAGCCAGATAAATTTTATCAGTATGTTGACTTTATTACACAATTCTTATTGTGCTAACTACTCCCCCCCTATCCCATTAATAAGTTATAATACGATGATTGTAATATCAAGCAACTGTTGGAAAATGTATGCTTTTGTTGTTGTCTAATCTATTTCAAACTCAATATTAGCATTTTCTTCTTCTACATCTTCAAATAGTTTGACTAAAGACTTACCATAGTCCCCCCCTAAATTTTCCATTAGTATATCCTCGTTAATTAAAATTATTTCAATAGGTTGATTATAAGTGCTTAAAACATCATATAAAGCATCTAAATTATTACCATAGTATTCCTTAGAATTTAGTACATTTTTTTATATATAAATGTACTGTTTCTTTAGTTTTCATACGTTTTCCATCAAGTATCACTTTTACCATATTTATTCATCTCCATATAATAATGTAAAACTATCATAATGATCTTCTGTATAATAGATTAATCCATCATTTGAATATACTAATCTTTCAGCACCTCTATGTCCACCCTCATAATTTATATCACATTCATAATACTGTCTACCTTCTTTTTCAGGCAGTTTACCTTCTCTATTTCCAAACTTGTCTCCTCCAATACTATTTTTATCCGTTACATCCCATAGATTCCCTTCTCTTGATTCCCAACCTAAATCTCTTGCTTCTTTTTTTTGGTAATATAATTTTTAGGGAGTTTATTATAGATGTGTATATATAAAGAGACATCTTCTTTGCTTATATAATATCCATCTTCATCAATCTGAACTTTTAAATCCTCATCTACATTTTCCTTGGTATCTTGAATTTCATCTTCAAGTGTTGTATCCATACTTGAACAAGCTACTAAAGAAAAACTTAATAAAATTATTAAAAATAATGATAATATTTTTTTTCATCTTTTTCATTTTTGATCTCCTTTGCAATTTTAGATTTGGTCAACAACTAAGATTCCAATGTTCCTATTTGAATTATCCTCCTTAGGAAGTAAGTTTGCAACAACTAGATTGTATGAAGAAAAACGGTAGTATTATTAATACATCATCAGATGCAGATTTATTAGGATCACCAGGGTTAGATCCATAGTGGATTCTACACCGTTTATTTCTAAATAGAAAAAAACTCATTGAAAATTATTTTGTCTTTGACTGTCATTAAAAGGTCAAATATATTGTCTTGCCCCCCCTTTGCTTTTCTCATACTATTCCATCTCCAAACTTTAATCGATTCTATGTTTGTATTATACCACATTTGCTAACGGTTTCCAGATAGCATAAACTAATTGTTTATTTTTTTTGTCCTACAATTATTTTACACTAGTTTCATCAATACAATCCTTGACTTGCGATAAAATATATGCTATGATGAACAATGTTCAGTTTGGAGGTTCGCTATGAATAAAACTTTAACTTCTAGAGAAGCTATTCTTTCTGCGGGGGGGAAAGAAATTATAATTCAATCAGGTATGCAAGGGTTGAACATGAGAGATGTAGCTCATAAATGTGGTGTTTCTGTGGGAACGATTTACAACTATTTTCCATCTAAAAGTGATTTGATTGTTGCAACAATTGAGTCTGTCTGGACAGAGATTATGCACGATTCTAAAGTTTGCGTCTCACATTGCAATTTTGACGAATATGTTCTGTCTTTGTTTAATAGCATACAAATGGGTTGTCAAAAATATCCATCCTTTTTCAGCGTGCATTCTATGAGTATTGCAAGCCTTGATAAGAACAAGGGTCGAGAAGTGATGAATCGATATTTCGCCCACATAAAGAACAGATTACTTGAATCTCTCCATAATGATCAACGTATAAGAAAGGATGCTTTCTCAAGTCAATTTACAAAACCAGATTTTGTTGACTTTGTTTTCTCCAACATTATTACACTTTTGATGAAAGATGCGAAGTCATGCGATTTTTTTTGTTAGAAATAGTAAAACGTACAATTTATTAAACCAAACATATACTCACCAAAGGGTGGGTATATATAGGAAGTAAACTGAACGATGTTCACTAAATCTTTAGGAGGTCTCATTATGCAAGCAATTATGGAAACTTTATTTGATATGGTATATTTAACTACAGTGATTACCCTTGGAATTCTTATGATAAAAAAATTCCAAAGGCAATCAGCAATATAAATTATTTGGTATTATGGCAGTTGTACTTGGTGCAGGTGATTCTTTTCATCTTATCCCCCCCGTGCAATTGCATTATGCACAACCGGACTTGAAAATTATACTGTACCCTTAGGAATAGGTAAATTTATCACATCTATTACCATGACTATTTTTTATATCCTGCTTTACTACGTCTGGAGAAAACGCTATAACGTCAGTGGTAAACAAGGTATTAACATAGCTGTTTATCTGCTTGCTGCTATTCGAATTATTTTATGTTTATTCCCACAGAATGCTTGGACAAGTGCTAACGCACCTTTGTCATGGGGTATTTACAGAAATATTCCTTTTGCTCTCATGGGTATGCTTATTATTGTTCTATTTTATAAAAGTGCAAAAGAACACAATGACAAATCTTTCCGTTTTATGTGGTTTACCATTGTATTAAGCTTTGCCTTTTATATTCCTGTGGTGTTGTGGGCAGATGTAAACCCACTAATCGGTATGCTTATGATTCCAAAAACCTGTGCCTATGTTTGGACGGTGTGGATTGGATATAGTGATATGAAATCGTTTCAAAACTCAATACGGTGATAAACTAAATTTAGATAGTGCTATTTTATTATTTTTTTTCAAAGCAGAAAAGTCTTGGAACCTTTGGAAATAAAGGTTCCAAGACTTTTGTTTACTACTCCAGCCGTAGGTTGCGGACTTCTATATCCTTACAGTCGGTATAAGCCTCGCCAACCCTGGCAGGGGTAGTGCCATCAATTTATATTAGCTTCGGGCTTGATAAATTGGGAGTTACTCCCACTCTACTTTTATGGATTTATTTTATTTAGAAATGTGTATATTTCAATATTTATTATTTTATTATTATTTGATTTATTGGTCTTTATTGCGAGTTTTGGGATTTTTAGAACTATTTTAGTACTATGGGGTACTAGTGCTAGTTAAAATATTTTTTTATGAATTGAACTCATCGAGATTTTCGAGTAGTTCATTTTAAATCTACATTTTCTATTTTATGAATACTTCATTTCTAAAACATTTAACATAGCCGTCATCTATTTCAGGATCTAACCAATCCCTTTTGACCTGCTCTATGGTCCTAATCTTTTCTAAATAATCCTTATCTCTAATAATATTTATACTTTCATCAAAATACCAACCTTTTGAAACCACTAAGATTTGATTTATCATATGAAACACTATCCCCATATCCATCGAAATAGCATAGATTAACTCATCGGTATTATTAAAAACTTCTATATGATCATTGATTATGCTGATATTTACAATTTGATCTTTTATCTCATAATCTATTATAGGTTTCTGTTCATTTTGGATTTCTATTCTTTTATCATTAGATATAATTTCTAAGTTTCCATATACTCTATCCCAACTATCTATCTCTTTGCTCCTAAAACGAATGAACTGATTCCCTATTAATACTATCAAAACTTAAATATCATGTTCTGATAAACCTGCATTTACCATTTTTATTCTCCAATAGTATACTTACCGATCAAAATTCATAGGCCTTCTTCAATCTCTCATCCCTAACTATAAAATAAACATTATCTATATTCCTATTTTCATGCTTCATATACTTAGCCACTTCTTCAACTGCAATGGTTAATGCCAATTCTATAGGCCATTTATAAACTCCTATTCCAATAGCTGGGTATCCTATAGCTTTTAAATTATTTTCATCTGCCAGTTTTAGACTTGTATAATAGCAGCTTCTTAGAAGCTCTTCCCTGTTTTCCTGAAGTAAATAATATTTAGGTGCTACAGTATGTATTACATTTCTAGATTTCAGATTATATCCCTTAGTTATTATGGAATTTCCCTCTTCTAATGGACCATATTTTTTTACATTCTATTTCCAGTTCCTTACCTGCAGCTTTATGTATAACTCCACATACTCCTGAACCACTTAATAGGCTTTTATTTGCAGAGTTTATTATGGCATCTAATTCTACTTTGGTTATATCATCTAAGATAACTTGTATCATCATATCACCTCATATTATCTTCATAAAACCTATACTTTTTATTCATCCATAGATTTCTTAAAACATTTTTTTCATATTTTCAAATTCACCAAATACTTGTGCTTCTAACGTTTCTGCAGTTACTTCTGATAATTTAAATTCTTTATATATGGCGCTTTCCATATCCCAATATCTTTTTCTAATATCTCCATTTATAGGTTTAGATATAAAATATCCTAATTCTTTAATATATTGATGTTTAAAAAGCCCGTCCTTATAATCCTTATTTAATGGGTCTGTAAATGCCCATGAACTACTCATAGATATTCCCTTCCCCATTTTTCAATATCATAATTAAACTTGGCTACTATTACCTTAGGTTTATTATTAAATGAAATATTTACCACATAAATAGGGCCGTTTAGCCAATCACTCTCCAAAGGATTATCTTTTTCATACTGATAAATTTTAACTATATCATTATATAGCCAACCTATAGGATATTTATCTGAACTATATCTTAAAAATCTATCTATAACAGGCCTATAATCATTTAAGATTGCCTTTTCATCCATAAAATTTATCATTTTCTGAACGTTTTCATATGTCTTTCTTACAACCATAAAGGCATTTTCTATATTATTATCTAAACTCATAGTACCTCCCCCCCTTATCTACATCCAACCTGGTATTAAAATTAAAAATTATTTCCTTTGCACTTTCAAAATTAAAAAAAAGTCCTTTTGTATCTTAATACCTTTTGTGGCTGAAAAACTTTTAAATCTATCAAATCCTTTGTATAATAATAATTCTATAATATCACTCGCTATTAATTTTTCATATTCCGTATATTCTTTTAAATCCAGTGTATTAAAACATTCATGTATATCTTCCCAGCTAATATATGAGAATATAATATTCTCTAATAATTCTTTTCTATTGGATTTTATTTTTTTTCAATGCTATTTATTGCTTCTGATAATCCTGAACCCCCCCTAGAAATAAATAGTAGAATTTTCTGTTGGGCACTACCCCCTATGCTATTTATTGCCTCAAGTTCACGTTCAAGCTGATCTTCAGATGATAAACCACTATTATATTTTACTTCTACCCCTATAAATAGATTATCTAAATCTATCTGCAAATCTAATTCTGCTAATTCATGATACGGCCAAAATTTTATCCTATCTCCTATAAAATCATTATCTATCTGTATCAATTTTTCCTTTAATACTTTATCCTCGTCTTTGTCTATTGTTTTAACATTAGCTAAAACTTTTTTTTAATCCTTTATTAAACGGTAAATACCTTAGACTTCCAAAAATGTCCCCCCCGTCAATTTATCTTCCATTCTATCAGTTAAATTCGACCCTGTGCTACTTATTTTTCCGTGGATTTCAGCAATCAAACAATCACCCCCCCCAAATCATATTACTAACCATCTTTTTATTAATATTAACTTTATTTATTTTTTTATATAGATTCAATCTAAACCCAATTAAGATTCAATAAATAACAAATATATTTATACAAAGTTTTAGTACCCCCCCATCAATAATTATATCTATATTTTTATTGAAAGAATTTTTCTTTTAATATTGACTCTCCCACTACTTTGAATCTCAATTACCTCTAGATTATGATGCATAATATAAATAGTGTGCAGTAGTGATTTTATATTATAAGAATTAAATCATTATAAATAACTAATTATTTTAGGCACTAATAATATAAGAATCACCCCCCCTATAATACTCACTAAAACAACTTTAGCTACATTTACTTTTATATCCTTTGTATTCTTATCCATTATTACACCTATTACTATTCCAAGAAGCATACCTAATCCAGCTCCAATAGCTATATTATTAAATAGTACTCCAAATGCTGCACCAAATGCTAATCCAATTCCAGTACCCAGACATATGTTTTGGTTATCTTGTTTTTCATTATTATTGTTTTTGTCAGACATATTCAATCTCCTTTACTGCGCATAAATATACAAATATGCATCCAATTAAACTCTTCTGTTATTAGTATATAACATATAATATCTTAAAGAAACATTTCTACTATAAAATTTGTTTAATTTATTTTTTTCGTGTCTCCACAGACTAGGTCGACTACTACTGAAACATTGAAGTATTTTTTTTAGCACCTTTTTCTTGAAATTATGCTCATCTTCGATAAACTGAAAATGGTCGTGGAACTGCTTGAATCTAAGGATTTCTACATAATTTCTCTTCGTATCAACGCTATGCACTCCACATGTTTTGAGAGGTCAGGATAGCTATCAAAACGTCATTTCTGTACTAAATTTACCCAATCTCGAACTTGAGAAAATATCCACGCTCGTAAATGGAAACATATCCAATATTGGCTCTCGTTTGTGGGAATATATCAATCAGTTTTTCCTATCGCTAATTTTTTTATAAAACAGCCAAGTGCCTGAAATCACCACCACAGATATTAAGATATGCAATATAATGTTTGGAATTGTAAAATTGTAAGTATTCGACACTTCACCAAATTCGAGTAAAAACCGGCTTCCCATTCCTACAATAGTAGCAATCAAATTAAATAAACATATAAATATTGCCGAACTATTAGTAAATAATTTCGCTTCTGCCCGTCCAATGCTATGGTAAAACATAATTGAAATGACAATTACTAACCAGTTTACAACTTCCATTCTTATTGGAGTTTCTTTTGTTAAATTTAAGATAGGAAACATACAGCAAGTTATGAATGCTAAACACATAAATATTCTGCCAATTAATATCCTTTTTTTTATTTTTCATTTTGACCTCCTGTCATATAAATAATCTTTGCTGCACATTTTTCTACGACTACACACAAATTACTACAATTGCAACATATTATATAAATTATGTGACATTAAGTGGGCGACCAAAGATCGCCCCTACATATTGATTCCATGGTTGTAGGAGATGGCTTTGCCGTCCCGTTTTTAGGGTTTTAATTCATAATTCACAATTTGAAATTCATAATTTGCGACATTCGTCGCACTTTTCTACATATGTTCATCACTGAAAAATCAAGAGTTTAACATTCTCTCATAAATTGCATTAAAAATAATATTGCACTTATTCAATGCTTCTTTGGGTGCCTTTTCTATAAATTTATATGGTCTTTTACTTAAATCTAATGCATTAATTTGATCCATTAAAATATCGCCCTTGGTTTGAATATTGTAATCATCAAGATTTACCCTAGTAAAGAAGGTGCTAGTTGAATTTATTATTGGAACTACTGTTACTATGCCATTTAGTTCTTTTTGTGTAATGGGATCTGATATTACAAGGCCAGGTCTATAGCCTTCCTGTTCATGTCCTTTGGATGGTGAAAAATTAATTTTTATTATGTCTCCAAACTCTAAATTATTGAAGTCATTTTTATCTAATTTAATCATTATTCTTACCACACTTCTTTCCCAATAGGATTTCCCCAATCCATATCTAATTTTGGATTTAATTTTTCTCCCTTAGATTGTTCAGCTAAAAGTTCAAATTTTGTTTTTTTCTTGTTTCTTTTTTTTAATATTATCTTATCCCCTTCTATATCGATATTAAAACTTATATTTCAAATTATTACTATCTATATTTAATTCATCTAATATAATCTTTGGTATACGAATAGCTGCACTATTGCCCCATTTAGCTAAATTAAGTTTCATCCGAATCACCTCTTTTTTTAATTACTTCTTACATTTAGTATATACTCGTATATACTAAATGTCAATCTTAACTATATCTTATGTAAAAAAAATATATATTATATAATGTTTGAATCTTATTTTCCTTTTACTCTCATAAACTTTAGCCATAGATTACCTCCTTTAAAGTAAAAACAGGCTAATTAATT
>JMBV01000282.1_pt1 | contig 17798 bp, 19 predicted proteins | sample 616531 | NCBI WGS metagenome assembly JMBV01 (sample SAMN02727904, study PRJNA239997) | anaerobic digester metagenome | biome: anaerobic digester; isolation source: mesophilic anaerobic digester inoculated with municipal waste water sludge... | place: Germany: Bielefeld University, CeBiTec ...
CTGAACAGCGACGCCTCATTCAGTTATAATTGGGAAGGGTATTAGATCGCACTAATTATACCTATACCGATAAAGAGACCAACCAGGCTAACTTCGGCATTCACGCAATATGCGGCTTTTTGGCGGGCTGCAACTTCAAAATCAAATCAAAAAAAGCATCGCTTGACTTTTTAACAAGCCAATATGATTACGACAAAATCAAAGATGATATAACTTTATTGCTTACGCAGGCATATCTTAATATTCTCTATAATAAAGAACTGCTAAAAGTGGCTACAAATCAGGTTTCCATAACCCGCGACCAGATCAGACTTACTGAAAAACTTATGGAAGCCGGCAAGCTGGCTCTGGGTAACCTGCTCGAAATTCAGGCTCAGGGCGCAAGAGAAGAAATTACGGAGATAAGTTACGAAAACTCCCTTGCTCTTGCATACCTTGATTTAATGCAATTATTAGATATTAAAGCTGATACTGATTTTGAGATTGAAGTGCCTGTGTTGGATGATGAACTTTTGTTTGAAATTACGCCTATAAATCAGGTGTATGATGTGGCTCTTGAACGTATGCCATCAGTTAAAAGCGCTGAAGCAGCCGTTGAGAGCGCTTACCGTGGGATTGCTATAGCTAAGGGAGCGCGAAGCCCGGTTTTAAATTTGCAAAGCGGATGGAACACAAATTATTCCAACCAATATCGAAAATTCGAAATAGATCCATATACAGGGCAATATTATCAAACTGACGTCATTCCATTTGGCGATCAGTTTGTTGACAACCAAAGTCGTTTTATTGGCCTAAGCTTGAGCATTCCGATATTTAATGCTTATCAGGCAACATCTAACATTTCGCGTGCACGGGTTGCTGCTTCCAATGCCGAGTATAATTACGAACTGGCTAAGAATACATTACGCAAAAGTATCGAGCAAGCTTTCTATGACGCTCAAGCTGCATATAAAGCTATCAGGCTACACAAAAGTCGTTATCCTCATCTGTAGAGGCATACCGACATACCGAACAGCGCTTTACTGTTGGTATGGCTACCTCTGTAGATTATAATTTAGCAAAGACACAGTTGCTGCCGCCGAGTCCGATTTACTAAGAGCAAAATATGACTATATCTTTAAAACCAAGATCCTTGATTTCTATATGGGCAGGCCTATTACGCTCAATCAATAATATCCGATCTGTTATCAGTTGAACCATATAAAATTATGAAAAACAAAAAAAACTCTATTTTATCATTGTACCGATAATTCTATTATTGGTAATTCTTGCCATTTTAAAAAGCAAAGGAGTGTTAGGAAAAGACCAGTCCTTAAAGGTTAATACTGAACAAGTAACCCGTCGTACTATTATTCAAACTGTATCAGCCAATGGCCGTATTCAGCCTGCTAAGGAGGTAAAGATCACTCCCTACATTTCGGGTGAAGTTGTTGAGTTATGGGTCCGCGAAGGCGATCAGGTGAAGAGTGGTGATTTGTTAGCTAAAATTGATCCGGAGATATATCTTTCCAATTATGAACGGATGGAAGCCGGACTTCAATCGCAACGGGCAAACTTGTCGAATACCAAAGCGCGGCTTCTCCAGACAAAGGCACAATTTACCAGCTCTAAACTCTCATTTGATCGTAACGAAAAACTCTGGCAAGAGAAGGTTATCTCTGATTCCGATTATGAAACTGCTTTAGCTCAATACGAAGTGGCGAAGGCCGAGGTACTGGCTTCGGAGGAGGCTGTAAAGGCTGCTGAATTTCAAGTAGCCAGCGCTGAAGCCTCTTTGCGCGAAGCAAAAGAAAACTTGACTAAAACAGCAATATTTGCACCTGCTGATGGCACAATATCGCGTTTAACTGTTGAAAAAGGTGAACGGGTTGCAGGCGCCTCGCAGTTTTCGGCAGGTACGGAAATGATGCGTATTGCAAACCTCGACCTCATGGAAGCTCTTGTTAAAGTAAGCGAAAACGATATTGTACGAGTAAACTTAGGCGACACTTCACTGATAGAGATAGATGCTTATCTGAATAGAAAATTCAAAGGCATAGTTACTGAAATAGCCACTTCTGCCGAAACAACTACGGCAACTATCGATCAGGTTATCAATTTTGAAGTAAAAATCAGTATTCTTAAAGATTCCTATCTCGACCTGCTTGATTCCGAAAGCCATGGGCATCACCTTTTAGGCCAGGTATGTCAACCACTGTTGATATTCAAACCAAACAGAATATAATACACTTACCGTACCCATACAGGCTGTTACCACCCGAAGTGATTCGACCGGTAAATCAATAGAAGCACGGATAGACCATGATATGAACAAAGAGAAGGATAAAAATTCAATTAAAATAAACACCGAAATAACCGAATATGTCTTTGTTTTTCAGAACGATTCGGCCAAGATGATCGAAGTGAATACCGGTATCCAGGATAACACACATATCCAGATATTGAATGGTTTGGAGGAGGAACAGGAAGTTATATCAGGGCCTTACCGGGCAGTATCGCGAACCCTCAAAAATGGCGATAAGGTAAAAAAAGTACCCAAAGAAAAATTATTCGAATAAGTTGTGGAACAATAACTGTTTTTGTTTAGTTTTGTAGCGATTCAATAATGGAGAAAATGAAAAAGATACTAAGAACTGCTGCTCTTTTCTATTGGCTACGATCTATTGTTTTGCGATGAACGTGGTTACACAATCCATTGTCAGCTTTAATTATAATTCAGACGTACATTCAGGAGAAGAGCGCTATTTAGAGCGGGTTTACTCTATCTTTTTCTACCATACCCCCCCCATAATGAAACCGCTTCAAATACCGTTCAGAATTTTGTTGCTCATGAATTTAAAAATCTCTTTCATTTCATCTGGGCAACACAGGAAACCATTGAAAATAAATTCGAAAAATCTTTTACCCTCTATACATGGAACTCTGAAAATATTCAGATCCGTTACCGAAAGACAAATCTTATTTTCCCATTTCACAACTTCTGGTAATCCATTTCCGACGCTTGATTTTTCAAGCTTTACCCGATTTTAATTCCGAAGTTCTTCTGAACAATTTATAAATAGATACCTGCATCAACCGCAAAATATCTTAAAAGAACATCAATTGTTTTGCGCTAATGACTGGTTTCTAAAACAGGCCAATTCCTGCAATTGTAAAACATAACATATTGCCTCGAAGAACTTCAACTATTTAATTATTAATTATTTAAAATTGAATTTATATGGATACAAGTAGTTTGATCATGGGGGGCTGGTTCTGGTTAGTATATGTATTGTACCACTTTATCTTTTTAACCTGAACCGAAAAAAAATAAAAAGAAAAAAAATTGCTGCAGGCCCTTAGCAACATTGCCGCAAAACACAACTGCACCATTAGTCAATACGATGTTTGTGGCGAAAACATTATTGGTATGGACGAAGCAAAAAAAATATGTTTTTTTGCTTTAAAAACAAAACGATGAAATACAGGAGCATTTTGTTAACCTTGCCGAGATAAAAAAACTGTAAAACAACCCATACAACCAGAAATGTCAAACATAACGATGAAGTTCAGAAAGTTACTGAAAAGTTGAGCTTAGTTTTATTCCAATCAATGGTTCTGAACCGAATATAAATTGGGAATTTTTCAACGAAGAGGTTAAATCACATATGACAGGAGAGCTACAATTGGTTGAAAAGTGGACAAAACTTATCTCTGCCCAACTCAAGAGTAAATAAAAATCTCAAGTGTTTGATTAAACTAAAAACAGACTTTAAAATAATATAAGGAGGTAAGGTTCTGGCTGCCTCCTTTTTTTTATTCTGACGATACCATTGTGGGAACTATTTTGACTTATTAAGATTGATACTAATTTGTAATTAATTGTAAAGTCAATAATTTCACTGATATTCACTCAATAAATATTTGGTTTCAGGATTGTCATTTTATCTTAAAACCAAAGTAGTATTAATATTTTAGCAGGAATATTTTTTTCAATTATTTAGTTTACTCTTAATTTTTAATTTGAAGTCATTTTAAATTGTCAAAAACGGCTTCGGGGTTATTCTTACAGCTTTAATGTATGTTAAAAATGATTAATTTCGTGCCGGTTTTCGATTTTGAAATTTTTATGTTTAATAATTAACAACAATATGACTAAGAAAAAGAAATTTATTACATGCGACGGCAATTATGCCGCCGCTCATGTCGGTTACATGTTCAGTGAAGTCGCCGCCATTTATCCTATTACACCATCATCCACTATGGCTGAATATATTGATGAGTGGTCGTCTCATGGTCGTAAAAATATATTTGGTGAAACTGTTCGCGTTATTGAACTACAGTCGGAAGGTGGCGCAGCAGGCACGCTTCACGGTGTTTTACAAGCTGGCGCTTTAGGCACTACCTACACCGCATCCCAAGGTTTGATGTTGATGCTTCCCAATATGTACAAAATCTCAGGTGAATTGCTTCCGGGAGTTTTACATGTTAGCGCTCGTAGCCTTGCAGCACAGGCTCTTTCGATCTTTGGGGGGGATCATTCCGATGTAATGGCTGCGCGCAATACAGGTTTGCTTTATTAGCAACCGGTAGCGTTCAGGAAATAATGGATATTGCAGGTATTGCTCACCTGGTTGCTATAAAATCACGAATCCCATTTGTTCACTTTTTCGATGGCTTCCGTACCTCGCATGAAATCCAGAAAGTTGAATATTTAGAAAATGAAGATCTAGCTAAATTATTGGATTGGGAGGCCTTGAAAGCATTTAGAGATAATGCTCTTGATCCAGGACGTCCTGTAACACGCGGAACAGCACAAAATCCAGATATCTATTTCCAGACCCGTGAGGTGGCAAATAGATTTTATGACCCAGTTCCCGATTTGGTTGAACATTATATGCAGGAAATAACAAAGCTGACAGGTCGTGAGTATCACCCATTTACCTATTACGGAGCTGATGATGCCGAGCACATAATAGTAGCTATGGGCTCAATTACCAGCACAATAAAAGAAACTGTTGATTATCTTATCTCGAAAGGTGAGAAAGTGGGAATGATAAGTGTTCATCTTTACAGGCCTTTTTTCCAAAAAAATACTTACTAAAGGCTCTACCAAAATCGGTTAAACGTATTGCTGTTCTTGATCGTACCAAGGAGCCGGGAGCAACGGGCGAGCCGCTCTATCTCGATTTCAAAGAGATATTTATGATAATGAGAATGCCCCATTGATCGTGGGTGGACGTTATGGCCTTAGCTCCAAAAATACTACACCGGCAATGATAATTTCAGTTTTTGAAAATCTGAAATTGAAAGAGCCTAAGAATCAATTTACACTTGGTATTGTGGATGATGTAAAGTTTACGTCTCTGCCTCTGTTGCCTGAAATCTCGATCGTACCAAAAGGCACTTTTGAAGGTAAGTTTTATGGTCTCGGCTCCGATGGAACCGTTGGAGCTAACAAAAACTCCATTATGATTATCGGAGATAACACACCCAAATATTGTCAGGCCTATTTTGCATACGATTCTAAAAAAATCCGGCGGTATCACTATTTCTCACCTTCGCTTCGGCGATAAACCCATTCAGTCATCCTATCTCGTTGGAACACCTGACTTTGTGGCCTGCCATGTTCCTGCTTATCTTGAAAAGTATGATATGCTAAGGGGTTTGAAAAAGGTGGAACTTTCCTCTTAAACAGCACATGGGATGCCGAGGAGACCAAAATCGCCTTCCCGATCATATGAAGAAATATCTGGCCGAAAATGATATCAAATTTTACATTATCAATGCCACAAAAATTGCTGAAGAGATCGGGTTAGGTGGCCGCACAAATACCATTATGCAGTCGGCATTCTTTAAGATTTCGGAGGTAATTCCTTATGATCTTGCAGTTGACGAGATGAAAAAAAATTCATCATAAAAAGCTTCGGCCGAAAGGAGAAGAGATTGTTAATATGAACTTTGCAGCAGTTGACAAAGGTGGCAATATTGAGAAAGTCGAGGTTCCTAAGGAGTGGGCTAATATACAGTTAGTTAAACAAAAAGATGAAAGAAATCTACCCGATTTTGTTAAGAATGTCATGGAACCTATCGTTGCTCAAAATGGCGATGACTTGCCTGTGAGTGCGTTTTAGGTCGCGAAGACGGTACTTTCCCTTCAGGCACAACTCAATATGAAAAACGTGGTATTGCAGTGAATGTGCCTCAGTGGATACCCGAGAATTGTATTCAGTGCAATCTGTGTTCTTATTCTTGCCCCCCATGCAGTTATTCGCCCGTTCTTGCTGAATGAAGAGGAGATGGCTAAAGCTCCGAAAGACTTGAAGACATTAAAAGCCATTCCAAAAACTTTTGATGGACTACAATTCAGGATACAGATCAGCCCGCTGGATTGTACCGGATGTGGTGTGTGTGTTGATGTTTGTCCTGCAAAAACAAAAGCGCTACAACTCAAGTTGCTTGAGACACAGATGCACGAACAGGATAATTGGGACTTTATCACTAAAATGTAACATATAAAGATAACATTGTAGAGAAAGACAAATCGGTTAAAACAGCCAGTTTGCCAGGCCATTATTTGAATTCTCAGGCGCTTGTGCCGGTTGTGGCGAAACGCCATATATAAATTGATCACTCAGCTTTTGGTGATAGGATGATGGTAGCCAATGCAACCGGGTGCTCTTCCATTTACGGCGGCTCGGCTCCTTCAACTCCTTATTGTACAAATGCTGAAGGCAGAGGCCCAGCATGGGCAAACTCATTGTTTGAAGATAATGCCGAATATGGCTTCGGTATGTTGCTTGGTGTTAATAAAATGCGTCAACGTTTGGCAGACAAAATGAAAGAAGCCTTGAAAAATGGTATTTCCGATGAAATGAAAAATGCGTTTAATACGTGGCTCGAAAATATTAACGATGGCGAAGGATCAAAGAAAGCTTCGGCAGATGTGATAAAGGTTTGTAAAAATTCTAACACTAAGATATCTAAAGAGATACTCGACCTTCAACAGTATCTGGTTAAAAGATCTGTTTGGGCTTTTGGTGGCGATGGTTGGGCTTATGATATTGGATATGGCGGCCTCGATCATGTATTAGCCTCTGGTGAAGATATTAACGTTCTTGTATTAGATACCGAGGTTTACTCGAATACCGGAGGACAAGCTTCGAAATCCACTCCCGTAGGGGCCGTAGCCAAATTTGCTGCAGCAGGAAAAGAACGCGTAAGAAGGATCTTGGCGCAATGGCGATGACCTATGGTTATGTTTACGTGGCACAGGTAGCATGGGAGCTAATCAAGCTCAATACCTTAAAGCCGTACGTGAAGCAGAGGCTTATCCTGGCCCTTCGCTGATTATTGCCTACTCACCATGTATTAATCATGGATTACATGCCGGAATGGGTAAGTCAATGGAGGAATCAAATAGGGCAGTTGAAGCAGGATACTGGCAACTTTATCGGTATAATCCATTGTTGGAACTTGAAGGAAAAAAAATCCGTTCCAGCTTGATTCCAAAGAACCAGACTGGGATAAATTCCAGGATTTCCTTGATGGCGAGGTGCGTTATACTTCCTTGAAACTAGCATTCCCAGCCGAAGCAGAGCATCTGGCAAAAGAGGCATTGAAGAATGCAAAATGGAGATATAATAGTTATAAACGACTTGCCGCCATGGACTTCTCACCTCAGGAATAACATTTATTTGATAGATAAAAAAAAGACCTTGCGAATTTGCAAGGTCTTTTTTTTATACTAACTAAATTTATACGGGTTTGTTTTGCAAACAAAAGAATAATAAAACTATTATTCAACCTTTTATTTTATCAAAATTAAAGTTTGCACTTTATTATTTTCGGTTGAATGCCAGGTTTGCGAGCCCTTCTTCTTCGATGAAATAACCCATGCTTTGGACAGTTCGGATTCACCACCTTCTATAAGAACACTTATGCCTGCTTGTTTCCAGGTAAATGGCTCATTATCTTCCATTGCTGCACCCATAAGTGAGAAAGTAACCGCTTTTGTACCACTACCGTTTTTCTCAAAAGTAATGGATCCAATATTGGTCATGGTAACGGATGGCTCTCCGACTACTCCTTCTTCGTAACTTGCTATTTTCCATGTACCTGTTAACTTGCTTGAACAAGAAGAAAATACTGCAAGAATCACAATAATTGTTGTAAACCTTAATACCTTTTTCATAGTTTTTTTTGATTTAAATTAAAAAAAATATTTTGTGCAAAAATATGAATTAAAACAAGTGTCGAGAAATTACTATTATAATTTAATTAAAACCCTCCACGGGCATAGGGAGTTGTTTTCTGATCGGTAAAATTTTTGTTGATGTATTTAAAATACCCGGTAATAGCGATCATTGCAGCATTATCTGTGGTGAACTGAAATTGTGGCATATATGTATTCCAACCCCATTTTTGTTTTGATTCTTCAATTGCGTTTCGTAATGCACTATTTGCTGATACGCCACCTGCAATAGCAATTTCATTTATTTTAAAATGGTCGGATGCCTGCTTTAACTTTTTCAATAAAATTCTGATAATTACTGCTTGCAATGATGCGCTGAGATGGTATTTGTTTTTTTGAATAAAATCTGGGTCGTGTTTTAACTGATCTCGCAAGAAATATAGAAATGATGTTTTAATCCGCTAAAGCTATAGTTGAAACCAGCAACCTGAGGTTCAGGAAATTCAAACAAATTAGGATCTCCCTGCTGAGCTAATTTATCAATCATTGGCCCGCCGGGGGGGTATGGAAGACCCATTATTTTTGCAGCTTTATCGAAGGTCTCGCCAGCAGCATCATCAATAGTTTGACCTACAATTGTCATATCAAAATAATCATTCACTAACACTATTTGTGTATGTCCACCTGATACCGTCAGGCATAAAAAAAAGGAAATCGGGGGGGTAACGCCTTTTTCTCGTCCGGCAGTTGAATAAAATGGGCAAGTATGTGCGCCATCATGTGATCAACCTCTATCAGCGGGATATCCAATGCCAGGGCGAAAGCTTTTGCAAAGAGGCGCCCACAAGAAGAGAACCCAGCAGCCCGGGACCACGAGTGAAGGCTACGGCATTAAGATCGTTTTTTTTGTAACTCCTGCCATAGAGAGGGCTTCATGTATTACTGGAATGATGTTTTGCTGGTGAGCACGCGAAGCCAATTCAGGGACTACTCCACCATATTTTGATGAACCTGTTGATTGGCAGTAACGTTAGAGAGCATCGTCCGGTTGGACAAAACGGCCGCCGAAGTGTCGTCGCATGAAGATTCAATCCCAAGAATTAAGGCCATAGTTTTTGATTTTTTTTAAACAAAAATAGAGTTTAACCCTAATTAAATCTTTGTCCAGCACAATTTGTAATTTATTGTACGACTCAAAATGATGAATATTCATCTCCTAATCGTCTATTCTTGACTTTTTTAATAATTCACTAACTCCTTATAATGGCATTTGACAACCAATACACTTTTAATGAACAACGTAATGGTAAAAAGTCTTTTAGCTCCATATTACAAGTTTTCAGATAAATCAAAATCGTTATCAGCATCAATCTTTATTTGTTGGTGCAGGCTCGACAGTTGCCTCACGTTGTAATTGAATCAGATCTTGATAATTTGATTTAGAAGTTTTTCCGGATGATTTGAGGAACTTAAGAAAATGATCAAATTCACGCCGGTAAAAAAATGCCTATTCCCTGAGTGTATGGAGCATTATTTTCTATGATGGGAAGGTTGTTTGTACGATTAAAGGCCTTTATCCTAAACGGCCATCGTCAGTAATTTATATTCAAGATTAACATCGCCAATTACATTACTTGTATTTTGACTTGATGTTTTTCCTTTAACTCCAAAATTACCGTCAATAGATAACCTATTGTTGAATAGCTGAGTACTTAGGGCTACTTCCAATTCATCTTCTGTTAACGCTGTGCCAGGTTGATAATTGATACCTATATTGAAATCTTTGCTGATCCTCGAAAGCAAGTTATTTATTTGATTTGAGAGCAAATTAAAACTGTTGGAAGTAAGCCCAGGGGGGGCATAATCAGTATAACTGAAACTATTTAAAATCAATAATGAAAGAATCTGTTGACTCATTGCCGATTGATCGGTAGTATCAAGTGAAGCATAGATTACCTCTTTGGTTGTTTCCGGCACATTTAAAAAAATCAATTGAAAATCTGATATCAGGATTAAAAGGTCATTTTGCAAATTAATGACGCACAACACATCTACCTTTGTATTAAAAAGAGAAGTTGAATCCATTTGAAACTGCAGCCCATTAAGTGATGTTCTTACTTTGTGAGTAGCCTGTAGGTCAATAGTACCGTCGTAAGGATCTCCCCCCCGCCAACCAATTTTACTACCTTTTAAAATATCGAATTTACGACTGAAGAGTTCTTCGAAGGTAAATACGAATTCTCCTTTTGAAATAATATAATCTCCGAAAATAGTAAAATCTCCTCTTTTACTAACTCCAATTCCCATTTCACCCTTTCCAAAAGCTTCGATAGTACCCATTTCATAAGGCAAAAACAATTCAATTTCAGCATCCTCGGTTACATTAACTGTTAGGTCAATTTCCAAACCTTTAAGATTGACATCGTAAACCTTTTCTACAACTGCCTTTTCTGTTTCGGGGGTTTTAAATATTATGAAGTTATTTTTCGCAACGCTAATATCGGTAGAGATGGGAATTTTATTTGAGTACCTTTTCTGTTGTAGCGCTTATTTCCATCATCAGGTCGTCAATAGGCCCTTTCATTGTGAAGATGCCCGATGAATTTGCATTTCCATAAAAGAGGTCATTATCTTTTAATGTAGTGTTGAGTACTTTAAAGTTATTGTGTGCTATACTTATATCTAAAGCAAAATCGGAGAAGTAGTTGTGGCTGATATTTCCGGCAACCGACGCTGGTCTTCCTCTTGTATCATTCAGCGACAGTGAGTTTAGGCTAATTACATTTTCGTTCACATCTACAATTCCGGTAAGTGAATAGAGTGTATTTAAATATTTCAATAGGAATTGAGTACGCATGATATTAAGCGTTCCTGAAAGCACAGGCTGAGCGTAAGTACCATCAATCCTGAGTTTACCACTTACATACCCACCTTGATTAATACTTGCAAAGTCATTAATAAACGGATTTACAAGATATAATCCCAAATTGTGAAGCTGTACGTCAAAATCGAAATTTCTATCGTTACGCATTGGAAAGTAATTGCCTGATAACGCCAGGACATTGGTAGAAGCAATATTCCCTTTCTTTATTATATTTAGCATAACATCCAACGATTGATCAAAATTATCCCATTGTGTGTCAAAAGTTAGAAGTCCAAGCTCTTCATCATTCAGATATAATTCATCAAGATAAATATTAACAAAAAAAAGTAGGCCTTTCACTAAAGCTTGTTATGGTGGCATTCCCGTTTAAAATTCCATTTATGTCAATTTCAGGAATTTTGAAAAGCTTGTCAACATTACTGATATCAATATCTTTGAAATAAAGCTTTAAACTATCGCTTTCACTATCCGATATCACTCCATCAATCACTAGTTTTGATTCATTATTGAAGAATGCCATTTGATTGAATTCAACTGACTTTGGCTTTATAAAAATCTCGTTTTCAGGAATAACCGTCCAACTCTGCCCATCTATTAACAGGTCGAACTGTCTTATGTGGTTTTTTTTAGCAAATCAGTCCGATCAATTATTAATGTTCCGACAATGTCCCCATGATTTAGGTTTTTCTTGTACAGATCAATCCATGATAAATTGTAAAACAAAGAGTCGGTTCTGAAAAAAAAGTTATCAGTTGGAGGCTGTCAATCCCAAGTCTATCTATACTATCTGTCTGTTGCTTACCAAAATAAACCTTTTCGGCTGTTACATCAAGATAGAAGTTGTTATCGTCCGATGAGGTAACGATTCTACCGTTTCGAATAATATTGGATGTAGATCAACATAGTCGGCACAAAATTCAATATCCAACTTTTTGTCTTGCGAATGAAAATGGCCAATGAGTGTAGCATCCGGAGAGAGTTTAAGTTGAGGTAAAATAATTCCGAAAGTTCATCCGATTTTTTTTATATACACACTAAATCAATAAGATGCGGAGTGTCATTTTGGACGTTTTCAGTTTGTTTTTCGGGTAAAACATTTGAATAGTTTGCAAGAAATTGATTAAAAAAATAGTGACAGCTCCGAGAAATTAAATTTTCCGGTAAATGATGCATCAACAAAATCAGAATTAAGAACTAAGGAACGCATTCCATCATTTGCTGTAAAGGTAGTTATATCAAAGTTTTTGAGCTGATATTGATTTTCGCTGTTATTATAAACAGTGTTGCTTACCTTGATAAAGCCTTCGATATTATCGAGTTTTATGCCGGTGAAATTGATATCTAGATTTGTAGAAAGACGTGAAATAGAATCCTGACTGACTAATTTTAGGTTGTACAGATCAGCCAAGTATATGTCGGAATGAAAATCAAAAACAGGCTTTGCTTCGTTAAGATCAATCAATCCGTTGAAAATGAAATCAAGATTTTCATCTTTCATGGCAATGTAACCTTCGTACTGTTTTTGTTTGAAATGGCCATCCAAGTTTATGTTTTCATAATTGTAGCCATTGAGCCATAGGTAATTAACAGCGCCTTTTGTAGTACAGTCAACAGTTTCCAAATCTAACCCGCTACCATCAATATTTAACGAAAAAGAAGTTTTGCCTAAAAGCTGTTCTGAATCAACAAGTTTACCGAGATCAAAATCTTTAGCTAACAGCATCCCGCTATATCTTACTAAATTTTGCCAGCACTTTGGTTTACTTGTAATTGCCCACTAATAAAGCCTATCTGGCTTTTTACCTTTAATCCCGACTGAAATTGATTGTAGGTTCCAGCAAATGTTCCTGAAATGTTGATATTTCCGAGTTTTTTTTGACAATCTCTGGAATTTCAATTATTTGCTTATCACCCGGAAAATTGAATGATCTTAAATCATTTGCATTGGTAGTAAAATGTTGGATGTTGGCATTAAAAATGTAGTATCAATCTCGGGCAACCCCCCCTTTATATTAAGTGAGCCAATAAAACTTGTGTTTTGCCGTAATTGAATTCAAGTTTTTTTTGGCCTTTAAATCGGCAATGGTTCCAGCTATCTGACCTTTCAACTCAACTTCGTCAACCATCGGAAAAAGCGATGGTTCGAAATAACCTATATCGCTTAAATTAATTATTGTAGGCCGAAAGAAACCATCAATCTGAACGTCTTGAATGAAATTGCTGAAAGCATCGTAGCCGTTTAAGACAAACCTAAGATCTGCATTTAATTTGGAATTGTTTGTTTCAGCTACCAACTGATCCACTTCGAGTAAGGTTGGGTTTAAGGTTAGCAATCCCTCAAACGAGTTTATCTTAAACCCACTCTTCTCAATCAGTTCGATATTTTTTTATATTGGCTTTTAATGTATCATGGTCAAAGTGGAACTTGCTGATTTTTATCTGCCTGGCATTTAATTCAATATCGTTAAAATCAATCCCTTTATAATTTTCGGTTAAAAAGTCATCATCACTATATTTAAAGTAGCCATTGGAAATAACTATCGAACGGCATTTGATACTCCATGGCAGTTTGGATTCTTCGGTTGTATCTTCGGCTGTTTTTGAAACAAAGTTTTGAAGGAAATACGAAAAATTGGTCATTTCCGCATCATGATGTTTAAGAAGTTGAAATCCAAAATCTTTTAACTCCAACAGCCCCCCCAAACTTACCTCTTTGTTCTTATTACTTATCCCCCCCGTTATTAATATTTCCAACTCTCCCACCCTAATCATTTCATCATCATATTTATCTTTAATCATAAGGTTTTTCAACAGGAATGTGCCACGAATACCCAAATTGATACTACCAATATGAACTTCGGTACCAATATGATGAGTAAGCCATACGGCAGCATAACGTGAAACAAGGGTTTGAATGGTAGGATTACTCAAAACCAGTGAAATGACTACCGGTATTGACACAAAAAAAGACCAAAAAAAATAGATGACTATATGGATTATTCGTTTCAGGATGATTATTAAGGTGTTAAAATGATGCTGAATTTATGCAGAACTTGTACCAAAAACTTACTTACAGATAAAAGAAATAACAATTTTTTTTGCAAAAGTATAATTGTTTGTTGCAATTCATTAAGACTTTTAAAAGATAATGATAGTTTGTAACGAAGTAACATCAAATTATTATCTGCAATAGATAATTTCGGGTTTAATTTAAATTATGATGCGCATAATTTCGAAATTGAAAGATGAATTTTTTTAATTTTGCCTATTCATTCTGACATTTTAATACCTACTTCCATGAGATACATTTTCAATTTCAGGGTACCGACAACTTTTAGTTACCTTGTCGTCATTATTTTATTTTCTTGTCAAACTTCTGTTTTCTCGCAAATCACTATCACACAAAATGATATGCCATCTGCTGGCGATACAGTGAGAAAAAGCTTTGCATTGGATTTTACAGGTATTGACTTTAGTGTAACTGGAGAAAACTACTTATGGGACTTTTCCCAGTTGAAACCTGCATCGCAAACTGTTGATACTTTTGTTACCGTAAGCTCGGTACCGTTTTATATCAATTGGTTTTCATACCCAATATTGTAGCAAATGTAGCGCAGAAATATACGGGTCTGGAAAACTTCCCCCCCAGGTGCCAATTACTGACCCTTACCGCTTTTATAAAAAGTCAAGCAACGCATTTAATGATGTCGGTTATGCAGCAACTATTAGCGGCATACCTGTTCCGCTAAGGCTTAATCCGGCTGACGTCATTTATAAACTCCCACTTGCTTATGGAAATATTGATTCAAGTGATGCCAGCGGTCAGTTAGGAGTGCCTGATATTGGATATGTTAGTATTCAGCGAAAACGTTTAAACGAGGTTGATGGCTGGGGAACACTCATTACGCCTTACGGCGAATATGACGTGTTGAGGTTAAATCATCTGTTATGGAAACCGACTCAGTTTATGTTGATACCCTTAACTTCGGACAGCAAATTGTGCGTAAATATACCGAATACAAATGGTTGACAAACGGTAAAAAACAGCCGCTATTAGAGGTTACCGAAGAGAATGCAATTACGCAGGTTACATATATAGATAGTATTTTCGACCCTGGGGTTGGAATTGAAAAAGCCGATATCCGCAAACCAAAATATACATTGCACCAAATCCAATAACAGATAAAGCTATTATTGTTGTAGAACTTAGCGAACCGGAGTACATAACAATATCGCTTATCAACATGGCTGGTATAAAAATTAAAAGAGTCTTTTCAGGTAATCTGCCAGCAGGTAAACATTTCCAAACGCTAAATCTATCTGACAGTAAACCGGCTTCTGGAGTTTATCTGATACAAGTGGAGTGGAACGGAAAATCTACTACAAAGAGATTGATCATTCAATAATTTATGCCTACGACAACCTCAAAAAAATTTTGTTGTCTTTAAATCATCCGCGGGAAGCGGTAAAACCTATACTCTTGTAAAAGAGTACCTAAAGTTGGTAATCAGCAATCCTGAAAGGTATTCTAAAATATTAGCCATCACTTTTACCAATAAAGCTGCCAATGAGATGAAAGAGCGGATTGTGCGTAGCTTGAAGGAGCTCTCTTCATTTTATACTGAACAGCCTGATGATAAATAATATCACTCATGACCACCCTTGAGGAGGAGCTTGGTTTTGATGCTCGAAAAATTTCTTCACGGGCTACAGTGGCTTTATCGCTGATTCTTCACAATTACTCCAGATTTGCCGTAAGCACTATTGATAGTTTTGTACATAAACTTGTTAGGGTATTTAGCAGGGATTTAGGATTGCCGGCTGCCTTTGACGTCGAACTTGAAACAGAAAAACTGATCGCTAAAACAGTTGATCTACTCATAAGTAAAGCAGGAGTTGATAAGGATCTTACTAAAATATTAATAAGTTTTATCTCCAGTAAAATGGAGGATGAAAAAAAACTGGAATATCAAAAAAAGAGCTGAAAGATTTTACCCAAAATATAATTGAAGAGAGAACTTACGAAGCATTAAAAAATATCTCTAAGCTTTCGCCAAGTGATTTTTTTAGAGATAAGCCATAAACTTTTAAAGATCAAAAATGACTTTGAAATAGAATAAAAAAAACTGCACAAAGACTAGTAACCTGATAGACAAAAAAAAGGAATTGATTTAAAAGCCTTTTCACATGGGCTAAAAGGAATTGGCAATTATTTTAAAAAAATTGCCGAAGGAAACTTTAGTACTATTAAGCCTAATAGCTATATACAAAAAAACAATTAATGAAGATAAATGGACTTCTGCATCGTGTAGCGCTGCTGATAAAAATTCAATAGCCACAATCAAGGATGAATTGATAACTGATTATAATGAGATTCAGAATATTCTGGAAAAAGATTATGACGAGTACCTTTTAAGTCAGTTGGTTGGTAGGAATATTTATCTAATGGCCATACTTTCGGAGATCGAAAAGGTGATGGAGGAATTTCGTCAGAACGAAAACATTGTCCACATATCCGAGTTCAATAAGCGGATTGCTGCCATTGTTCAAAGAGAGGCAATACCCTATATTTACGAACGAATAGGCGAAAGATACCGCCATTTTTTTAATAGACGAATTTCAAGATACATCCCTGCTGCAATGGCAGAATATGATCCCCCCTTGTTGGAAAATTCTCTTAGCGCCAACAATTTCAACATGATTGTCGGTGATGGAAAACAGGCTATTTATCGCTGGCGTAATGGCGAGGTAGAGCAATTTGCAGCTTTACCACAATTATACAAAAGGGGTAACGACGAAACAAGCATTACTCGTGAAAAACTCTTTGTTAGCCAAAGCAGATTGAAAAATCTGGATAAAAATTTCAGATCAGCAATAGAGATCATCAGATTTAACAATGCATTTTTTTTGAATTTGCCAAGAGTAAAATTGCCCCTGACTTACAGCGTATTTATGATGGATTGGAACAAGAGGGGGGGAACTTAAATAAGAGTGAGGGTTATTTACAGTTTGAATTTTTAAAAGACAATGTTGATGACAACAACGACGAAGTAGGTGAACTGGTAAGAGAGAAACGTGTCTTCGAAATATTAAAAGAATTAGAGGACACAAACCTCTTTGCCCGTCAAGAAATTGCTATCTTGGTTAGAAAAATAAGCAGGCTATCAAGGTTGCCAATTATTTACTTCAGCAAGGTATCACTGTGGTGTCGTCAGAAGCGTTGTTACTTGGTTCAAGTCCTAAGGTGAGAGTTCTCATGGCGTTATTAGAATTTTTTTATCGAACAGGAGAATCGCCAGGTAATAACGGAGATTTTGTTTTATTTTTTTTCAAAAGAGGCAAATTTGGAGAAGCTTCTTTTCATCAGGCACTCGCCCAATGCAAAGAGATTAGCCTGATGAGCCGGCGTCAATATCCATGAACGAAACCCTGAAAGGCTTTGGATTAGACCTCACCCAGCCCCCCCATATGCATACGCTTTCACTCACCGATATTTTCGAATTTTTTTATCATGGCGTTGCAACCCGATATAGGTGATAATGACCCTTTCGTTACCTTTTTTTTAGATATGGTATATGAGCAAAGTCAAAAGCAGCCAATGTCTTATCAGGATTTTCTCGACTTCTGGAATGATACGGGTTGTAAAAAAATCCATTATCATCCCCCGAAGATACGCCTTCGGTGCGGGTGATGACGATTCACAAAGCTAAAGGGCTGCAGTTTAAAGTGGTAATCTGCCCA
>JMBV01000283.1_pt1 | contig 17772 bp, 34 predicted proteins | sample 616531 | NCBI WGS metagenome assembly JMBV01 (sample SAMN02727904, study PRJNA239997) | anaerobic digester metagenome | biome: anaerobic digester; isolation source: mesophilic anaerobic digester inoculated with municipal waste water sludge... | place: Germany: Bielefeld University, CeBiTec ...
AATTCTACTATGGAACCATTGCTAAAGGATAAAATTTCTTTAATAGTCTTTCTACTTTTTCCAAGAACTACACTAAATTCTAAAGGTACATCCATTATTAAGTCTAAATTCCTTGGTGCCTTTTTTTTCTTCACAATCTGGAGTCAATGTTGGAAAAGCAGGCTTTTGAACGGATACCTTTTTAGGCTCTTCCTTTGTCCTAGTTATTGGAGGTGCTTCTTCTTTTATCTCTTCCTCTATAGGAATTTCTTCCATTTCTTCTACTTCTTCAACTTCATCTATATCTCCAAGCATTATCTTAGAGATCTCCTCTACAGTCTCTGCTGTGAATATTTGCATAATTTCACTTTGAATTAATCCTGATACAGTTAAATCAAAGGATATTTTACAAATTTTTTTCTTGTGTATTAAATCTTTCAATATCTATATTGCCCTGATTGTCCCAAACATCAACATCAGGAGGTAAGATATCTATTTGTCTATTTAGCATAGTAGCCATGGATGTAGATGCTGAACCTATCATTTGATTCATAGCTTCTGCCACTGCACTTAATTCTAATTCTGTAAAGGTATCATTTCCTCCTGTACCATCTCCACCCATCATTAAATCTGCAATAACTGTGGCATCCTTTACATCCATCATCAATAGATTGTGACCTTTCAGCCCTTCTTTAAACTTTATACTTGTAACTACCTTAGGTATGCTGCATTCTTCAACTATTTGCTGAAAGGATACACAAGAAACCCGTGGTGTGGTAATCATTACTTGTCGATTAAGAATAGAAGATAGGGTTGTTGCAGCTGTAGACATGGATATATTGCCTACTTCCCCCCCTATAATATCCTTTTTTTGTCTCATCTAGTTCTTCTCCTACTGCTGAAGAGTTTTTGCCTACTAGGGCATCTATTTCTTCTTGGGATAAAAAGTTATCATTCATTCTTCAACATCCTCTTCTATGTATTGTAATACTTGAACCGCTAATTGATCATTAAACTGCCCTGGCTTTACTAGATAATGAAGCTGATCTTCTACGTACATTTTTAGCGGGTCTGTGATTTTTACATCTAATTGGAGAATATCTCCCTTTTCAAGCTGTAAAAAGTCATCTACAGTAATTATTGTTTTTCCTAAATTTACTTCTAAATTAACAGTAGATGCCATAATTCTTTCTTCTAGTATCTTCTTGTCTTCTACATTTGGCTCCTTTTCAAAATCAAACCAATTTTTAAAGCTTAATTTGTCTATGATATTTTCAAAGGATACAAAGGGTATACATATATTCATAAAACTCCTATTGTCTAAAACATCTAAGGTAAAGCTTATTAATATAACTGGTTCATTTGGTGACATACTTTGCACCAATTGGGGGGGATTGGTTTCAAGATAATCAATTTCTGTTTTTACTTCTACTACTTCACTCCATGCCCCTTCAAAGGATTGTAAAATCACCTTGACAGTTTCTTCTAAAATCCCTAACTCTATATCTGTAAACCCTTGTTTGTCATCTATAGTATTAGTATGATTACTATCTAATCCTCCACACATCAACTCTATAACCTGCATGCAAAATTGAGGGTTTATTTCTAATATTTGAACGCCACTTAAAGGCTTAGAGTGAAATATACCCATTAATGTGGTTTTAGGAATAGATCGAATAAACTCATCATAGCTAATTTGCTCTACAGCCCCCCCTAATGCAATATCTACATTAGTATGTATTTGCGAGGATAAAAGATTACCTGCTATTTTAGAAAAATTTTCAAAGATCATATATAGTGTATTTATATATTCCTTTGAAAGTTTAATAGGTCTTCTAAAATCGTAGGATCTTACTTTATCCTTTTCTTTTTCCTCTTGTAGTGAGTCTGTATCTATTTCTCCAGTATTAAGTGCATTTAATAGTGAATCTATTTCTTGTTGTGATAATACTTGTTTCAAAGTTATCCCTCATTTTTAGAAATCAACATGTTTATATCGATAATATTTATAATATTATCTTTTAGCCTTACAATTCCTATAACTCCATCAACTGATTCTTCACTAACTCTTTGAATATCTTCTTCTTCAATATTAGCTACCTCGATTACATCTTTAACTAAAACAGCTACTTTTTCTTCCTGATTTTGAACTATAATAATATTATTATAGCATATACTTTCTTCTTGTTGCAAAAGTTTGCATAGGTTTATTAAGGTTACCACATTTCCCCTTAAGTTAACTAATCCCTCTACCCAATTAGGAGCATTTGGCACCTTTGTAATATTTATATTTCTGCTGATTTCTTCTACATTTTCTGTACTTATGGCATAATATTTATCACTTAATGTAAATATAATTATTTGCATATTCTCAACTCCATTATAAGATAGCTTTATCTAAGGATTTTATTACCCTATCTGTTTCAAAGGGTTTTACGATAAAATCTATTGCCCCTGCCTGTATAGCATCCATTACCATGGATTGTTGACCCATAGCACTACACATTATTACCTTTGCATTAGGATCTATCTTTTTTTTATTTCTTTTAAGGCTGCCACCCCATCTAATTCTGGCATTGTAATATCCATAGTTACTAAATCTGGTTTTTCCGCCTTATATTTTTCAATAGCCTCTATTCCATTTTGTGCTTCTGCTACTACTTCGTATCCATTTTTCTCTAGTATATCCTTTAGCTTCATTCTCATAAAAACAGCATCATCTACAATTAAAACTCTTTTAGACATTTTATCTTTTCCCTCCTAGACTCCTATTTTGTTAAACAATTTTTCCAATACTCCTGGTTTTGGAACTAAATATAATGAGGATTCTATCCTTTCTCCTAAATAGAGAAATTCATTTTTATAATCATTATATTTTCGTCATATTGTCCAGATTCAATATATACACTGCTTAATATAGCTCCAAACATATCTGTAATAAATATGGGTACTGATGAAATTAAATTTGACTCAACTATCTTTGATATAGCATTTAAAAAAAGAACTGACTAAAATATTTACCAATTCCTTAATAGTGGAATTCTTCAATTCATCTGTTAGAAAAATATCTTCTGGCAACATCATTTTTACTAATTTAGTACAAGCATCATCATCTATTGTATATAAGAAAACTCCTTCTGCATCTCCAAGCATTCTCATAATAACAGCATTTACTACTTTATCCTCTGCCATTATATCTTCATATACTTGATTATAATCTAATATTTCAATGGTAGGAACTTCCATATTTACAGGCTTATTGATTAATTGGGATATACTAGTTGCTGCATTTCCACCACCTATATTTACTAATTCCTTTAAAAAAAATCTAGCTGCAACCAAGTATAGTTGCCCTTATTCATATCTATCACCTTTGCCATTGCTACATAAATTCCCTACATCTAAAATCAATACAATATCTCCATTTCCAAGAATAGTTGCTCCTAGGTATTCCTTCATTTTACTTAAGGTCCCACCTAATTTTTTTAATTACTATTTCTTGCTGTCCTATTAAATCATCTACTAATAATCCATAATGTTGTTCTCCCAGGGTAATTAGAATAATATGTTTATTATCCTTTGCAGATTCTATTCCCAATTTTTCATTTACACGAATTATAGGGATTGCCCTTCCCCCCCTTTCTATATAGATTTCACTATTATGGGATTTAATAATTTCTTCAGGCTCTACCTTTACAACCCTTTCTATAATTCCTAAAGGTAGTGCAAAGGTCTCTTCTCCTATACTTACCATTAAAGCCTGTATAATAGATAGTGTAAGAGGTAGCTTAATTAAAAAGGTGGTTCCTACATTTACCTCACTCATAACTTGTATATCTCCACCTAGGCTGGCTATTTTTGTCTAACTACATCCATGCCTACTCCTCTACCTGATACATTAGTCACATTTTCTGCTGTGGAAAAACCTTGGTGGAATATTAGTTGGACTAACTCCCTATCTCCTAAGCTTTCAGTATTAATTCCTTTTTTTAATGGCACTTTCTTTTATTACTTCTGGATCTATACCTTTACCATCATCTCTAACGGTTATTACTACTCTATTTCCCTCTTGATATGCTGATAATCTAATTAATCCTATTTCCGATTTACCTAAGGCTAGTCTTTCTTCCCTTGATTCAATTCCATGATCTGCTGCATTTCTTATTAAGTGAACTAAGGGTTCTCCTAATTCTGATGCTACAGTTCTATCTAATTCTGTTTCTTCACCTTCTATAATTAATTCTATTTCTTTATTTAATTCCTTAGATAAATCCCTTATCATCCTAGGAAATCTATTTAAGACTACATTTACTGGCTGCATTCTAATTTTCAATACTAAGTCTTGTAAATCAGAGGTTATTCTACCAACATGTTCTAGAGGCTCATTTATTTCTGTTATATTATATTGATTACTAAGATCCTCTAATCTTGTCCTATATATTACAAGTTCTGAAACTAAATTCATAAAGCTATCCAATCTATCTAAGTCTACCCTTATGGATTGGTTTAGATGATGGGAATGGGTTGTTTTGTTTATACTTTTTTTCTTTTTTTAGCTTTAGGTTTTTTTAGTATCTTTTTCATTAATTTCTTCTATTTCTTCAAGGATTACCTCTTCGATTTCTGCATTGTTTTCTATAATTTCTTGTACATCTTTTTACTTGATCTTGTCAAATAAATAAGTTTAAATACATCTTCATATTCTCCTTCTTCTAGCTTTCTGCTGAAGGTTCTGTATGTATTATATCTCCTTGTTGTTCTAATTTGTTAATTACTAAATATGCCCTAGCCCCCCCCTTTAATAGGCAATCTTCTGATACTTTTACTGCTATATTAAAGGCATTATAATTTCTTCCCTTTGCATTTCGAATTACCATTGCATCAGCTTCACTTATGTCTTCATTGGATACTGAAAATGTGGAATCATATCTTTCATTTGTGATCTCTTGATTATTCTTTGATACATTGTCTAATTCTTCTAACAGATCCCCCCCTATATCGTATTCAATATAGTTTTCTTCCCGTAAATCTTCTACGATTTCAGACAACTTGTCCAAACATCTAAAAATCAAACTTATTATATCGGAATCCACATTTACACTGCCACTACGAAATACTTCAAATACATTTTCCATTCTATGGGTAAGCTCTGTCATGGTTTTGTATCCCATGGTGGCAGCCATACCCTTTAATGTGTGAGCTGCACGAAATATTTCATCTAATAAACTACTATCTTCAGGGTTCTTTTCTAATTCAAGTACACAATCATTTAATGTTTGTAAGTATTCATCTGTTTCTTCAAAAAAACAATTCACGATATTTTTGAGTATCGTCCATAACTATCCCTCCTTATTATACCAACTACTATACTTTTTCGTATATAAATGTTGATATCTTTTTAAATCCAAATTCTCCAGGATTATATATACTCTCTGTAGCTCCTGTAAAGAAAATACCTCCTGGAACTAGGGATTCGTACATCTTTTATAAATCATATCCTTAGTTTCATTTTAAGATATATAGTTACATTTCTACATATTATTGCATGGAATCCTTTTTCATAATTATCTAAGATTAAATCGTGTTTTTTAAAGGATACCATTTTCTTTAATTTTTCGTCAATATGATATTCATCATTTTCAATAGTGAAAAACCTTCTTATTTCTTCCTTTGTTAAGTTTTTCATCTCATTTTCTTTATATATTCCTTCCCTTGCCCTTTTAAGTACATTATCATCTATATCTGTGCCTAATATTTTACCTTTATTATTTAAATTGTTTTTGTCTAATATCATAGCTAAGGTATAGGGTTCTGCTCCAATGGAACAAGCAGCACTCCACATTTTAATGGACTTAAATCTTGGTATAATATTCCCTATTAATATGGATTCAAACTCTTTAAATATTTCCCTATTTCTAAAAAAAATCTGTTACATTAATGGTTATATAATCTAAAAAAAATCTCTTTTATTTCTTCATCTTTTTTTTATAAGCTTAGAATATTCTTCTAAATTAATTGCTCCTGAACTTCTCATTACTGTAGCTATTCTTCTTTGTAATTGCTTTTCTTTATATGCATTTAAATCTATATCTAAATTTTTCTCTTACCCATTTATAAAAAAAAGTCATAATCTAATCCCATTGTTTCACCTTTACCATTTTATTTAAACTTGTAGATATATCTTCTAAACTCATGATTTCATGTACTACTCCCTTTTCCACTGCACTACCTGGCATTCCATATACAACGGAACTCTCTTCGTTTTGTACAATATTATAGCCACCTGCTTTTTTTTATACTAACCATGCCCTCTGCACCGTCTCTTCCCATACCTGTTAATACTATTCCTAAAAGCTTATTTCCATAATATTTAGTGGCAGATTCAAATAAAAGATCTGCCGCTGGCCTTACTCCATGGAGTTTTTTTCCTGAGTCTAGTTTTATTCTATTGTTTTCTATGGTCATATGATAATCTCCAGGTGCTAAATATATCACTCCCCCCCTTTGAATTTCCATGCCATGACTTGCTTCTACCACTTTAACTTGGGACTCATTGTCTAATCTAGCTGCAAAGGATTTTGTAAATCCCTTTGGCATATGTTGTACTATGAATATAGGTATATTTATGTCCTTTGGTAATTGACTAATTAAATATACTAAAGCCTTTGGTCCTCCTGTAGAGGCTGCTATAACTACAGAGTCCACATCCTTTGGTCTTTCTATAGGTTTAGTGGAAACTTTTCTTTCTTTTAAAATACTACATTTAGTATCTTCACATGCTACAGATTTGATTTTTAACTCTAATTCTGACTTAAAGTTGTTAAAATCAGAATTAAGATCCTTAGGTTTTTCAATAAAATCTTCGGCACCTAATTGTAATGCCTCAATAGTTGTATCTGTGCCTGTTAATGAACTTAGCATTATTACTGGAGTCTTATATTTCTTTTTAATTTCTTTTAATGTATCGATGCCATTTAATTTAGGCATCTCTATATCTAAAGTTATAATATCTGGTTGAAGCTTTGGAATAATGTCTAGGGCATCCATTCCATTTCTAGCAATACCTGCTACTTCTATGCCATCTATTTCTCCAACTATATCTGTAATAATTCTTCTCATAAAGGCTGAGTCGTCTACTACTAATAGTTTTATGGCCATGAATTCCCCCCCTCCTCTTATAATGTAATGATTTCCCTATTTACCATTCTAATATTTACTGTAAAGTCTTGTAAATCCACTATCATAGTTCTACCTATATTGCCTCCCGTATGTTTGCCTAAAATGGGAATTCCTAGTTCTTTTAACTTTTCTTCTACGGCTACAACATTTCTATATCCTATATTGCCATTGGTTTCATCGGTGAAGCTAAACATACTGGCTCCACCAGCTATTTTAGCTATTAGATTTTTATTTCTACTTCCCTTAGTAATTTCTTCTACCATTTGGGGAATAGCTAAATCAGCAAACTTTTCCACCTTTACTTCTCTACGAAAAAGAGTACTATCAGGCAGCATAATATGGCTAAGTCCCCCAACTTTATTGATTTTGTCATAAATGGCTATACCTACACAGGAGCCTAATCCTAAAGTTATTAATTTATATGGGGACTTAGCGACTTTATAGTCAGATATCCCAACTTTTATTTCCATGGACATTTTTTTATCACCAATTCCTTAAATTGGTAGTCTACTATTTTAGTTAGTAGCTGCCAATATTAACTCTTTTTCTTCTTCTAAAGTAAATATCTTATCTATATCAAGTACAATTGTAATATCCTCTTCAGACTTCATAAACCCTTTTATATAATCTTTAAGAATATGGGTTTCTCTATCTGACTCTTCATATTGTTCTTCACTAAAATGCTGAATGCCTAATATATCATCTACTAGAAAACCTATATAATTTTGTTTCCAAAAGACTACTATTACTTTTGTGTCTACATCTTGTATAGATTTTAAATTATATAATCTCATACTTAAATCTATAATAGGTATTACCTTTGAATTGTATTGTATTACCCCTAATAAAAAAATCCGATGCCTCAGGTACCTTTTTAGGTGGTGTAAATTCAATTATTCTTTCCACCTTAGAAATATCTATGGCAAATTTTTCATCATTACTTATAAACACTATATATTGTTCCACACTTATCGCCCCCCTTACATATAGATTGTCTTTATTTAAACTTTAAATCTATTAATTAACCCTTGTAAATTCTGTGCTAAATCAGCTAATCCTCCACTAGAGCCTGAAATTTCTTCTGTAGACGCTGTCAATTCTTCCATAGATGCTGATGCCTCTTCTGTAGCTGCAGAATTTTCCTCCGCTATAGCTGTAAGGTTTTGTAACGTATCTAGTATTTCATCTTTCATCTCTTCCATCTTTTCCCCAGATTCATTTAGTTTTTCAGTTATATTAAATACATATTTTATAGCATCATCAATTCCCATATATTTGTCTTTATTACTTTCAACACTTTCTATTTGTTCCTTTGTAATGACTGATACTCTCTCCATAGCCTTTACTGCATTTTGTGAATTATCCTGTAGTTCACTTACTATTTCATCTATGGTCATAGTAGATTGGGATGACTGTTCAGCTAATTTTCTTATTTCTTCTGCTACTACTGCAAAACCTCTACCAGCTTCTCCTGCCCTAGCTGCTTCTATAGCTGCATTAAGGGCCAATAGATTTGTCTGATCTGCTATGGATGCTATTACATTACTAGCATCACCTATTTCATTAGAACTTTCATTAGTCTTTAATATTATTTTATGGATTTCCTCTATGGCAATTTCACTTTCATTTGTTATTTCAGAAAGCTTTTCAACTTGAATCAAGCCTTCTTCTATTATCTTAATTACTTTTTCCGATGCAGTATTTAAACCCTTTAGATAATCTCCATTTTTCTCAATGGCCTCTCCTAATTCCATTGCCTTTCTTGAACCTTCTTCTGTATTTAAAGCTTGTTCATTAGCACCTCTAGCTATTTCCTCTACAACCTTTGTAACTTCCTCTGCTGCAGTAGCTGTTTCTTGAGAAGTAGCCATTAACTCTTGGGAAGCTGCTGATACTTGTTGTGAAGAGCCATTTACTTCGTTGACTATTTCTTTTAAATTATTTATTATATTTTGGAAAGCCCTTCCCAATTCTCCCATTTCGTCTTTTTTTTATTTAAAAAAATTGTCTAGAACTTCTTCTCTAATGTCTAAATCTGCTAACTTTTTAGAACGTTGGGCTACTTGAATTATTGGCTTTGCTATAGATGTTCCAATTAAATAAGTAATAGTAGCACTTATTAATAAAATAATAATTATAGACTTTAAAATATTCTTTTGAAGATTTGGAATAGCAGCTAATGACTGTTCTTCATCGGCTGTAAAGATAAATACCCAATTTGTACCTTCTATTGGTGCATATCCTGCATATAAAGAATCCCCCCCTTCATAAGTATATTTTCCTACACCTCTACGTTCATTTAAAACCCTTTCAACAAATGAGGCTAAAGATTTTAGGTTTTCATCCTTTTCTGCTTCCTTTAATGGATTAAATTGATTTAATACCATTTCTCCTTTAGGATGGGCAACTATGATCCCCTGTCTATTGATCATATATCCATATCCTCTGTTTCCAAATCCAGTATTATCTATGATATGACTTAGAGCATTTCCATGTCTTCGCCCTATTAATGCTCCTACTACTTTACCTTCAGATTTTATAGGTGTGGCAAACATCAAAACCTTATCTTCTATTATTTTACTATCTATAATATCTGATATACTAGAATCTCCAGCTAATGCTTGCTTTATGTAGTCTCTGTCCCCCCCTAATTTGGCAGTACTTCCATCTGTATAATATGCATTCCCCTCTAAATCTACAACTCCCATATCAATAAAACTTGTCCACTTTAATTCATCTTCTAATGCAGGAAGCTGTATTTCCAAATCCATACTTTGTATTTCTTTTCTATGTGATATTAACTCGATGGTACGAAGTTCCTTTTCTATATTGCTCTTTGTTAACTTAGCTCCATCATAGGCTAACGATACTAAAGATTCTTCTGTAGCCCTAATAATTGCCGCCTTGGAAGCCCTTAGGCCTACGATACCTGTTGTTAAGGAAGATATTAAAATTAACATGGAAAAATAAAGTATTAATTTAGTTTTAACACTATTGAAGGTAAATTTAGTTTTAACCTTATCTTTTATTTTTTTTCTCAGATTTCTCCATTGCCATACCTCCATTTAATTTATTACTTACAGTATATAAAATGTTCATAGTCTATTTATAATATCGGATAAAACTCTTTTCTTTTAATGACAACGGAAAATTAAATAAAATCCCCATTTGTTTAAGATTTACTTAAATAAATGGGGGGGATTTTAAAACTCTATTCTTCTATAATAATTTCATAGGTAATTGGTGTTACCTTTTCTAACATAGCACTTACGCCACAATATTTTGTTTGGGATAATTCCACTGCCCTATTTATCTTATCCTCTGGAAGATTCTTTCCTTTGAATCTATATGTTAAATGAATATTTTCATAAACACTAGGTGTCCCTTCTGTAATATCTGCTTCTGCTGCAATTTTTACATCTTCTACTTCTACTTTCATCTTATCTAATATTAACATTACATCTATTCCTGTACATCCTATTAATCCTGATAATAGTAATTGCTTAGGTCTTGGCCCTAAATTATTTCCACCTATTTCTTCTGCTCCATCTGTTATAAGTTTATGTCCATTGAGATTCATCTCAAACCCCCCCATATTACCTACTAATTTTGCATCAACTTTTGCCTTACTCATATCATTTCTCCTTCCTTTATTGATTTTCTATATCTCTCTTCTCCAGTTTTTAGGTGCTATTAATGCTATTATTGTAAATAGTTCTAGCCTACCTAATAACATAAAGAAGGAAAACAACAATTTAGTTATTTGATGATATTCTCCAAAGTTTCTAGTAGGTCCAACAAAGCCTAATCCTGGACCTATATTGCTTAATGTAGCCACTACAGAACTAGCTGCACTTTCTAAGTCTACTCCTTCTAAGGTGACTAATAAAGTCCCTATGACAAATATTATCAAATATAATGCAATAAAGCTATATATTCCCGCCACTGTTTCATTAGGCATTATCTTGTCATTGGTTTTAATAGGTATCATTGCCCTAGGATGGAATATCTTTATTATTTCCCTTTTTATTAATTTAAACATCACCAATATTCTTATTACCTTCATTCCTCCAGCCGTAGAACCTGCACTTCCACCTATAAACATAAGTAAAAGTAAAATCCCCCCCTTACTAAAACTAGGCCATAAATCAAAATCCACTGTAGAATATCCAGTGGTAGTAATAATAGAGCCTACTTGAAAAAAAAGGAATCCCTAAAGGCAAGTCCCATATTATTATAACTTGTCATAAATAAATTAATTCCTATGGCTACAGTGGAAGCAAATATTATCCCAAGATAAAGTCTTAGTTCTTCATTATAAAATACATCCCTTATCTTTCCCTTATATATTGAATAATATAGAGAAAAATTCACTCCGGAAAACACCATAAAAAAAATCCTATAACTAAATGTATATACGTACTATTATAAAAACCTACACTATTATTTTTAGTAGCAAAACCACCTGTACCTACAGTTCCAAAGGTATAGACTAAAGAGTCAAAAAAAACTCATTCCTCCTATTTTAAGGAGAATAATTTGTAAAATAGTTATTGCAAAATAAGTTGTATATAATATCTTTGCCGTATCCTTTATCTTTGGTGCTATTTTTCCTGCCACTGGTCCAGGGCTTTCTGCTTTAAATATTTGAAATCCACCTATTCCTAAGGCTGGTAATAATGCTACAGTAAATACTAATATACCCATACCTCCAACCCAATGGGTAAAAGATCTCCAAAATAAAATACCCATAGGTAAAGCTTCTACATTGGATAATATAGAGGCACCTGTAGTTGTAAATCCTGAAACTATTTCAAAAAAATGCATCTATATAAGTTGGTGTACTTTTAGAAATATATAAGGGAATAGCTCCTAATAAAGAAGCCGTCAGCCAACCTAAGGATACTATGGCCAATCCATCTCTAGCACTTATTTGATTTTTATAATTTTTCTTTTTAGATAAAATAAATCCTATAAGTCCAGTTATAATTATACCCAATATAAAGGCTGTACTATCATTTCCCTTTGTCCATAGGGAAATTAGTAATGAAGGTACCATTAAAAAGGATTCAATTATTAATAATATTCCTAGTACCCTTAGCACGATTCCATAATTCACTTAATATGCCTCCCTTTTGCGGTGTGAAAAACATCTTCAATGTTGGTAAATCCTCTGTTAAACAAAACACTACTATTCTATCATTCCCTTTTATTTCCGTGCTTCCCTTAGGGATAATTACAGTTCCATCTCGAACTATAGCTCCAATAATAACTCCTTTAGGTAAGTTTAGCTCCATTAAAGGTATATTAGTAAAGGGTGAATCCTTTCCCACTATTATTTCCGTTACTTCTCCATCTCCCCTAATAATAGTGATACAGATACAACTTTTCCTCCCCCCCTAATAAACTTTAATATATTACTTGCAGTAATATAAATTGGATTTAAGGCTGCATCTATGCCTAATCTGTCTATTATTTTAATATAATTTTGTCTACTAATCTTTGCAATGCATTTACTAACTCCTAATTGCTTTGCCATTAAAGCCATAAGCAAATTTTGTTCATCAAATCCCGTAGTTCCTATAAAAGCATCCATAGTATTTAGAGCTTCTTCTTCCAATAGATTAATATCTGTACCATCTCCATGGATTATTAATACATCATCTAAAATATTTGATAATTCTTGAGCCCTATCTTTATCTCGTTCAATAAGCTTTACAGATATTTTAGATCTAGTAAGTAATTTTGCCAAATAATATCCTATATTACTTCCACCTAATATCATTACATTTTCAATATCCTTATGGACTACTCCAAAATCAAATTTTGAACTTAATTCTTTTATATCTTCACTTTTCCCTATAATATGGATAGTATCATTGTCTACTAATTTAGATCCACCATGGGGGGGAATTATTATCTCACCATCTCTAGATATGGCTGTAATCAATAGTGTATCAAATCCACTTAGTTCCATAAGTTTTTACCTACAAATTCTTCATGATGACCAATATTAAAATCTATCATCTGTACCTTGCCACTGGCAAAATCTCCTGAATAAAAAGAATAACTCTTTAGTAGGTATTTTCTATTGCCTGGGCAGTTGCCAAATCTGGATTTATAATATGGTCTATACCCATTTCCATCTTTATAAAATCTAATTGCTCCATATATTCTGGATTTCTTATTCTAGCTATAGTCTGTTTACATCCTAGCTTTTTTTTGCCAATGAACATATTACAGTATTAGTCTCGTCATTATCAGTAGATGCCACCAATAGATTATAGGTTTTTATGTCTATCTCCCTTAAGGCTCTAATATCTATTCCATTGGCCACTATAGTAAGGACATCCATATGCTCATTTATTCTTTCTAATACCTTAGAATTGGTATCCATCAATGTTACATCTATATCTTCTAAAACCATATATTCGGCTAATTTATATCCTAATTTTCCTGCACCAACTATTAATACTTTCATATGTTTTCACCTCATTTCTACTATACCAAATTTATATATACAATTGTATCTTATTTTTAAAATAAAATTATTGACATATGCCCATAATTTAGTATAATAACAATTAAAGGCATATGCCATTAACCAAAAGGAGGGAGAAATATGCCAAGAAGAAATGGAACTGGCCCTATGGGATATGGAAGGGCTACTGGAAGAGGTTTTGGATTTTGTACAGGAGCTTACCCAAGAAGATATGGCGCTGGTATAGGTCAAAGATTTGGTAGAGGAATTGGCTGTAGAGGATTATATAAAGGTTTTGGTGGCTATATAGATGATGAAGTAGATTTTTCATCATCTGAAAAAGAATGGCTATTAAATCAAAAGGAATTTCTTGAAAGAGAACTAAAAACCATAAATCATGATCTAGAAAACTTAAATGAAGAATAACAGGGTATTTACCCTGTTATTCATATTAGAAAGGTGATTTTTATGGCAAGACCAAGAAAATTAAGAAGGGTATGTGACTTACCTGAACGTAATGTATTTGCACCATTAAAGGGAGAAAATGGGGGGGACAATCAAATTATCTTTATGACTGTGGAAGAATATGAAACCATAAGATTAATTGATTTAGAGGGTTTAAATCAAGAAGAATGTGCAAATAGGATGAATATTGCAAGAACTACTGCTCAGAGGATTTATTATGATGCTCGTAAAAAAAACTTGCAGAGTTTCTTGTTAATGGTGGTATGTTAAAAATCCATGGTGGCGATTATAAACTATGTAAGGATTTTGACTCTCCTCATAGATGTGGTAGATGTAGGAGACATGGATTTGGTAAGCAAGTATTTAATTATACAGAGGAGGAATAGTTAATGAAAATTGGAATTCCTGTGGAAGGAAATTCTATGAAAACTAATATAAGTCAATCTTTTGGTCGTACAGATTATTTTTAATATATAATACTGATACTGAAAAAGCTGATTTTTAGATAATAGTGCAGCTAATACTCAAGGTGGTGCTGGTATAAAAGCTGCCCAAAGAATTGTAGATGCTGAAGTAGATATTTTGATTACTCCTAGATGTGGAGAAAATGCAGCAGATGTGTTAAATATGGCTAATATTAAAATTTATAAAAATATAGGTAATTTTATTGAGGAAAATATCCAAGCCTTAAAGGATAATAAATTAAATTTATTACAGGATATACACCCAGGATTACATAATCATGAAAGGGAATAATATGAAGATTGCAATATTAAGTGGCAAGGGTGGAACAGGGAAAACCCTTTTATCTACGAATTTAGCCAGTGTTGTAGATAAATCTATTTATGTGGATTGTGATATTGAGGAGCCTAATGGCCACTTGTTTTTTTAAACCTAAAGAAATTGAAACTGAAGATATCCTAGTTGACATCCCTACTGTAGATAATGATTTATGTAATGGCTGTCGTACCTGTGTTAATTTTTGTAAATTTAATGCATTGGCTTTTACTAAAAATTTAATAATATTTGAGGATATTTGCCACTCTTGTAATGGTTGTATATTATTATGCCCTGAAAAAGCTCTATCAAAAAAAGCAAAGGATTATCGGTAAAATCCAAAGAGGCATCTCAGATAATGTAACTGTATTGTCTGGAATTTTAAATACTGGTGAACCTTCTGGTACTCCAATTATCAGTAGACTTATGGATATTATATCTAAGGAAGAAGTATTTACATTTATTGATAGCCCTCCAGGAAGTGCTTGTATAGTAATGGATAGTATTAAAGATGCAGATTATTGTATATTAGTAGCTGAACCTACCTTGTTTGGAATCCATAATCTTAATATGGTATATGAATTAGTTCAACTATTTAATAAGCCCTTTGGAGTTGTAATAAATAAATCCCTGGGAAATAACGATCTTGCTGAGGATTTTTGTAGGGAAAAAAAATATTAAGATATTAGGAAAAATTCCCTTTGATGAGGAATTAGGCATTTTAAATTCCAATGGAATTATAGCAGCAAGGAAAAGTTTAAAGTATAAAAAAAACTATTTTCTAATATACTTGATAAAGTTACTGGAGAGGTGTAAAATGAAACAGTTATTAATTCTTAGTGGGAAAGGTGGAACAGGAAAAACTACTATATCTAGTGCTTTTATTAAACTTGCAAAGGCTAAGGCCTTTGCTGATTGTGATGTAGATGCTCCAAATCTACATTTAATTATGAAAGGATCTACAGAACCTGAAAAGTCAGATTATTATGGATTGCCTAAAGCTAAAATCCATACATCTATTTGTACTGAATGTGATTTATGTAGACAAAATTGTGCCTTTGACGCAATATATTACGATGGAGAATATAAAGTAGATAATTTTGCCTGTGAAGGATGTAGTCTATGTGAAGTTCTATGTCCTGTAGATGCTATATCCATGGAACCAGATATTGCTGGACATTTAATGCTATATAAAGATGATTTAGTTTTTTTTCCACTGCACGACTTAAAATGGGTAGTGGAAATTCAGGATTATTAGTTAGTAAGGTAAAAAGCCAGATGAAATCAGCTGCTGAAGATGTAGAACTTTCCATAATAGATGGTTCACCTGGAATAGGCTGTCCTGTTATTGCTTCCATTAGTGGAGTAGACATGGTGCTAATAGTTGCAGAACCTTCTATCTCTGGAATTAGCGATATGGACAGAATTGTAAATACCGTCAAAAAAAATTCCAAGTCCCTTTAGCAATTTGTATAAATAAATATACTACTAATATAGATAATACAAGAAAAATAGAAGATTATTGTAAAAATGAAGCTTTACCTATGATTGGAAAAATTCCCTTTGATAAAGAGGCTATAAAAGCAGTGAATAATGGAAAAAGTATAGTAGATATACCTTGTAAATCAGGTCTTGTAGTAAAAGATATTTTTAAACAAACAATGGATTTATTATTTAATCAATAATTTAATTTTAAGGAGATGTAAGACATGAGTGAAAACTGCAATAACAATTGCTCTAGCTGTGATATTGAATGTGATGATAGAAAAAAAAGGTGGATTTCTCAGAAAAACCCCATGAAATGAGTAGTATTAAAAAGGTCATCGGTATAGTAAGTGGTAAAGGTGGCGTTGGTAAATCCTTAGTAACTTCTATGCTTGCTACAACTATGAATAAAAGAGGGCACCATAGTGCCATATTAGATGCTGATATAACAGGCCCCCCCTCTATTCCAAAAGCCTTTGGAATAAAGGAAAAGCATGGGGAATCAATATGGATTACTTCCTATTAAAAGTGAAACAGGTATAGATATTATGTCTATAAACCTTATTTTAGAAAAAGATACAGATCCTGTAGTATGGAGGGGACCTATTATTGCAGGAACTGTTAAACAGTTTTGGACAGATGTTATATGGGAAGATGTAGACTATATGTTTATAGATATGCCACCTGGAACTGGTGATGTACCTCTTACTGTATTTCAATCTATTCCAGTTGACGGTATAATCATCGTTACTTCACCACAAGAACTTGTTTCCATGATAGTGGCAAAGGCAGTTAGAATGGCTGAAATGATGAACATTCCTATTATAGGAATAGTTGAAAATATGTCTTATTTTAAATGTCCAAGCTGCCATGAAGAACATAAGATATTTGGAGACAGTCATCTTGAGTCTATAGCTAAAAAAACACAATTTAAGGATATTAGCTAAGCTACCAATTGATCCAAAGATTGCAGAAGCTTGTGATATGGGTAAAGTTGAATTTGCTGATACTCATTACTTTGATAATATAGGTGAAATTTTAGAAAATATGGAGGGGGTAAAAATGAAAATAGCAGTAGCTAGTGATAATGGAATGGTAACAGCTCATTTTGGGCATTGTGAAGGTTTTGAAATCTTTGAAATAAAGGATAATAAAATCCTTAAAAATGAAACTATAGGAAACCCTGGTCATAGACCTGGATTTTTACCTAATTTTTTTAAATGATTTAGGAGTAAATGTTATTATTTCTGGTGGAATGGGTGGAGGTGCCGTTGAAATATTTAATGAAAAAAAATATCCAAGTCATTACTGGAGCAAAGGGAAGTGCAAGAGATATAGTAGAAACTTACTTAAAAGGTGATTTAGAATCTACTGGCTCCATATGTAATGAACATGCACATCATGAT
>JMBV01000284.1_pt1 | contig 17761 bp, 35 predicted proteins | sample 616531 | NCBI WGS metagenome assembly JMBV01 (sample SAMN02727904, study PRJNA239997) | anaerobic digester metagenome | biome: anaerobic digester; isolation source: mesophilic anaerobic digester inoculated with municipal waste water sludge... | place: Germany: Bielefeld University, CeBiTec ...
AAAAGAAATTTCTTGTATATTCGTAATTGAATCTTTTCTGATATCATTAATAGGATTTGTTATAGGAGTTATTTTTGGAATAGCTACTAGTATATTTTTATTATATTTAAAAATCCCTCTTCCACAGGATCTTTTTTTTACATTGATTATTTACCAATAAAAATATTACCGAGCACTTTTATAATACCTCTTGTAACAAATTCCTTTGTGTCTATCTTGTTTAGTTTTCTCTCTTCACAAAAAGCTTCTAAAATTAATATTATAGAAGCATTAAGAGATGAATAACTATCAAAAAACATATAAACATTAAATAAACTATATACAAGACTCTTTAAAAGAACTAATGTCAACTTTCTGAATTTAATTCAAGGAGGAATTATATTGATAGAAAATCAATTTATCATGATTAAACCTAACGCTATAAAAAGAGGATTAATAGGCAATATTATAGAAAAATATGAAAAGAAAGGTTTAAAAATAATAGCATTAAAATTAATTCAGATGAAAGCATCTCAGGCAAGAGCCCTATATAAAGAGCATGAAAATAAAGATTTTTATCAATCGTTAATAGATTTTGTTTTGTCTGGACCAGTTATTGTAATGATAGTCCAAGGGCCTAATGCTGTACAAGCTGTAAGAACCTTAAATGGAGCTACAAATCCATTGGAAGCAGATGGAGGCAGTATCAGGGGGCAACTCGGTTTAACTATAACAAAAAAAATATAGTTCATGCCTCTGATTCGGTAGAAAATGCTAAAAAAAAGAATGGAAAATTTTCTTTGATGATCAAGAAATTATCAACTACACACTACCTTATGAAAACGAACTATAAACCCTTTCTTATTCAGTGCCTATACACTAAAATTTCAAATGTGCTCATATAATGATTAAGTTCTAATATAAACCTAAAAGCTTATAAACATACTGTATAGCCTTTATAAATTCTACAAAAATGTATTATTTCTAACTATACTATTTACTATATCAAAAAGAAAAGAGGTGAAATATGATGAGGGTTATGGGACTAATACTGTCTGGTTCAGGTGAAGACAACCTTGATAAATTAACTGCTAAAAGAACCAGTGCTGCTGTACCTGTTTTGGAAAATATAGAGCTATCGACTTTACTTTAAGCAATATGGTAAATTCTGGGATAATTAATGTTGGAGTTTTAACTCAATATAACCCTAGATCTTTAATGGACCATTTAGGAAGTGGTAAAGAATGGAATCTTGATAGAAAAGGGGGAGGCCTTTTTATACTCCAACCTTTCATGAGCCCTGAAAACCCAAAAATGCACTATGAGGGTACCGCAGATGCACTTTTTCAAAATTTAACCTATTTAAGAAGATCAGCAGAAGATTTTGTTTTAATAGGTTCAGGAGATCACATATACAATACAGACTATAGAGATTTATTCAAATTTCATATAAGAAATGGTGCAGATGTAACTTTATTAACTAAAACTGTAAATAAAGACTTAAAGTTAAGTGATTACGGGCAAGTAATAACAGATGAAATGGTAGAGTTACAAAGATATATGAAAAGGTACCTGAACATCATTCAAACAAAATTTTCTTAGGGGTTTATTTTATGAATAAGAGTTTCTTAATGGAACTCTTATACGCAAATGTACCTAATGGCAAATACGATCTTTTATTAGATATAATTATTCCAAACTTGTCAAAACTTAGAGTTTTTTTTCTTATGATTTTAATAATTATTGGCGAAATATCAAAAAAAATCTGTAAAAGAGTATTATGATACCAACATGGACATTTTAAAAAAAGAAATAAGAGACGAACTTTTTATACTCCTGATAGAACTATATACACAAAATTACGTGATTCTGCCCCCACCAAAAATTAATATTAACGCCCAGATTAAAAATTCTTTTATTGCAGATGGTTGCATAATAAATGGAGTAGTTAAAAACTCAATACTTTCTAGAGATATTTTTGTAGGAGCTGGCGCAGTAATAGAAGATTCCATAGTTTTACAAGGAAGTGTTGTAGAAGAAGGTGGAATAATCAGAAAAACTATAATAGATAAAAATGTCCGAGTTAGATCAGGTAAAAAAAATGGAAAGCATGGGAAACGAAATAAGTCTAATAGAAAAGGGAGCGATTATATAAAATGGAGGGATTTATATGAAAGTCATTGGCATTATCTTAGCCGGTGGTCAGGGAACAAGATTAGGAGTCTTAACAAACACTCTTGCAAAACCTGCAGTCCCTTTTGGCGGAAAATACAGAATGATTGATTTTACTTTAAGCAATTGTGTTAACTCCGGTATTAATACTGTTGGAGTAGCAACACAGTATATGCCTCATAGATTAGTAGAACATCTAGGAATAGGTAAACCATGGGATCTTGACATTAAAGGTGGGGGTCTTCATGTATTGCCTCCATATTTAAGTAGATCTGGCACTTCTTGGTACAGGGGGGGTACCGCTGATGCAATCTATCAAAATTTAGAATTTCTTGACCGATACAAACCAGATTTTGTTGTCGTTCTTTCAGGTGACCATATTTACAAAATGGATTATAATAACATGATAGACTATCATATAGAAAAAAAATGCTGATTGTACAATAGCTTGTATGGAGGTTCCTGTCTCAGAAGCCCAAAGGTTTGGTATAATGGTAACAGATCCTTTTAACAAAATTGTAGAATTTCAAGAAAAACCTAAAAATCCCAAAGGAACTTTGGCTTCCTTGGGAATATACGTATTTACTTGGAGCTTTTTAAAAGACTCTTTAATTGAAGACTCAAAAGATCCGAATTCTGAACATGATTTTGGAAAAAAATATTATTCCAAAAAGCCTGGCCAAAAATCCAAACTCTACGCTTTTGGTTTTGAAGGTTATTGGAGAGACGTAGGGACTATACAATCATATTTAGATAGCAATTTAGAATTACTAGCCCCCATTACCTTTACTAGATTTACATGATGAAAGTTGGAAAGTATATACACAATCTGAAGAGCTGCCTCCAGCGTTTATAGCAAACAACTCTGAAGTAATTAAAAGTATCACTAGTGAAGGAAGTGAAATTTATGGAACGGTTGAAAATTCAGTTCTCTTTCAAGGTGTTACTGTCGCAGAAGGTGCTGTCGTAAAAAAAATTCCGTACTTATGAATCATGTATTTGTAGACAAAACTCATATATAGAACAATCTATAATAGCTGAAAAAGCTTATATAGGAAAATCAGTAAAAATTGGCGTGGGGAAATTTGCAGAATCTAAAATTGATAAAAAAAATATATGACTCGGAAATTTCTGTCATAGGATTTCATTCTAAAATTACAGATGGTATTGAAATAGGAAAGAATTGTGTTATTGATAATTATGTTGACCTTTCAGAATATAATATAAAACAAATTAAAAGTGGTGAAGGTATTATTAAACAATAGAATTTATTAAACTAAGCAATATTTTCTTCTGACTATAAAAAGGAGATTAATTTTATGGATTTCTATGCAGTAAAATTTATAGCAGCCTCTAACTTAACCGGAGAAACTTATTTAGGATACATATTTGGGAAAAAAAAGGTCAAAGTCCTCAATTTAACGTAGTGCTATTAAATAGAAATCAACTAAAAGCATTCGAAATTCCTGATATTACGAAAGACTATCTTGAATTTAAATCAGATGTTGATATGCTTTATTATCAATTATCTAAAGAAAATGACAACTACGCTTTAACTCAATTTAAGGCATATTTTTACAGTGTGTTAAGAAAAATGAATTTCGAGGTTGTTGGAACAAAAATGTTCTTGGCTGTAGAAGAAAATGACGTTTATGTTCTAAAGTCCTTGATAAATGATATCTTAAATGAATGGGCGGGAGAAACAAAAATAAAATTAGTAGCTCAAAAATTTGATTATAAAGATTTAACCTGGATATCTGCCGTAAAAGAAAAAGGTGAAAAGGGTTTTGAAGAGTACCTCAACAGACCCGATGTGAAAGACGCTATAGAAGTATTTCCAATAATTGACCCTGTAGAAGGTTACCCAGTAATAAAGTTGGATGTAGGTGAACCAATAATTGTTCTACAAATAGACAAAGAAGAAGAAAACAAAAAAAGATACCAGTAACATATTAGAAGGAAGAGTTATTTCAAAAGAACTTATTCCCTCTACTAGTTATCTTTTTTTTAAAGATAGATCTAGGAAGATATGGAATTGGAAAAACTATAGTACATCAGGACTTAAAAATATCTATAGATCAAAAAAAATTACAGATATTAAGAAAAGCTCGAGATACTAAAGAAAATGAAGAACAGAAAATAATCGGTGACTTATTTGATAATCTCCAAAAGGATAAAAGATTCTATGAACGGCGTAAAATTAGTTCTTTAGATATTATTATTATCAGCGGACTTTCTATTATAGGAATACTGTTAATAATTCTCATAGCAGTTTTACTTGGGGGGGCGTTTTGATATGAAGGTTATTTTAACCTTTATTATGATGATTCCTATAATTATTTTTTTCTGTTCTAACATATCATTATGTTAGTCAAATACTTTATTATAGAAATATTAAAAATACAGAAATTAATGAAGCACTTAATCTAATAAATGAAGTTGAAGAAATATATGCCCTTACTGTAGAAGACTTTTTGCAAGCTTGTACAATTAAAGACATCGTGTTAACCTCTTCAAAAGAGGCAACTATTTATATATTCGAACATAATGGATATGAATTCCTGTATATTGATGAATGAACGAATGGAGGATTATACTCTTGCGCATTTCATATGCCACAGCAGTTGAGATGAATCTAAAAAAAAGGAAAATTAATGCGAATAATTATACTGCTTATTTACAAATTGGTGAAAAATGCCTTTATAATTGTTCTTTTTGCTCTAAAGCAAGGGAATCTAAAAGTGAAGAAGATTTATTGTCTAGGGTAAAATGGCCAAAAATATCAAAGGAAGATTTTATTGGCAACTTTAATCCTAATAATTTCAAAAGAATTTGCATTCAGGTAGTATCTTCTTCAGATTACTGGACGGAGTTAGATTATGTACTGAGCTTTCTAAAAGATAAAAATATTAAAACCTCTGTGTCAATAAGACCAAAAATATAGAAGAAGTCAGATTACTCTTCAATAAATATCTTGTTGATAATGTTGGAATCGCAATTGATGCTGCTAATGAAAAGCTCTTTGGAAAAATCAAGGGGGGCAACTTTAAAACATTCAACAACTTTTTAATAGCTGCATCAAAAGAATTTCCAGGAAAAATTGCTACTCATATAATTGTTGGATTAGGAGAAAGCGATGAAGATATTGTTGATATATTGTTAAAAATGAAGAAACATGGAATTATTGTTGGTTTATTTGCTTTTACTCCTATTAAAGGTACTAAATTAGAAACCTATCCACGTCCCACCTTAGAAAGATATCGAAAATGCAATACCTCCATTATATTATTGAACACCATGAAGTCAAAAAAAAGAAACCTTCACTTTCGATTCAAAAGGAAATGTCTTACAATTCCCGGATTTTAAAATAAATAATGAAGAAGTTATTAAAACATCAGGCTGTTCATGGTGTACTCGCCCTTTTTATAATGAAAAACCTGGTAAAGAATTATACAATGTACCTATTCCACGTATATAAATTTCTATTCCCAAAATAACAGTAAGGAGAAATGAATATAAACATGAAAGCATGGGAAAACGAGTTAAAAAGAAGAAAAAAAATGCCACTCCTTCAATATCATATCAAGAAAATTGGGAAAAAAAATGCAAGAATCAAATATATTCCCAAATGATTTGTTATTAACCTTTTGGCAAAGTAATGTACCTGGTTCCAATGCCCCCCCAGAATCTATGATTGTTGGAGCTGTACAATCCGTAGAAAACATGGGGGGGAGAGATGTTTCAAAAGCGGAAATCTTATTAGAACAAGGATTTCATTATTTATCTTCTGATGATTTTATAGCACTAAAAGCTTTAACAAGTGAAATCTTCTATTTACTGGATAACTCACCTATTATAGAAAATCATAGGTTTCATCATTATCTTAGGCCATTAAAATGGGAAGAGATTTCCAAATTTTTCCCTACAAACAAATTCAATCTCTCTAACAAAATTGATATAAAAGACAAAATTCATGGGGGATGGCTTGGACAACTTGCAGGTGGGTCAATGGGCACCAAATTTGAGGGATACACACATGATGCATTAGAAAAAGTCTTTGGTGAACAATTAGGCAAGTATGTTGGTGAAGTTTCTACGTTAAATGATGACGTAACTTATGAAATAATCTTCTTAAAAACATGTGAAGAAAAGAAAAAAAAGATATTTCTTCTATGGATGTTGCAAAAAAACTGGATTAGCTATATACCTTTTGGTTGGAGTGCTGAATTAATGGCACTAGATAATATCAAAAGAGGTATTTTTCCTCCAGACTCTGGTTATTTTTATAATCCTTTTCAAGAATGGATAGGAGCCCAAATGAGATGTATGGTTCAAGGATTACTTTCTCCAGGAGATCCTTATAAAGCTGCTAAACTTGCTTTTATTGATTCCCAAGTTTCACACAGCGGAAATGGTATATACGGAGGAATTCACGCTGCTGTACTGACTTCTTTAGCCTTTGTTTTCAATGATCCTAAAAAAAATAATCAAGGAGTCTCTTCAATACATTCCCCCCCAAAATACAGAATTCAGTAGAATTGTGTCTGACGTAATAAAATACTGTCAAGAAACGAGCGATTGGTTAAATGTGCTAAGAAAAGTGGAAGAAAATTTTAAGACTTATAACTGGATTCATTTATACCCGAATACTGCATCTGTAATAACGTCCTTATGGTTTGGAGAAGGTGATTTTGATAAATCAATGAAAATTGTTTCATCATTTGGATATGATGTTGATTGTAACGCTGGTGAAATTGGAACAATTTTAGGAGTGATTTATGGTCAACAGAATTTTCCAAATTATTGGTCTATACCTTTAAATAATAACTTAGAAACTTATCTTCCTTTTTTTTCAAAAAAAATTAAAATATCAGACTTGGCGGATTGGACCTATGAGTTAGTAGGAATTATATAATATTACATAATAATTACTAAGAAGGTAAATAAAATGAAAGTAATATTAGATTGTGATCCCGGTCATGATGATGTTTTTGCAATTTTGTTAGCAGCTGCTTCCCAAGAAATCGAATTACTTGGAATAACGACTGTAATGGGAAATTCCTATCTTCAAAATACTTCAAAAAAACGCAAGGGCAGTTCTTGATTTTTTTTGGCATAGAAAAGCCTGTTTTTGCAGGTTGCTCAAAACCTCTTATACGTAATACTATAATTGCAAGTCACATTCACGGACCAACAGGACTTGACGGTGCAAAACTTCCTCCACCCAGACACAGCATTGAAAAAAAATGCACGCCATAGATTATATTGCTCAATGTGCAAATAAATATAACAACCTTATCTTAGTCCCTACCGGTCCTCTCACTAATATTGCTCTTTTTATATTAAGATATCCATTTCTTACTGGCAAAATATCTTCCATAGTCTTAATGGGCGGAGGTATTTTTCATGGAAATATTACCCCCCCTACAGCTGAATTTAATATTTTTGCAGACCCAGAAGCAGCAAAAATTGTTTTTAATTCAGATATTCCTATTGTTATGGCTCCTTTAGATTTAACTCATCAAGTTGTTGTCTCTTCTAAAGAAATTAATACAATCCGAAGACTAAGCGATAAATTCAATTTACTTGCTGATATGTTTGTCTACCTTCAAAATACATGTAAAGATGAAATTACAAGTACTGGAGGTATTGCACTTCATGATCCATGCCCAATAATGTATCTCATTCATCCCGAAATTTTTGAAATAAATGAATATAAAGTGGATATTGAAATAAAAGGAGAACTAACTTATGGTCAAACTGTTGTGGATGTATTAAATGTTACAAATAATAAGCCAAATGCAAAAGTACTAACCAAAGTAGATTCAGAGCTTTTTTTTAAAAATTTTCTTTAATAAAATGAAAGTCTTAACAAGTTATTAGACAAGTGAATTTAAAAAAAATTGAGAATATAATTTTCTTGAAAGTTATATATTCCATACGGTTTCAATCATTATAATTAAATGAGGAGGTTAAGGTATGAAAAAGTCTTTTTTTTATTGTTTGCCTAGTTATTTTATTTTCCATGACAATCTTTTCAGCACCAAAAAAAGGTAGCATACGTGATTAACGGTTCCTTAGGAGATCAGTCATTTTATGATTCAGGTTATGAAGGCATTAAAAAGTTGGAAAAAGATTATGATGTGGAAACAAAGCTTATGGAATGTAATTTTGATCCCTCTCTATATTACCCAAACTTAATGACTGCAGCAAGATGGGCGGATGTGGTTTTTGTTATTTCATATGGTTTTGAAGAAGAACTGAAGTCAATAGCAGAAATGTTCCCAAACAAAATATTTGTAAACATTGACACTGTTGTCGAAGATGATAAAAAAAATTATTTCAAACGTCGATTTTATAGAAGAAGAAGGTTCTTTTATGGCAGGTGTAGTTGCAGGAATAGTTACTACTATGACTGAACTGCCTGGAATAAATCCTGAAAACTAATTGGAGCAGTTGGTGGGGATGACGATATTGTAATAAGATCTTTTGTTTATGGATATGATCAAGGTGCAAAATATGTAGATCCAGAAATTCAAGTAAAGACTATTTATGTAGGTACCTGGGATGACCCTGTTAAAGGAAAACAAGCAGCACTGCAACTCTACTCTCAAGGAGTAGATGTCATATTTCAAATTGCGAGTTTAACGGGAGCTGGAGTTATCCAAGCAGCTCAAGAAGTAGGAAAATATGCCATTGGTGTAGACTCAAACCAAAACTCACTAGCACCTGGCCATGTCATTACAAGTATGCTAAAAGAAGTAGGAAAATCAATAGAGTTTGTATTTAAGCAAATAATAGATGGAACTTATAAACCAGGCACACTATACAAACTAGGGTTAAAAGAAGAAGCAGTAGGATTAGCTATCGATGAATACACCTACCAAATACTTCCAAATGAGACTGTTGAAAAGATATTAGGAATACAAAAAGATGTTATTGAAGGGAAAATTACTGTTAAAGAATATAGAGAATAGTTATCCATAAAGGAGAGTTCATATGTCTTACATAGAAATGAAAAATATTTATAAGGTCTATCCCCCCAGACGTTATTGCATTAGAAGAGGTGAATTTCTCCCTACAAAAGGGAGAAATTCATTCTCTAATTGGAGAAAATGGTGCAGGAAAAAGTACCTTGATGAAAATATTATATGGATTAGTACATTCATCAAGTGGACAGATATACATAAATGGAAATGAAGTAAAAATTAACAGTCCCAGCGATGCTATAAACTTTGGAATAGGCATGGTTCACCAAGAATTTATGTTGATTCCATCTTTCAAGGTATATGAAAACGTGATTTTAGGAATGGAAAGAACCAAAAAAAATTTGGAGTTATTAACAAAGAGGAAGCTATAAATGAATTAGAAGAATTAACTAAAAGATATGGATTTGATTTAGATTTAAACGCCGTTACTTCTGATCTTTCTGTAGCAGCTAGACAAAAAGTCGAAATTTTAAAATTACTCTATAGGAAAGTAGACATACTCATCTTTGATGAACCAACTGCAGTTTTAACACCTCAAGAAACTGAACAACTGTTTACAGAAATTAAAAGTATGAAGGAAATGGGAAAAACTATTATTTTTATAAGTCATAAATTGGATGAAGTCTTAGAAATTTCCGATAGAATAACCATAATGCGAAGCGGAAGGATAGTATCTTCAATAGAAAATAAAAATCTTACAAAAAGTAATCTTGCTAAAATGATGGTCGGAAAAGAAGTTATCTTATCTGTAACTAAAAAAACCAATTGAACCTGGACAAATCATCTTAAAAACTGAAAATCTCACAGTGGATTTCAAGCAGTCTAAACACAAATTTTTGCAAGATATAAATATATATGTAAGGGCTGGAGAAATAGTTGGATTAGCAGGTATTGAGGGAAATGGACAACTTGAACTAGTTGAAGCTATCATTGGAGACACCCAAACACTTAAAGGTAAAATTTATATTGATAAAAACGACATCTCAAATAAAAGCATTACTGAAAGAAGGTCTTTAATTAGTTATATCCCATCAGACAGAAAAAAAATTTGGATTGGCCTTGAATGCCAGTTTAGCCGAAAATCTAACTATGACACATCATTTAGGTAACAACTTAAGTAAATTTAGATATTTCATAAATTGGAAAAAGGCAAAATTTTTTTTCTAGTAATCTGCTTAAACAATATAACATTGTTGCTAGAGGAATAAATGATTTGCCTAAACATCTTTCTGGAGGTAACCAACAGAAAGTAATATTGGCTAGAGAGTTTAGTCTTGATGCTCCATTCTTACTCCTTGATCAACCTACAAGAGGTTTAGATGTTGGTTCTATAGAATATGTACATGATGTTATTTTGAAAATGAGGGACAAGGGAAAGGCTATATTATTAATTTCTGCTGATTTAGATGAGCTTTTATCCTTAAGTGACAGGATTTATGTGATAAGAAATGGAACAATTGTAGCAGAATTAAATCCAAATGTTCACAACAAAGAAGAAGTTGGAGAGTATATGTTAGGGGGGGGAAAGAATGAAAAGTTTAAATAAAATTCTTACTGGAATTATTGGAATAGTATTCTCTTTGTTAGTTGGGGCTTTGTTAATAAAAATACAAGGAAATTCTCCTATTATCGCTTACAAAGCTTTATACGATTACGGATTAGGTTCATGGTTTTCTATAACATCTACCTTAAATAATTCTACCCCCTTTAATATTAACCGGTATAGCTGCAGCAATAGCGTTTAGTTCTAACGTAAATAACCTTGGACAGCCCGGACAATTAATAATTGGGGGGGCTTTAAGTGCTGCTCTTTTGGGCTATTATCTACCCTTTCCAGGTTGGATAGGAATAACTACAATTATAATTCTTTCTGGAATAATAGGTGGTTTTTATGCTTCAATTGCAGGCGTATTTAAAAAGTTATATAAAATGGATGAAATGTTAACCACTTTAATGCTTAATTTTATTGCTGATTACTTAACTATATATTTAGCAACCTATCCTTTTCTAGATAAAAAAAATCATATGTTCCCGCTACAAAAATGATAAAAAAAAGAATTTTTTTCTTCCTTCTTTTAAGAATCTTAACTCAAGTTTTTTTCATTGCAATTTTAATTGCTTTGATATCCTATTTTATCGTGAAATATTTAAAAAAAGGTTATGAATGGAGAATGATGGGATATAATCCTGATTTTCGAGGATTGGGGGGGATGTGATAATGAACAAAATTTAATGTGGGTTATGTTCTATACGGGGGGGTTTCTAAGTGGACTTGCAGGCGCATTACTTATACTAGGTGGGACACAGCACAGATTTATTAAAGGCATAGGTGCAAATTACGGTTGGGACGGAATAATGCTTTCTATAGTTGGAGCTAACGGAATATTTGAAACTTCTTTTTTTCTCTTTATTTTTGGCTTTCTAAAAGCTGGAGGCGTTGGAATGGAATTTGAAGTTTCAATACCTTCAGAATTCATTATGGTTCTGCAAGCAACCATCGTTTTACTAGTTGTTTCAACCAGAAGCCTTGTTTCTTTCTATGGCGACAAAATGAAAGCTTATTTTAAGACTCGAAAGGTTGTGAAAGCTCATGAATAATATCATAATTTCATTAATAAGGGACAGCTTTAGTAGCGCTACGCCTATTCTTCTTTCAGCTTTAGGAGGAACCTTTACTTTCTATGCAAATGTTTTTAATATTTCCATGGAAGGAATGATGTTAATAGGCGCTTTTTCGGTGTTCTAGGAAGTTATTTATTTGAAAACTGGGTAATGGGTCTTCTATTTGCATTAATGTCTGGAATTTTAGCATCACTAATATTTTCGTTTTTTTTGCACTCTTATTAAAAACTGACGAATTCTTAACAGGTATTGGTATGAATATGCTTGCTCTTGGAGGAACAACTTACCTTTTAAGAAACCTATTCAATGTCAAAGGTGCTTTCATATCCCCTCAAATTAAGTCTTTACCAACATGGAATATCCCAGGACTAAATAAAATACCTATTTTATCAGATATACTGAATAATCACCCTTTCATAGTATATGTCGCAATTATTCTAGCATTTTTGATAGACTTTATAATTTTTCATACTAAATTTGGTCTTAGACTTAGAGCAACGGGAGAAGATCAAGAAACTTCTCGTTCTTTAGGAATTAATCCAAATAGAATAAAGTTTAGTTCTATCTTACTTTCTGGTATTTTTTTTCAGCTGCAGCAGGCACCTTTCTTTCGCTTGGATATGTTACTTTGTTTAGTGAAAATATGTCAAACGGTAGAGGTTGGATTTCATTAGCAATCATTGTTTTAGTCCGTGGACGACCTCTTGGGATATTACTTATGTCTTTAATATTTGGCTTTTTCGAAAGTGCGGCTTTCAGCTTACAAAACATAAATATTCCTTCTCAGATTACAGCTATGGTCCCTTATATAGTTACTATAATTGCACTTTTTATTTATAGTGTTAACAAAGAAAAAAAATATTAAAACTAAAAAAAAGGAAGAAAATGAGAAAATAAAAGAGATTTAAATTTAAATACTTTTATTTGCCTTTAAATACAATTAATCTATTGTAATCAAATTTGTAAATATCGCCCTCAGGTGATATTATTAAATTGAATCTTTAAGAAAACGTTTGCAAAATAGATTTAACAAAGAACTCAAAAAAAAGAGTAGATGAAAGGCATTTTGTGAAATTATTTGTGAAAACGTTTGCTTAATAAAATTAACAAGGTGACTTACATGCCAGATAAGATTACAATCAAAGAGATTGCAAAAGAAGCAGGAGTGTCTATATCAACAGTTTCACGAGTTATTAATGGCTCGTCTCCTGTTAAAAAAAAGAAACCAAGGAAAAAGTTTTAAATGCAATAAATAAATTAAATTATTATCCTGACGCTCTTGCAAGAAGTTTAAGGGTAGGATATACAGATACCATTGGAATAATAATACCAAATATTGCTAACCCTTTTTTTTGCCACCTTAGTTAGAGGCGCAGAGGATTATCTTAGATCTAAAGGATATTCATTAATAATATGTAATTCTGATAATGCGGTTGATCAGGAAAAAAAATTGTTCAACATTCTTGCAGAAAAAAAAGTAGATGGAATACTATACTCAGGAATTGGTGATCATCTTGAAAAATTCAACCATATCAATATCCCCCCCATAGTCTTTATCGACAGGGTAATAAAAGATAATAGGTTTTCGTACGTCTGCTCTAATCACTATAAAGGAATGGAAGATCTACTAAATTATCTATTTGAAACTAATCACAAAAGATATGTTTTTATTAGTGGAAAAAAAAGAAATATTTAGTGCAGTGGAAAGATTAAGAGCTTTTGGGGGGGATTTCGTGAAAAAAAATAAAATTGAGTACAAAATTCTAGAAGGGGGGGAATATACATACGAATCCGGTTTAATTAATGGTAAAAAAAATAAAGAAATTGCCTGACGTAGTTGTCTGTTCAAATGATCTAATTGCCTATGGAGTTATAGAAAGTTTCAAAGAAAGGAAGATAAAAGTTCCCCCAAGACGTAAGTGTAACAGGATATGATGACATCACATTTAGCAAAATGTTTTCTCCAGCACTAACAACTGTCAGACAACCAATATATGAGATGGGGGGGAAAATCTCAGCAGAAATCATACACAGGCTATTGATAAAAAAAAGATGATTATATACCTGTAAAATTATTTCAAAATCAAGTTATAGTAAGAGAAAGTACAAAAGGAGATAAAACATGAAAAATCTGGTATCTTTAATTCAAAAATATCATCTTTCGTAGCTTCGATGGGACACAAAGATATAATCACTGTAGTTGACATGGGATACCCTATTCCTAAAGATGTTGAATTTGCAGATATTGTTTTAGACAAAGGAAAACCTAGTTTTGTTGAAACTGTCGAAGTTATATTAAAAGAATTAGCAGTAGAAAAAAATAATTATAGCTGAAGAATTAGAGCACAAGAATATTAACAATTATACTGAAATAATGAAATTATTTCAAGGCATAGAGATCGAAAAAAAATATCCCATGAATTATTTAAGGAAAACGCTAAAATGTCCAAATATTTTGTTAGAACAGGTGAATGTACACCTTTCTCAAATATTATGTTAATTTCAGGAGTGATCTTCTGATGTTGTTAGAAATGAAAGAAATAACAAAAACGTTTCCAGGCGTAGTTGCTCTTGATAGAGTATCTTTTAACCTCAAAGAAAACGAAATTCACGCCTTATTAGGAGAAAATGGTGCAGGTAAAAGTACTTTAATTAAAATATTAGGTGGTATTTATAAACCTGACAGTGGTGAAATTATACTAAACGGGAAAAAAAGTTGAATTTAGTTCTCCTCTTGATGCCAAAAAAACACGGTATAGCAATTATCCACCAAGAATTAATGTTGTCAGAAAATCTTTCAATCGCTGAAAATATATTCCTAGGAAAAGAACTTGGTAGCCCAGTGAACTTAAATTATCATAAAATGGTTGAAGAATCAAAAAAAGTATCTTCAAATGCTAGGTTTTGAGATAGATCCTCGAACAAAAGTCTCACATTTAAATGTTTCCGAAAAACAATTAGTAGAAATAGCCAAAGCTATTTCTTCAGATGCAAAAATTATTGTAATGGACGAACCCACGGCAGCCATTTCTGAGCATGAGACAAAGATACTTTTCAAAGTGATGAAAGAACTCAAAGAAAAAGGTATATCAATAATTTTTATTACTCATAAGTTAGAAGAAGTTTATCAAATTGCTGACAGAGTTACAGTTTTGAGAGATGGAAAACTAATAGGTACAAAAACATAGAAGATATTGATAATGAAGAGCTCATTAAAATGATGGTTGGTAGAGAAATCAAAGAAATGTTTCCTAAATACAATCAGGTTCAAGATGAAATTGTCTTAGAAGTAGAAGATTTTGAAGTGGTTGGTCACGTTTCGCCTGTTACCTTCAATGTAAAAAAAGGGAGAAATCTTTGGAATAACAGGATTGGTTGGATGTGGAAAATCAGAATTAGCTCTGGGATTATATGGTCTATATAAAACAAAGTTTAAAAAAATTTGTAATTGATAAACAACTTTTAACAGAAATTAAAAGTCCCAAACAAGCCCTAAAAGCTGGTATTGTTCTTGTACCTGAAGACAGAAAGTCACAGGGTCTCGTCCTTTTACTAGACGTGGTTCAAAATATTACTCTTCCTAATTGTGATATATTTGCTCCTAACTTTAATATAAAATGGCAAAAGGCAGTAGAGACAACAAAAAAAACAAATAAAAGATTTTAACATAAAAGTATCTGGAGAACATCAAAAGGTGAAAAATCTTTCTGGTGGAAACCAACAAAAAGTTGTTCTTGCAAAATTCCTTCTAAAAAAAACCAAAGGTTGCTATCTTAGTAGAACCTACTAGAGGAATAGATGTCGGAGCAAAAATAGAAGTATATAAACTCATAAATAATTTGGCAAATAACGGCATTGGGGGGGTGATATTAGTGACTTCAGAAATTCCGGAAATAATTGGATTATGTGATAGGGTTATGGTAATGCACAGAGGTAAGATGATTGAGATCTTAGAAAAAGAAGAAATTTCACCTGAAAGAATTCTAAAAGCTGGAACGGGGGGGCTGATAGAGAATGTCTAAAATCCTTACTTTTATGAGAAAAATCCTGCCTTAGTTGGATTTATCGTTTTGTTTATTTTGCTTTCTATATTTGCCGAAAGTTTCTTCAATATTTCGAATATTGTTAATGTCTTAAGACAAGTTTCAATAACAGCTATCTTAGGTTTTGGGATGACCTTGGTAATAATTAGCGGCGGAATTGACCTTTCAGTGGGCTCTATTTTTGCATTTAGCGCTGTTGTAATGGCTTCTATAGTTAAAGAAGGAAAAGTATTTCTAGGAATAATATTAGGTTTATTAATAGGCGCGATAATGGGATTATTTAATGGCATTGTAATATCCAAGGGAAAAATCCAACCTTTCATAGTTACTTTAGCTACTATGGCGATCGGAAGAAGTTTAACGTTAGCTTATACCCAAGGAATTCCTATTTCACTTTTCCCTAATAGTTTTAGATTTATAGGACGAGGAGACATTTTAGGTATACCTGTTCCTGTCATAATCATGTTTGGAGTATTTTTTTTCTTGTTTTATACATTCTAAAAAAAACAAAACTTGGGTTGTATATTTATTCTATCGGTGGAAACGAAGAAGCAACACGATTAAGTGGAATAAATGTTGATAGATATAAAATTATTGTTTATACTATCAGCGGTATATTCGCAGCAGTTAGTGCAATGATTCTAACTGCAAGATTAAACAGTGCTCAACCCACATTTGGTCAAGGGTATGAACTAGACGCAATTGCTACAGTAGTATTAGGAGGAGCCAGCCTTTCAGGAGGAAGTGGAGGAGTTTTAGGCACTTTATTCGGTGCTTTGCTGCTAGGAACAATCAATAATGGAATGAATTTGATGAACATTTCCCCCCCATTTTATCAAGATTTGGTAAAAGGCGCAATAATTTTACTTGCCGTTCTTTTAGAAAAGTCTGAATAAAAGAAGATTTCTAACGATTAATGTTTAATAATCCTATATTTCCAAATTCTTTCAGTTTTCTAAACCTCGAACATCTCAGATAGAAAATGTTCAATACATAGGTGAAGTAATTTCTATTTCAATAAATATTAACAAATTAAAAATCAGTTTCTTATATATTCACAAGCACCTTAAAAAAAACCCAAGGAGGTATGGAAAAATGAAAAAGGCTGTATTACTAAGTGTTTTAGTATTATTATTAACATCTTTTAGTTTTGCCGTTACTTTAGGACTTTCTGTTTCAACTTTAAACAATCCTTTTTTTGTGGATTTAGCAAATGGAGCCAAAGATAAGGCAAAAGAACTAGGAATAGATATCAAAGTTGTAGATGCTCGCGATGATTCCGCAAAGCAATTGAATGACGTTGAAGACTTAATAAGACAAAAGGTCGATATCCTTTTAATTAATCCAACAGATAGTGATGCCATTGTAGCCGCAATAGAAGAAGCCAATGAAGCAAATATTCCCGTAATAACCGTAGATAGAGGATCAAGCGGTGGAATAGTATTATTACATATAGCTTCAGATAATGTAGCAGGAGGAAGACTTGCTGGTGAATATATTGCTGAAAAAAATAGGAGGAAAAGGTAAAGTAATTGAATTGGTTGGTATTCCTGGAACGTCATCTGCAAGAGATAGAGGAAAAGGTTTTAATGAAGTAATAGCAAAATATGCTGGTATCCAAGTGGTCGCAAGACAAACTGCAAATTATAATAGAGCAGAAGGATTAACCGTCATGGAAAATTTGCTTCAAGCTCATCCTGACATTAATGCAGTTTTTGCACACAATGATGAGATGGCACTTGGAGCAATTGAGGCTATAAAAGCAGCGGGAAAATTAAAAGACATAATAGTAGTTGGATTTGACGCAACACCTGATGCACTAGAATCTGTAAAACGAGGAGAATTAAGCGCTACTATAGCCCAACAACCTTATCGTATGGGAGAATTAGCTGTAGAAAAAGCTAATGAATATTTGCAAACAGGTACAATTTATTTTCCAGTAGATCTTCAACTTGT
>JMBV01000285.1_pt1 | contig 17686 bp, 30 predicted proteins | sample 616531 | NCBI WGS metagenome assembly JMBV01 (sample SAMN02727904, study PRJNA239997) | anaerobic digester metagenome | biome: anaerobic digester; isolation source: mesophilic anaerobic digester inoculated with municipal waste water sludge... | place: Germany: Bielefeld University, CeBiTec ...
TTTATGGCGTTGATTATCTAAAAGAAATGCGCCTGCGGGATAAAGAGAACCTCAGCGGTGTCGTGGATGAAAACAGAATTAGGATGCGGGAAGAATTTGCGGAACAAATTCGGGCTCTAGATGAAATGAAGTCCATGGCCGCCAAATACGGTTATGATCTGGGCAGGCCGGCCAAGAACGCGCAGGAGGCGGTACAGTGGCTGTATTTTGCCTACTTGGCTGCTGTGAAGGAAAACAACGGTGCTGCCATGAGTTTCGGCCGCAACACCGCCTTTCTTGATATTTACATCAAACGGGACTTGAAAAAGGGCCTGATTGACGAGGCGATGGCGCAGGCGTTGATCGACCAATTAGTAATCAAACTGCGCTTAGTGCGGCATCTGAGAACACCAGAATACGATCAGCTGTTTGCGGGACATCCGACCTGGGTTACGGAGGCAATCGGCGGGATGGGAGAAGATGGGCGACCTCTTGTAACCAAGACTGCCTTTAGATTCTTGCACACCCTAATTAACCTGGGCACCTCGCCTGAACCGAATTTAACAGTGCTGTGGTCGAACGATCTACCCAGGGAGTTTAAAGAATACTGTTCCTATCTCAGTATTAAAACCGCTTCTATTCAGTATGAAAATGACGATCTAATGCGGCCCATCTATGGTGATGACTACGCTATCGCCTGCTGTGTTTCGGCTATGCGGGTCGGCAAAGATATGCAGTACTTCGGCGCTCGGGCTAATCTGGCTAAAGCACTCCTATATGCGATCAACGGCGGCGTGGACGAAATTAAACGGGATAAAATTACCGGTGAACCAATTACCGTACTTTCGGGAATAGAAAAGAACAGGGAAGAAGTGCTGCGGTATGATACCGTTCTAACCTCTTTCCAAAAGGTAATGGACAAATTGGCAAAAATCTATGTGGAGACAATGAACACAATCCATTATATGCATGACAAATACGCCTATGAAGCCAGCCAGATGGCGCTGCATGATCCGGATGTGCATAGGTACATTGCCTTTGGCATTGCGGGAATCTCCATTGTGGCGGACTCGCTGGCGGCCATCAAATACGCCAAGGTAAGGCCCCCCCTTCGCGATGAAAATGGGATTGCGCTGGACTTTGCAATTGACGGTGATTTTCCCAGATACGGCAATGATGATGATCGGGCAGATCGGATTGCGATTGAGGTCAACAAGTATTTCATGGATGCCTTAAGGAAAACCCCCCCCGCCATAAGAAATGCGGAACACACCCTTTCGCTATTGACCATTACCTCTAATGTGATGTATGGCAAAATGACAGGGGCAACACCTGATGGCCGCAAAATGGGTGAGCCCTTTGCCCCCCCGGCGCCAACCCCCCATGAACGGCGCGGATCAGTTAGGAGCCCTGGCTTCCTTAAATTCGGTGGCCAAACTGCCCTATGCCCATGTCAACCAAGACGGCATTTCCAACACCTTCTCCATCGTGCCCGGCGCTTTAGGCAAAAATGAATCTGAACGGGTAATAAATCTAACCAACATTATGGGTGGGTATTTTAATCAGGGTGCCTTTCATTTGAATGTGAACGTTTGGAAAAGAAGTACTTTAGACGCGATGGAAAACCCGGAGAAGTATCCCAATCTGACAATTAGGGTCTCGGGCTATGCGGTTAGATTTAACCAACTGGACAAGGAACATCAGCTGGATGTAATCAACAGGACGTTTCACAAGTTCGTTTAGGCTTGTCATTCGAAAGGAGGGGTGTTATGAAAGGGTATTTGCACTCACTGGAAACGATGGGATTGGTAGACGGGCCGGGGGGGACGAGGACGATCTTTTTCCTGCAGGGCTGTCCTTTGCGGTGTGCTTTCTGTCATAATCCTGATATGCTGCAGAGGGTTGGGGCGAAGAAATAACACCCCGACGGGTCCTGGAGATCGCCAAGAGATATAGTTCTTACTATGGGGGGGAAGAGGGCGGTATTACTTTCTCCGGAGGTGAGCCCCTACTGCAGGGTGAATTCGTCTTTAAATCGTTGGAACTTCTCAAAAAACACGGTTATAATACATGTATAGATACGGCGGGGTTTGGTGATCCAAGATATTACGGCAAAATACTACCTTTAGTTGATACCCTAATCCTCGATGTTAAAGCTTTTGATGAGAAATCTTTCACCCAATTGACCACAATTGATCGTTTCCAAACCTATCTCCATTTTCTCTTGCATTTAGATGACTACCATTTCGATGGCCAGATCTGGGTGCGTCACGTTATGGTTCCGGGCTTAACCGATAACGAGGGGTCGATGCAAGAATTCATCGAAATCATAAGGCCCATAGCCTATAGGGTCGATCGCCTGGAGATTTTACCTACCATACTTCGGGTGTGAAAAATATCGTGAACTGGGAATCCCCCCCTATCGATTGGAAGGAGTTGAACCAATGGACAAGGAGCGGGCCAAAGAACTGGAAGTTTACGCCAACAGGCTCTTGGCAGAAAACCTGCGGCGGGATAGGCTGGCCAAGGACGAAAAGAAAAGGGCTAAACTTGAACTGCTAAAAGAACATGAGGTCGCTTCGGAAGCGGAGAAAGGGGGGGAAATGCTGGCGGCTCTTAGGCAGCTTCCCCTCTTGAATGATATTTCCGATCAGGACGTGCAAGATGTGCTGGGGGGGCAAGTTGTTCTTTCCAATTTCCAAGCAGGAGAATATATCTTTAAAACGGGCGATTCCCCCCGAGTTCATGTACCTGATTGTAGAGGGCCAGATGAAGATTTTGTTTAACAGCATTGACGGAGAAGAGCTGATCTTTATATTTACAAAGACGGGGGGACTTCGTGGGCGGGCATAACCTTTTGCAGAGAATGCCGTATCGCTACATCGGCGAAGCACTCACGGACTGCAAGGTGGTGGCCATCCCCAGGCGCACCTTTGATCAATACTTCTTTGATTCCCCCGTGGTTTTACGCAGTATTTTAAACAAAAGTTTTGAGCGGATCCGCTGGGCCGAAAGTCTCATTCAGAGACTGGCTACCAGTAATGCATCTATGAAAACGGCGGGATTGCTCCTTAAATTGGCGGCTAGGATAGGCATGGAAACGAAAGAGGGCATTAGACTTGAACTTTCCATGAATCGGGAGGAGCTGGGCAGTTACTCCGGGTTAAAGCGGGAAACAATTACCAGAAAACTAGGCGAGTTTAGGGAGCTGGGCTATATTGAAATGGTGGGTAACAAAGTAATCATAATTAAAGATCTACAAGCGTTGGAAAGCTATGTTTTATAGATAACCGGGCCGGGATGCACTTTAAGTGTCCCGGCTTTTCGGTTTCAAAACCTGAGCAAACGCCCCCCCGTTCTGCGGATTGCGACTTCCACTTTGACGTTGATCAGTGCTTCATGGAATCGCTCATTCCACTTATAGGCTTCTAAATCCTCGATGACCAAAAACTTGCCAGCAGCATGATTGCCAAACAAAAAAAACGTCAACATTTAGACTTTGACATTTTTTTAATGATAGTTACCACTCCGCTTTGTACGATATCTGCGAATACCCCTTCTAAGAAGGCCTTGAGTTCGGGTTGTTCGTATTTCACCTCACTTTGAATTGCCAAAATATCTACATCAAGGCTAATTTTGAGGTCAATCACCGGGTGCGGGCCGGTAATGTTCACGGCCACTTTGGTTTTCTCTGCTTTTTGACGTCCAGAGGGATAACTAAATGAGGTGCTAGAGGGTCTTGAACGGTAAAAAAAACCCCCGTTCAAATTCTCCTCTGGCCATGAGCATATAGCGGGTTTCTTCACCCGTTAATTCGGCCACCATCTTGTCGCCGCGGAAAATAGCGGTGCCTAGAAACTCGGTTTTATTCTCGCCTTTGCGGGGGGGAACTTCGCCTGCGGTGTAGTCCGCATCGGGCTTGAATTCTGTTCCCCCCCACGGCTGACCCTTTTCCGGGAAGGCCGTTGGTTCGTTTATTGCACCAAGTGTGGCGATTGGTTGTTCATAAACAGATCGTAACGCACCGGAAAACTGGTTCAACGTCACCACCGGAAAAAAACCGGTCTCTTTCCCCCGGTCCAACAACAGTTGTAGATCTTCCGAAACCAAGCTGCCCAAAAGAGGCGTATTTTCTTTCAGAAATTCATCCGCGCGCCCCCTTGACAACGATCACTCGAGCTGAAGGGCGAATTTCAATAAACCTGTTGATGGGTGCGATAAATTCGTTCACTTTACCGGATTTCGCCAATTCTTCTGAAAAAAAACGATGACGTGGGCGTGCGACAAGCTGATTTTCTTGATCTAAGTGTGTTCAGCAAATTCATGCCTCCAAAAAAAATGAGGGGGCATCAACGGTCAGAACATCCTCTTCTCCGATTTTTGCCGTTTGGGAAGGGTTAGATCCGGAATCTTTACTGTCCGATGCACTTACCATCATGATCTGCAAAGTCAGCCGCCATTTGTCCGCTCGGCCTTGATCAACGCCAATGACTAAAACATGGAGTTGCTGACCGATTTCCCGGGCGTCGTAACAGGACGCCAGACTTAGCGCAATCAGGATAAGCGCCGAGAGGGACACTAGTCTACGCATTGGCCTCAGTCCCCCCCTTTTTGCGAATAAGCGCAGCTGTCAGGGCGATCAGGGGGGGCATGACAAAGAAAATCAAAGAACCGATTTTTCGAATCAACTCTACTGCTCCGACAATAATGGAAACCATATCACGGTGCATTAAAGAAGCTGCAAAGACAAGGACAGAGCCTCCAAGCACAATCGGATTTTTGTCGGGGATCCTAAACGTTTTGCAGAATATCCAAACAAAAGAATAGAACATTGTGGCGGTGGAAATCAAAGAACTTATGATCCAGATCAACAAAAAAAACGGGTTCTACTCGCTGTAAGGTTTGGCCGTAATCAATGAGCGCTGCCATTTCGTACATGGGAGCGATGATTTCTCGACCAATGTGATAGGGGAAGGACAGGCTGAAAAACAAAAGGGACGACGAAAGGATCAAGGCGGATAAACCAAGACTTATGAGTCCTTCCCTTTTGATGTATTGCGCGCCTTGAAATGATTTGGCGAAGACGGCAAGTACAATGATCTCTCCATAAACGGAGCTCCTCACAAATCCGTTCCAAACAGTTGCCTTAAGGCCGTGGCCTAAAATGGGGTAAAGGTTGTACAGCCTGTAATTCTGGCTGCCCAACATGATTACCAGGGTATAGCCTACCAGCATCGGATAGACAAGCAGTACGGACAATCTGGCAATGCTTTCCACACCCAGCTTGGCCAGGACAAAGATGGCGAGAACAAAGAATCCGATGATATACCAATTGGGGCTTAGTGGTAAAACGTATACTCGCATCGTTTGCGTAAATTCGGCCAGCCTAATAAATGCGATGGCCAAGGCGTAGACGCCCGTGATACAGGAAAAGACCGAGCCCAGCGGCCGGGAAAGCGCGATCTCGTAAATGTCCACTAGGTCTTTGCCTGGGAATCGTTTTAAGAGCTGATAAATACATAAGAATCCAAGCAAGGCCAATGCCGCCGCAACAAGCGTCATATACCAGCCTGCGGCGCCCACTAATTGCATTACTGTCGCCGGACTGGTAAAGAATACTTTTGCACTGATCGTAATTGTTATAAGCCAAACCGCTTCGTGCATACCGATGGTTCCTTCGTCTATCATCACTTGGGCTCCTTTCCTTTTTTGTCTTGTTCCTTCCAACCCCTCACAACACTATGCGTTTTTTTTCCTTCTTCTTTGGAGTGAGTACATCGGGGGGGCGTTCCGTCCGCCGCCAGGGGGGGGCAATGTAAAGATTACGGGTTTTCCTTTTGTTCTAGGTGCGACCGGACTCATATAGGGTACGCCGACAGACTTCATCGAACAGGCCATCGCGCCTAAGATAACAATTCCTATCGCTAGTCCATAAAAACCCGCTACAGCACCCAACAAAAAGAAAACGAACCGCAGAACGCGAAAGCCGAACGCTATCGAGAAATTCGGTATGGCAAAGTTGCCAAGTCCCGTGATGGCCACGATAATAATTAAAATTGGGCTTACTAAGCCCGCTGCAACGGCGGCCTGCCCCCCCAAAATTACACCGCCCACGATTCCCAAAGTTTGGCCCACCACACCCGGCACTCTCAACCCCCCCGCTTCGCGAATCAGCTCCCAGGAGGCTTCCATGAGCAGAAGTTCCAGTGCCGCCGGAAAGGGGGAGGCTTGCCCTTGATTGCACTATCGAAAACAGTAAATTGACGGGTATTGCTTCTTGGTGGTAGAGCGTTACAGCTATATAAAAAGCGGGCAGCAAGATGGCGGCCCCCCCTGCCGCGAAAAGCCGAATTATTCTAAGAAAAATGCTGTACTGCCAGCGCAAAGAAAAATCTTCAGCGGTATCGAAAAAAAATTGAACAACGTCATGGGCACAATCAACGCTATAGGGGTGCCTTCCAAAACAATGACAGCCCTACCATCCATCAAGTGCATGGCGATCACATCGGGCCTTTCCGTTTTAATACTTGAGGGAGTAGAGCATTGGGATTATCTTCGATCAGTTGGCTTAAGATTCCATCGGAAATATGATCTACATTGATGTTCTGCAGCCTTCTTTTTATTTCTGTTACGATCAGGGGGTTAATAATGTTCTTTACATAAAGCAAGCCGCATTCGGTGTTGTTGGAGTCTGTAAGGGTTAGGATTTCGGTAATTAAGTTTTGATTGCGTATGATCTGCCTGATAAGCGTGATGTTTGTGCGCATATCTTCAATCAGCGCCTCGTTGGGGGGGCCGAGTACGACAAATTCTTGCAGCGGGGGGGTTGAGACCGCTCTTTTTTTCGAATTTAACGGTATCAATCAGGATACATTCAGCACACCCATCAACAACAAGCGCGGTTTGCCCTCTGAGGATGCCATCGACTATTCGATCGTAGTCCGATTCTACCGTTGTCTGATTAGCCGCAAGGACATTATCGGTGATATAATTGATCATACTAGTTCCGGGCGGCAGTTTATCATCATCGCCTAACAGCTGGCGCAGAATGAAATTATCGATGGTGTGTGGATCCGTGATGCCCTCAATATAGGCAATAAAGGCATTTGATTTTCGCAAAACCTTAAATTCGCGAATCATGAAATCTTGATTGAGGGGGGGCTGTTGAATTTGCCTTTAATTGTGTTTAGATTGATTTGAACATTTTTGCTTAGTTTTTGAGCAGGTTCTGCGGGCGGAAGCCCGTGGTTTGCACCCCGAAGCCATGCGGAGATCCTTTCCCGTAAACGGATCTTACTTCCGGAAGTGGGAATATCGCTATCCGTTGGGGTATCGTGCTTGTTAAGATCGAATGGATCACTTTCGCGGTCCTTTTCAGGTAAGACAAAACGGCGCCGCTGCGGTGGCTTTTTATAGGATAATATTTTCTTAAGTCTGCCCCCCCAGAAATTCATTTTTTTCACATCCCGCCAAAAGGTAGTATTGTATTTATTATGACAACTAGGCAGGATATTTATTCCAACAAATTTCGAAACCGGGTGGATAAGAAATATCCAAAACGCCGCAGTCAAACACTATTGGATCTTCGATCCGCTCAATCACACAGTTGTGTGCTTGAAGCTTGTGAAGGGAGATTATATTGTCCTGATCAGCTCTACTCATGGCAGTCTGAAACATTGAAGAACCTGACCGAAACTTGCAAACATCTGAAAGTTATGTCTTGAATGCAAGAAAAGGAGGTATTAGGTCGGAACGGGTCAAATAATGAGGGGGAACGCAAAAGGATGTGGCGTCTTGGCTTCCGCCTGCGGGAAGAATCGGCACCGTACGCAGCCGGCAAAATGAGGTCCGCGGAATTTATGCAGTTGCCAGCTCAGCGAATGGCAGTTTGAAACACCCCCCCGATTTGCCGGGGGCTAACAGTGGACCTGCAAGCACTGTTTGACGGGTCCCAAGTTAGAGTGGAATGGGGTGTGTATGCTCGAATAAGGCCGACAAATTCCCGGAAGGGATGGAATACATCAGATGCTGGAAGAACATGTCATTGATCAATTACGGCTGTTTAACTTTGATTTCCCAGCCGGAGTGCTGCGCGCCCATCAGTCCCTTTTTGTAAAAGGGCTGAAGTACTGGGTGGACCAGACTTAATTCAAGCCAAGCGTGCCTTTACAGAACGGTATGTAAATACGCCGCGGGGGGGAAAGTTAGCCCATTACGTGCCCAAAGTTCTTTTCGCGGTCCTACTAGTGCTGGGAGATTACTCCGAAATGGAAAGGCTTCAATTAGGGAAGGACCAATCAGTTGACAAGGCGGAACTGGCCTTGATGGGCGCTCTGCAAGAATTTCCGGAAGAACAATACTGCTTTCCCCCCCATCGAAAAGATGTTCTCCATTTCCGGTCCAGCCCCCCCACTGGCTGCCCTATGGTGGAAGTTAAAGTAAGGGGCATTGCTAAACACCTGTGGCTTGACACCGGAGCCTCGACCAGCGTTGTATCTTACAGCGCGGCGCGGGAGTGGGGAATTACGGCAGAAAACGCCAGCCTAACCGCAACTGCTGATAGTACTCAATATGAGGTCCGGGCGCAGCCCGCGTATGTCCCCCCGTCTGGAGGTGGGCAGCCTCAGCATAATTAATCACCCAATAATCGTTATTGCCGACAAGATGCTGCAGCTGCCCCCCCATCCCAAGAATGAAGCACCCCCCCTTATGATTGACGGAATAATCGGCTGGAACGCCATTAAAAATACGGATCTTGTGATCAATTACGGAGCTAAAACTGTCACATTTTCCAGACCGAGTGAAAAACTGCGGCAGAGGAAAAACATGTTTGCCGCGATCCGGCCAATTGTTAGTCTCAAGGCTGACGATCAGCGAGTGCTTAGGTTTGGCCTTGATACCGGGGCGGGTTTTAGTACCATTTGTGAGAGGGTCCTCACTGATAGAGAGCTTGCGGAAATGCAAACGGGCATGACAAACATTGCCACAGTTGGGGGCACAAAGCAAATCAAGACTAAAAGCATCCCCCCCGGTCGAACACTTCGCATTTGTAGTAATGAATTGTACTTGGAAAATATGAAGGTAGTGGCGGATTTAAGTGATTGGGCCACGTTTTTTTCACATTGATGGCGTATTAGGCAGTGCTGCTTTCCACGATCGTATTTTGGACATTGACTTCAGCAATGGCATAGCTGCCCTAACCGCTGCCCCCCCTCAGTTCTAAATCCGGCGGGCCGGAAATATTTCGGGCGGACGCTTGAATTTGCAAAAAAAAGTAGCCTTTAGAACCAAAGAAGAGAGGGATTCAGAATGAACATCCACGAAAACAAGGTGTTAGCGCTAGGCATGCTTTTATTTTTTTGCTGTAAAACTGATCGCCCATATTCCGCCGCTTGTTAGGTATGCGGAAAGCCCACTTGCTCAATTCCTTTCCGGCTTAGGCGCCGCTTTAGTTATAGTCGGCCTAATTGTTGTGCCCCTATTAGCTGTTTTGAAATAGAAATCTTGAAGAAGCGTAAGTAAAACGCTATTAGCAAAGGGGGGGTTCGCTCATGTCAAAAATGGTAGGCGATAATTTCGCAGATGGGATAATGGCACTGCCATCCTTTCCTGTTGTTTTGGTGACCGTGGATCAGAACATAATGACAGCCGCCGCTTTTCATTTCTATTCTTTCAATCCAGCGTCCGTCATGGTGGGGATCAAACCCGACAAATACACGCACGGATTGATACAGGAAAAGGGCGAATTCGGTATAAATATTCCCACAGTTGATATGTTGGACAAGGTGCAAATCTGCGGAAGTCTATCCGGGAAGAATGAAAACAAATATGCCAAGGCGGGCCTAACGCCTAAAAGGAGCAATAAGATAGATAGCTTCATTATTGCGGAATGCCCCCCCGTAAATTTAGAATGTAAAGTTGTTCATAGGATTGAATACGAGGGCAGCCACAGCTGGTTCATCGGTGAAATACAGCAAGTGCATCTGGCTGTTAACTATGTGCGGGATCAGGCCTTGATGTTTTGGCTTGGGCAGTTTCGGGCAGTGGGGGGGCATCTTATTGAAGGTGCGGATAATAGTGAACTGTTTACAGTGTCTTTCCGCGGATCCGAAGCTTGAAAATAATGCGTAGGAGGGGGGGCGACAATGGGGGGGAAACTACCCGAATTATGGTGTGAGGGATTACTACTGAGGCCCTTTAGCTTAAGCGAAACATCTCGGGTGCAAGATCTTGCGGGGGAAAAAGGAAGCGGCGGCAACGACTTTGAATCTTGCCCATTCCTATCCGGACGGTGCCGCAGAAGAATGGATAAACGGCCACGGGGGGGAATTAAAAATGGAGTGCATTAAAGGCGGGTATGACACCACTGCCAGAAGGAAAAAGGATGTGCCGATGTTTAAGATTGTTAATGTCAAAGAATATGGTGGGGGGGATTGGACAGGGCTGTGGACTATATTCACAGCAAATGGGGGGGAAGCCCAAAAAGTTATCCTTTTTATAAAGATGCAATTTACCATTCATCTTTGGGAGAGAACCACTTACCGAGGTTTTACTTGCTGCTTAAGGAAAAAGAGATTATAGGGTGCGCCGCACTGCTTACTAATGACTACATCAGCCGTCAGGATCTGTATCCGTGGCTGGCCTGCCTATTTGTGGAGGGGGGGCAGGAACGGGGGGGCCGCGCCTTCGGCAGTTTGTTAATGGAATTTGTAGAAAAGGAGGCAAAAGATCTAGCGTTTCCTGCCGTTTATCTTACGACGGAGCACGATGGTTACTATGAAAATACGGCTGGGTGCGAATGCAGGATGGCATCGATTTGTTTAGTTGTGAACCCACTAGGATTTATAGCAAAAACTCTAGGGGGGAAGCATGAAATCTCTCATTAAGGCAGTGAGCAAAAATCTAGGGTTGCACTTTGTAGCCGCCGTTGTTTTCTTTTTGTGCAGCGGCCGACTTTTGGTCTTAAGAGGGTTATTTTACTTTGCGGTGTCCATTTTGGGCGCCGTATTCAACAATTGTATTTTGGCTAAACACACCCCCGCGGTGCTGGCAGCTAGGGTAGGTGCGGGGGAAGGTACAGCCATGTGGGATAAGCTGTTTGTTTTTCCTATCTTCTTACTTCGGTCTTCATTATTAACGTGGTTTCCGGTCTAGATATTAGATTTGGGTGGTCGCAATTACCCGGTTCTTTGGTTGTGATCGGGTTTCTGTTCTATATAGGTGCACTTGCGCTCAGCACCTGGGCCATGGCGGCTAATAGGCATTTCGAAGGTACGGTTCGTATCCAGCATGACCGTAACCATACCGTGATCGAGAAAGGCCCCTATCAGTATGTACGGCACCCGGGCAATTTGGCCATGATTTTGGCTGCGTATGCGCAGCCGTTGATCATCGGTTCAAGCTGCGCCTTTCTACCTGCCCTTTTAGTTATGGTATTGGTCGTATTGAGAACAAGGGCTGAAGACGAACTGCTGCAGCGGGAGTTGCCCGGCTACCGGGACTATGCGGTGCAGGTTAAGCATCGGCTAATTCCCCCCCGGGTGTGGTGAAGTCAAGTCCGTGACATGCTCGGTCCCGGATATGCTTAATTTTTGGTGGCGTTTTAGAGCGAATGGTCACATGCATCATCATAATTGTAAAACAAAGGGGGGGAAAAGGCGATGACAGTTTACGAAGCCAGGCTTGATCTTGCGCGCAAAAATAAGAAGGGAATTTCGTTTATACTCGCTTCAGTTGTTTTATGGACCGGGATTCTGGTAATTTGGCTGCTGCCCTTGGCCAATGTTGTCACTAGAAATTTTCTTACGTTTTTTTTGTGCCGCACCCCTGCTGCCCATTGCATTTTTTTTGTTTCCAAGTTGATTAAAGCGGAGTTTTCTGTAAAGGACAACCCGCTCAACAATTTGGGCATTTTGTTTTCCACTAATCAGTTTCTCTACATTTTAATTGCCATGTGGGCCTATGCAGCGGCACCACAGCGGATGGTCATGATTTTGCCATGATCTTCGGTGCGCACCTCCTACCCTTTGCCTGGCTGTATCAGTCAAGGGCATATCTAGTAATGGCCATTGTCATACCCATGGTTTCACTTGTTGTAGGCGTCAATCTCAGTGAAGATCACATCTTTGTAATCCCGGCACTGATGCTTTTTCTTGAAATGATATTTTCCGTATGGCTTGCTTGGGAAAACAAATGGCTTGCACAGGAGGCAAAGATTACGACAACAGCAGAACAGTAATGATAAATACATATTTTAGGTAGGTGAGAGTTGATGGCTGCAAGAGTGACAAAATGTTCTCATTGCGGAGGCCAAAAATTTGGCGAGGGCTACCAAAGCTATCAGGGCCGTGTGCAAGCAATGCATGGTTTTTTTAAGTTCAGCCGTTGATTCACATTATTTGCTTGGAATGCGGCACTATAGTCCGCAGTTACGTAAAGAAACCCAGCAAGTTCAAAAGTAGAAAATGATACGCAGTCCTAATTAAGCAAATAACCGAAACGGGGGGGAATTTGTGGGGGGGTGGAAATTAAGTACAAAGATATAATCCTGCGAGATTATCAAGAAACGGATATTGCTGATGACATTCGTTGGATGACGGTGGAGACCGCTTGGCAGGATTGGGATGCACCTTGGGAAAAGGATGAAGAATTTGATGCGGATAAGTTCCGAACCAAAATGCTCAAGCGTTTAGAAACGAAACCTGAGGATAGCGACTTTCGCTGGGCATTTGAAATAGATACTAAAGACGGAGTGCACATCGGCGGGGTTAATTCATATTTAATTGATGCAGAATACAACTGGATCCCCCCGGCAGAAAAGGCAAAGGATTGTATACGCTGGGGATTGACATCTGTGAATCATCATATTGGTACCGCGGATACGGCACGCAGGCCTTTTCCGCTTTTATCCTCTATATGAATTCACGGGGGGGGATCAGGGATCTTTTCACTCAAACGTGGTCCGGGAATCTTCCCATGCTTGCTTTGGCAAAGAGGCTCGGTTTTGCTGAAGTGAATCGGGTAAAAAAATTACCGGGTGGTTAGGGGGGGCAGGCGCTATGCGGCGCTTACGTTCAAACTCAACATGAAGAAATTCAATGGCTTTTTCGAAAAAGGGTGATCAGCTATTATTTTTATTCCGAGGAACTACACGATATAAAACTTGGGGGGGCCGCTTATATGGCCGATGTCCGCCGCGGTGCGGGAGTTGTCCCCCCCTTTATCAGGTGAAAAGCATGGTGCGTCCGAATTCTGTTGAGCAATGCGGGAGGCATAAATGGCGGTAAGTGAGATCATTGGTATTGACTGCGCAACACAACCGGACCGTGTGGGCCTGGCCCTGGCGAAAAGAGATGGTGACGCGTGGGTGTTTGAATCTGTTTGCACCGGCAGCACTCGGCGGCTTCCCGTTGATATTGTGGCGCGCTGGATTTGCAGCGTAGCGGGCCCCTGCTGCTGGCACTCGATGCCCCCCCTTGGGCTGGCCGGATGCACTGGGAAAACACTGATAGCCCATTTGGCCGGTGCCCCCCCGGTGGCAGAGGCGGCGAATCGGCTGTTTCGCAGAGAAACTGATCGGGCAGTTAGGCGGATCACAGGCAAGCAGCCGCTTGATGTGGGCGCGGGGTGGATTGCTCGGACCGCGCATTGGGCTTTGGCATTCTTAGCGGAATTAAGGCAGCAATCGGGGGGGCTGGACATCCCCCCCCTAGTGTGGAATCGGGAAGTGGTAGATGTCGGGGCGATTGAAGTATATCCCGCGGCGACATTGATTGGCCATGGAGTAGAAATTACGGGCTACAAGAATGTGAAGAATGTGGAACGCAGGGAGGCGGTGTTGGCAAAACTGGCCCAGTACTTCGTAATCGAAACATTTCAGGAGATGCTGCTTACCGGACCTGATGTGCTCGATGCCTGCCTTTGTGTTTTAGCGGGCCTTGATTTTTACGAAATGACGCTCTACCCCCCCGGGCGTTCACCTAGAGACAGCTAAGCGAGAGGGGGGGTGGATTTGGTTTAAAGGCGGGATGATGAAGCTATAATTCTCGCCGCCATCTTACTATCGGGAGTGATGCGTGATGCATGAATCGGATAGGCCTTCCTTTCAGGAAGTTTATATGAAATTGGCGGAAATAATTGCCACGCGTTCCACCTGTCAGCGATTGCAGGTGGGAACGGTCATAACTACAGAAGATTTTAGAAAAGTGATCAGTCTGGGCTACAACGGCAATGCCACCGGTTTGCCCAATCGGTGTGATCGGGATACACCGGGCGATTGCGGCTGCCTCCATTCTGAGGAAAACGCGGTCATTAACTGTGATGTGCCCAGGGCTACGCACAAGATTGTCTTTGTTACCCATCTGCCTTGTGTGATGTGCGCCAAACGGCTGATTAACCTCGGCGGTGTGCAAAAGGTATATTATAGGCATGATTATCGCTGTCACGATGCTTTGGAATTGTTCCGCATTGCGGGAATAGAAGTGGAAAGAATGTCCGGGCAAATGTGACGCTGTCAAGACTGAGTCTGCCGTGAGCGCCGTTTTTGCCGTGATCACATTTTATTACGCCGCCAAAACAGATTGCTTGGAGATGGTTTTTACACAGTACCTTTTTATACTTACATGGCTGAGAAAGTAGCCGGACCCTAGTTTTAAAAGAACATGCAAAGGGGGGGAGCCTCAAATCAGCGAACTTAGCCTTGAAGAACGCAAGAATATCGCCCTGCAGACGGCCGGGCAAGTGCATCTCGCGCTGAACCGGCTTAGCACCATCAGGGAAGGTCCCTACTGCAGCTTGTACCGGATGGAAAAAGGTGGGCGGATCATCAAAGTCGCCGCCAAACAACGAATCGACTTGGAGTGGTTATTTTATAGGACTTTACGTGAGAACGGTGTGGCCACAATCGAGAATGACAGGGTGCATGCCTGTGTTTTACTCCTGGAGGATTTAGCCGTTTCGGCAGATTGGCGGCTTGCTAACGAAGCTGATATCGCCAAAGCAACGATTGGCGAAGCGTGCGTCAAGTGGTGCCAAGCGTTTCATGGTGCCGGAAGGCTTGCTTTAACAAAAGAACCGACCCTCCGCCAGACGCTTCGCTGGGAATATGATGCAATTAATGAGTGCAGCCTAGATTGGGCGGGACAAGCCCTTGCCCTTGCCAACCGGGCCGTTTGGGGGGGACAGGCCTGCGAAATTGCCGAACGCCTCGTGGCTTTGGTTAGGCCGCGGGTCAATACCTTCACGTATAATGATTTCATTATGTGAATTTGGCGGTAGCCAAACGGGATGAATCGGTGATTTCTCTTTTGATTTTGATCACTCCGGCAAAGGCTTTGCCGAAAGCGATTATAGGAACGTAGCCAGCGGCCTTTGCGGGGGGGAAGCCCTGCGGCGTTTCAAAGAAGAGATGTCCCCTGACCCCCTTCTTTGGGCGATTGATGCGATTCTATCAACTCTTTACGGGCTGATTGAAGCCTCGCGGCGGGACAAAATTCCTGTTTGGGCAGGGGAAATGATTGAAGATCTGAAGACGGCGGAATTTGCCGCCGCGCTTAAACGTGTTGTACCAGTTCTCTAAAAAGGCGGGGTATTATGTTCAACCATACTTTAGCAACCTGTGCGATCTGTGATGGTGAAGTCTTCCAACGCGAAGCGGTGCGCGCCGTGGTGCTTCGAGATCACTCTGTTTTACTGGTTCGTTCAAGCCAAGGCGATCTAAAGTTTCCCGGCGGCGGAGTGGAAGCGGGTGAAGAACACCCGGAAACACTGTGCAGGGAAGTGACGGAAGAAACGGGGGGGTATTTCATCGGTACTATAGGTCGGTGCCTGGGGGGGATCGTTGTGGAAAGGCGACCGGACGTGTACCAAACCGGTGCCGTTTTTCAAATGTGAACTGGCGCCCGGACGGACCAAACAGGACTTAAGCCAGCAGGAGATAGAACTCCGATTAAGGCCGGAATGGGTGGATGTGGCGGATGCTTATCGCAATAACGAAAGAATCCTGGGCGAAAATCACCCGGGCCTGAATCCCTGGGTAGGCAGGGAAACATTGGTTTTAAAAGAACTAATTGGGCTTTTAGGTAAAAACGGGAGGTTATAAGTGGATCACGTGGAAACGGATTATAATTTGGATTGCGGTTTTGCGAGGGACAGCAGCTGGTTTCGCCTCCGTGCCGCGGCCGTGATTATCGAGGACGGTTGTGTGCTTATGGTGGGCAACGACACGGTTGACTATCTTTACACTGTGGGCGGGGGGGCCGTCCACCTAGGGGGGGAGACGGCGGAAAAGCAGTGGTGCGGGAGGTGCGGGAGGAAACAGGCATAGAATATGAGGTGGAGCGCTTAATCTTTATTCACGAAAATTTTTTTTCAGGGGGGGACAAATGGGTGTTTTGGCCGATTTACAGTGCCACGAGGTTGCCTTCTACTTCTTGATGAAGCCTAGGGGGGGTACACAGGAATTAGAAAGCGATAGTTATGGATTGGACGGCAAGGAATTTATGCAGTGGGTGCCCTTAGCTGAATTTACACGGCACAAGGCGTACCCGGCTTTTTTTTGCCGAAAAACTGCTCGACCTGCCGGATAGAATTGAACACATCGTCACGATCAAAGACTAGGGGGGCGAAACGATTGAGATTAACTGTAACGACCGTCCGGAAAGAATGGTGAGCAGAAGGCTGAAGCCTAACGCCGCTGCTTGGCTTAATTTGTTGTTTCTTGCCGTGCTTAATGGTGCAAGTTGGGGCTTTAGGGCACTTCGAGAGGAGGGTGTTTCGTGGGAACGCCGTTGATATGGCATGAAAACATCGAATCGTTCTTGCAGGCTTCTTTGGAAGATCTAAAGCGGGATGAGGCACTGAACAATCTCATATTGGGATTGTGCCTCCGTATCCAAGAAAACCCCCCCGACTATTATCCGGATGTGAAGATGGTTACCGTCCGGGCAGGAGCCCAGTTGTCTCTAGCCGCCTTAATCGCGGTGCCGGAAAGACCAATTCTGTACGGCGGGGGGGAGAGAGACAGAATCAGTCAGCGGCGGTCTTCGCTGAAGCGCTTTTGCGCGGGGGGGCATAGGTGTGCCCGGCGTCATTGGGTCGCGAGGTTTGGCATCGTTCTTTTCCTCCCATTGGCGGGGGCTGGTCGATTGCGATGTGGAATTGGATATGGATCTGCGCGTTTACAAACTCACTCGAGTCAACGCAAAAGTGATAAAAGCGGGGGAATTAAGGCCGGCCCGTGCGGGTGATTTACCTTTTTTTGACGGAGGGAATTGCCCGGTTTGAGCAGGAAGCGGATGTGCTGGACGCTGTGGATTGGGAACAGTGTGTGCGGCGCGCTCGCAGGCTGCTTGTGGAAGGAACAGCCTACATTTGGGAAGTCGCGGGTAAACCCGTTTCCATGGCGGCTAAAAGCAGACCAACGCCAAACGGCATCACCATTACTTTAGTTTATACGCCGCGGGCTTTACGCGGTAGGGGCTATGCTACTAGCTGTGTCGCTGCCTTAAGCGAGCGATTGCTTCTGTCCGGCTACAAGTTCTGCACATTGTTTGCCGATCTTTCAAATCCCACAGCGAACAGTATTTACCGCCGCGTGGGCTTTAGGCAGATCGGTGAGTTTGCAAGCTTTAGGTTTAGCTATGATAAATAGCATAGGGATGCAAAAATAATGGAAGACTGCTGTTGACAAACTAACAACCGTTAGCTA
>JMBV01000286.1_pt1 | contig 17685 bp, 34 predicted proteins | sample 616531 | NCBI WGS metagenome assembly JMBV01 (sample SAMN02727904, study PRJNA239997) | anaerobic digester metagenome | biome: anaerobic digester; isolation source: mesophilic anaerobic digester inoculated with municipal waste water sludge... | place: Germany: Bielefeld University, CeBiTec ...
TGAAAAAAACACTGAAAATAATTTCCAGTGTTTTCGTATTATTATTGTTGTGAATTAAGCTCAGTCCATATCCTATCATATTCTTCTATTATATCTGCAGGATCTTTAAATATTTCAGTATTTAGTATATCCTCATCATCTGGATATGCAACTTTTGAATTTTTAATATCATCAGGTAACATTTCTATTGCTTCTGGTATAGGTGTTGAATATCCTATATAATCAGTATTCTTTGCAGCAATATCTGGTCTACACATAAAATCAATAAATAATTCTGCCCCTTCTTTATTATTAGCACTAGCTGGTATTACCATACTATCAAACCATAAATTAGTTCCTTCTTTTGGAATTACATATTCCAAATCAGGATTTTCTCTAATCATAGCAACAGCATCTCCTGACCAAACAACTGCTAAAGCACCTTCACCTGCAACCATAGCATCCTTTATTTGATCTCCTAAATATGCATATACCAGTGGCTTTTGCTTTATTAATTCTTCTTTTGCTTCTTCTAATTCATCTATATTTCTTGTATTCATTGAATATCCTAATTTCATTAATGCCACTGCTAAAGTGTCTCTTTGACTATTTAACATTATTATTTGATCAGAATACTTCTCATCCCATAAGATATCCCAGCTATCTACTACATCATCTACCATTGTTTTATTATATAATATTCCAACTGTCCCCCACATATATGGTACTGAATATTCATTATTTGGATCAAAATCTAAGTTGAAAAATTTCTCATCTATGTTTTGTAAATTAGGAATATTATCTTTATCTAATTTAAAAAGCATATCTTCTCTAATCATCTTTTCAATCATATAATCGGATGGGAATATGACATCATAGCTACTTCCACCTTGTTTTAGTTTTATATATAAATCTTCATTTGTTTCAAACATACTATAATTAACTTTTATATCATATTCTTTCTCAAATTCTTTAATTACATCTTTATCTATATAGTCTCCCCCCCAATTATATACATTGATGCTAGGTCTACTATCACCACATCCTACGGCGAATACAACAACTAATGAAGCTAAAATAACAAATAATATTAATTTACTAAATTTCATTTTATACACCTCTTTCAACTTGATTTTTATCACTTCTTTTATTTATTATTAATAATAATATCAACATACTAATAAACATGAGAGTTGATAAAGCATTAATAATAGGATTTATGCCTCTTCTTGACATAGCAAATATTTCAATACTCAAATTAGAAACACCATTTCCTGTATTAAAAAAAGCTTATGACAAAATCGTCAATAGACAAAGTAAAGGCCATTAATCCACCTGTAATTATACCTGGCATTATCTCTGGTATAATAACTTTTCTAAGGGCATAAAAAGGCGTTGCCCCTAAATCCATAGCAGCTTCAGCTAAATGTACATTCATTTGTTTAAGCTTTGGCAATACAGATAATATTACATATGGTACACAAAAGGTAATATGAGATAAAAGCATAGTAACAAATCCAAATTCCAACTTAAAAAAATCTAAACAATGCCATAAGGGAAACTGCAGTAACAATATCAGGATTTAATACTGGAATATAGTTTAAATTTAAAACTACATTCTTACTTCTCCTTGACATATTATGTATGCCAAGGGCTGCAAAAGTTCCAATTATTGTGGATATAATTGCTGATAATACTGCAATTAATATAGTATAATAAAGTGCCTTTAATATTGTTGCATCCTTAAATAATTCAAAATACCATTTTAACGTAAAACCTGACCAAACTCCTCTAGATTTAGAATCATTAAAAGAGAAAACAATGAGGACCATAATAGGAGCATATAAAAATAAAAAAAACAAGAAATGTATATATTTTCTTAATGCTTTTATTTACCATAATCCTCCACCTCCCCCCCTTCCTTATCTTTATCAAATCTTGAAGTTATGGCCATTGTAATTAAAATAAATATCATTAAAATAATAGACATTGAGGATCCAAAATGCCAATCTCCTGTCCATCTAAATTGCTGTTCTATTAAATTTCCAATTAAATTATATTTATTACCACCTAATAAACTAGATATAACAAATGTACTTACTGCAGGAATAAATACCATTGTAATACCAGTAATTACCCCAGGTAAACTTAAAGGAAATATTACTTTTTTTAAAAGTCGTTATAATATTAGCACCTAAATCTTCAGATGCTTCTATTAAACTTTTATCAATTTTAATTAAAACTGAATATATAGGTAAAACCATAAATGGTAAAAAAATTGTATATCATTCCAAGTAATACAGCCTTGTCATTATACATTAAATCTAATGGTTGAAATCCTAATTTTGTCACTATATAATTTATAAGTCCATTTCTTCCCAATAGAGTTAGCCAGGCATATGTTCTCAAAAGAAAATTCATCCACATTGGTATTACAAACATTAAAATCATTGCATTTCTTTTTTTTGGTTTTTCCTTTGAAATAATATAAGCAATAGGATATCCAATTATCAAACAAATAATTGTAGATATTAAAGCTAAATTAACAGACCTAAACAAAACTCTTAAATAAATAGGTGATAAAAATTTACTAAAATTATCTAAACTAAAGGTAAAGTCGCTAAAGTTCTGACTATCTCCAGTAGTAAAGGCAAAATATAAAACCAATAATAAAGGTATGACTGTGAATATTATCATCCAAACTAAGTAAGGGTATGCTATCCTCTTCATTTTCATTTATCAATCACCTTCTTCATAATATGGATGTTTTCAGGTAAAATATTTATCCCTACTTCTGTACCTACTTCTTTCATAATTGTAGAATGTACTATCCAATTAAATCCATCTACTTCTACTATCATTTCATAATGTACTCCTTTAAAAGTAACGGATTTAACTATTCCCTGTAGTTTCCCTTCTTCAACTGGAAATATCTCTACATCCTCCGGTCTAATGACTACATCAACTTTTTCTATTTTATTAAATCCTTTATCAACACAAGGGAATATTGTATCTCCAAATTCTACTACGAAATCTTCATGCATGATTCCGTTAATTATATTACTTTCTCCTATAAATTTAGCTACAAAGGCATTTTTAGGTTCATTATATATATCAACTGGAGAGCCTATTTGTTGTATCTTCCCCTTATCCATAACTGCAATGGTATCTGACATAGTCAAAGCTTCTTCTTGATCATGAGTCACATAAATAAATGTAATTCCTAATCTTTTTGCATATGCTTTAACTCTATTTGCATATCTTTTCTAAGTTTTAAATCCAATGCCCCTAAAGGCTCATCTAGTAATAATATTTCAGGTTCGTTTACTAAAGCTCTTGCTATAGCTATCCTTTGCTGTTGTCCACCACTAAGAGAATCTATAGCTCTATGCTCAAAACCTTCAAGATTAACTAATCTTAACATCTCTTTTACTTTAACTGTTATTTCATCTTTAGGTAGTTTTTTTTATTTTTAATCCAAAGGCAATATTATCAAATATGTCCATATGAGGAAATAAAGCGTACTTTTGAAATACAGTATTTATTTGTCTTTTATAAGGAGGAACTAAAGTAATATCTTGTCCTTCAAAGATTACTTTTCCCTTAGTAGGTTGTTCAAATCCGCCAATAATTCTCAAAGTAGTAGTTTTACCACACCCGCTAGGTCCAAGTAAAGTTAAAAATTCATTTTTTTCTAATGTATAAATTAATATCATCTAAAACAGTAACTCCATTATATTCTTTTGTAATGTTCTTTAAATCGATTATATTCATTTTAATCCCCCCCTAAAATTACTTTAAAAACTAGGCGGTGTGCTAACCCATATTACCCTAGCCTTTGTTTTACCTGCATTGGATATATAATGATTAGAATTAGCTTTAAAATAGAAGCTTTCATCCTTCTTAACTTTATATTTAGCTTCTCCCACATGTAAATAAATACTCCCATTAACAACATAACCAAATTCTTCACCTTCATGAGGTGGGTCTTCCTTTGTTTTACCTTCATGCTCTAATTCTACAAGTATAGGCTCCATTATATTTTTTTTGGGCATTTGGAATTATCCATTTTAAAATATATTTTAATTCCTCATTTTCCAACTCAAATACATCTTCTTTACTAAATATAATTTTTTTCATCAATGGTTTCATTGAAAAAAATCCTTTAAATTAGTTCCTAATCCTTCTAGAATATCAACTAATGTAGCAATTGAAGGAGAAGTTAAATCTCTTTCTACTTGGGAAATAAAGCCTTTAGTTAATTCACATCTGTCTGCTAACTCTTCTTGGGTCAAGGCATTTTTAATTCGTAATCGCCTAATTTTTTTCACCAATATTCATTAAAATCCTCCTTTTAAAGAGTTCACCATATGTTAACATTTTGTTTATATATACTAAACTCATTTATCAACTACCCTATTATAATTTATTTTAATCCTAAAAGTCAATAGTTTTTTTATTTTTTTATCTTTGTCTTTCCTTTATATTATGCAATTATTTAGACAATTTAATACTTAAAGTTTAGTAATAATAAATTTATTAACAATTACAAAAAAACCTGCACTAAAGTACAGGTTTTTTTGTAATTATTATTTTGTTAGTTTTTATTCTCTAAGCTCTTTTGCCATAAATTCTCTGCAGTAGGAGCCCATTTTTTTTGCTACTTCTTCTGTCTTTTTAACTAAATCTTCCACATTTTCTTTATCTACAGGTTGAGTGGAATGTGCTTTAGATTTATTTACCATATCCCTTATATATTCAGGATTATCCAATAGTGGACAAGGTCTTAAATGGTTTTCATTAAAAGGTTGGTTTTCTTTGTATTCCATAAATAATTGTGACTGAAGCCCTTCTAATAAACTAATATCATTTATGTTAACATTTGAATAATGTATAAAGGCACATGGCTCTACATCTCCACTTGCATTAATATGCAAGTACCTTCTACCTCCAGCAATACATCCATTAACATATTCTCCATCATTCCAAAAATCCATAATAAATATAGGTTTTTTTCTTCCTCATTTCCCTAATTTTATGATACATATACTCCCTTTGTTCTGATGTTACCAATAGATCTGTTACTGCATCCTTTCCTATAGGCATATATGTAAAATACCATCCAAACATACAACCTTTGTCAATTAGAAAATCTAAATATTCTTCAGAACCTACAGATTCTGTATTATACTTGTGATAACAAGTTGAAAATCCAAAGGCTACTCCTTCTTTTTAAGTAAATCCATAGCCTTAATAACTTTATTATAAGTACCCTTTCCTCTTCTCATATCTGTTTCTTCTTCAAACCCTTCAACACTTATTGCTAATCCAAAATTACCTATTTCTCCTAATTTTTTTTGCAAACTCTTCATCTACTAAAGTTGCATTTGTAAAGGATAAGAAGAAACAGTCATCATGTTCTTCAGCAAGCTTTATTAAATCATCTTTCCTTACTAATGGTTCTCCTCCTGAATATATATACATATAAATACCTAAATTTTTTTTCCTTCATTAATGACTCTATCTAGAGTTTCGTAACTTAATGAATCAGTCTTATCGTATTCAGCAGCCCAACAACCAGTACATTTTAAATTACATGCACTTGTAGGGTCAATTAATATGGCCCAAGGTACATTACAATTATACTTTTCCTGCATTTTATATTGGGTAGGTATACCTACTATACCTGAGTTTAGCATAAAGTTTACCATAAATTTTTGTCTAGTTGCAGGAGATAGTTCTTCAAAATATCTTTCTATTAGTTGATACCAATTACTGTTAGGATTATCTACTATTTCCGTAAATCTTTGATGAATTTCCTTGTGGTTCTCCCTTTTTATCATATTTTCAGACCAAATCAAAAGTTTATCCAAGTTTTCCATTGGATCCTTTTCAATATATTTTAGTCCCTCGTTTATTATCTTGGTACTCACAAGTTGTTTTACCTTTGCCATAATAATTCCCCCTTAAAACTTAAATCTTTAAAGAATCAATCCATAAATGGAGAGATTCTATTTTCGTATTTGCATCTAATTTATAAGAGGTTCTTTCTAAAGTAAATGTTTCAATTAAAGTGTATATAGTTTCTCCTAATATTCTACTATCTATTGGTTTAATTTCTTTTGCTTTTATTGCTTCTTCTATTAGTTCTGATAAAGTGTCCTTAAAATCCTGGATGTAGGATCTAAGTTTTTTTTAAAGTACTATTATTTTCCCTTTTTAAAACTATCCAAACTTCTATCAGCAATATAAAAGTATTATTATTTTTCTCATTCATAGTTAACTGATATATTATTTCTTTAATTTTTTTTCTATAAATGTTAGCCTATCATCTGCTTTAATTCCCTCTATTTGTACTGTTATTTCTTCTAATGAATCGGAAATAATTTGATAAAAAAATTTCATCCTTGTTTTTAAAGTATTGATAAAGGGTAGTCCTACCCATTTCGCATTTTTTTTGATATTTGCAAAAGATTAGAATTTCTATATCCGTGTTTTTCAAACACATCCCTTGCTTTCTCAATTATCTCCCTTCTCCTAGACTCATAATCTACTATCTTTGGTATCTTTTTTTTCCTCCTTATATATTATTTTATTAATCCTTATATTAATATATTATCATAACCGACACTAGTGTCAATATAAATAGAGAGAAACTTACATATTTTTACAAATTATCCTATTATAAATACTTTCATATTTTCAATAGCTTCTCTTACTAATACATCTATATCTAAAACAGCTTCTGATTTTTTTAATATCTTCAACTTTAGGTCTTGTAACAGGGTGCTTTGGTAAAAATACTGTACAACAGTCTTCAAAGGGTAATATAGACGTTTCAAAAGTCTCTATATCCCTTGCTATATCTATAATATCAACTTTGTCCATGCCTATAAGAGGCCTTAAAACAGGTAAATTTACTGAATCATTAGTAACTCCAATTCCATGTATAGTTTGACTGGCAACTTGACCTAAGCTCTCTCCAGTTATTAAAGCATCATATTTATTATACCTTGCAATTTCTTCAGCAATTCTCATCATAAATCTTCTAGATATTATAGTCATCTCTTTTTCAGGACAATTCTCGTTTATAGCTTTTTGAATATTTAATATGTTTATACTAAAAAAATTTCATTTTTCCAGTATATCTAGACAATATGTTTGCCAAGGTCTTAACCTTTTCTTCAGCTCTTTCAGATGTAAATGGGTAAGAGTGATAATGTACACAATTTATTTGTACTCCTCTTTTCCCCCCCATCATAAAACCTGCAACTGGACTATCAATTCCACCTGATAAAAGTAAAAGTCCTTTTCCATTTGTTCCGATTGGTAATCCTCCATAAGCTTTTATTTTCTCAGTATATATATATGCATTCTCTTTAATATCTATATATAAAAATACTTCTGGATTATGAACATCTACAGAAATATTTTCAAACTCTCCAAGTATTATACCACCAATTCTCTTAGATACTTCAGGAGATTTTATAGGAAAGCTTTTATCCGACCTATTGGTATCTACTTTAAATGTCTTTATATTAGATTGATTTATAATATCTTTCATAGCTAATATAGCCGCTTTTTCTATATCATCCATGTCTTTATTTACTTTTATACAAGGACTAATATATACTAAACCAAAAACCTTTTTTTAATCTATTAATCATTAAAGGATAATCAGCTTCTCTTCCCTTTATATATATTTTACCTTGTTCTTTGTATATATTTTCATATCCTATATCTTTGATACCTCTGATTATTTGTCTTATTAACTGGGTTTCAAAATACCCTCTATTTAATCCTTTTAATGCTATTTCACCTAAACTAACACTTAATACCCTTTCCAATTTGTCACCTCATCATAATTTTTCGTATTTCTTCTACAGAAGTTTTAAGGACTTCTACAGTATAATCTATATCTTCTTTTGTATTTTCATATGAAAAACAAATTCTAATTGCACCTTCTATTTCTTTATCATTTAAGCCTATAGATTTAAGCACATGGCTTTTTTTCTGTTCCCCTAGATGAACAAGCTGAAGCCGTAGATACATATATTCCTTTATCTTCTAAGTAATGTAGCAAAACTTCTCCCCCCCTAGTATTTCTAAAGGAAATATTCAATATATAAGGAGAAGTATTTTTATCAATAAGTGTATTGAGCTTTATATCTGCAATTTCCCTTTGGATTTTTCCCACCATATATTCCCTTAAACCCTCAACATATTTAGCTTCTAATACATGTTTATCTAGTAAAATTCTTACAGCTTCTCCCAATCCAACAATTCCTTGTACATTTTCTGTACCAGATCTTAAGCCTTTTTCTTGGTTTCCACCAAATATAATAGGATTTAAATGCAAAGTACTATTAACATATAATCCTCCAATCCCCTTTGGTCCATAAACCTTATGTCCACTAAATGAATAGGTATCCACTCCTAAATCCCTTAATGAAAATTCTATTTTCCCAAAGGATTGAACACCATCTAAATGAAGAAGTGCTTGGGAATTATTTTCTTTCATAATTTCTTTAATTTTTTTTGATATTTTGAATAGATCCTATTTCATTATTTACATGAATTATTGAAACTAAAATTGTATCCTCTGTTAATTTCTCTTTAAATTCTTCTATATCTATATAACCAAATTCATCAGTGCTAAGATAAGTCACATTGAAACCATTTTTCTCCAAAAATTTCATAGTATTTAATACAGAGGAATGCTCTATTTTAGTTGTAATAATGTGATTTCCTCTCCTTCTCATATTATTTACTATGCTTTGAATTGCAATATTGTTACTTTCTGTTCCTCCTGATGTAAAATAGATTTCTTTACTACTTACTCCTAAGAATCTTCCTAATATACTTCTTGTTTCCTCTACTCTTTTTTTCAGATTTTAATCCTAATCTATGTAAAGATGATGGATTACCAAAATCAGAATTAAAGCTGTCATACATTTTTTTCTAGCACTTCTTGTCTAACTTTAGTTGTTGCACAGTTATCTAAATAAATCAAACTCTTCACCTCTATTTTTTAATATCCTAACTCTTCATCTACAATACATATATAAATTTGGGTATCACTTGGATTTTTATGTATAATAGTTTCCACCTTACATATTCTATCTGGAGAATCACAATCATTACATTTTCCAGTATGGCTACATGGAGTATTTAAATTTAATCTTTTTGCATTCTTTGGTGCTGCTATATTTTCGATTCTCTTTTTGCTTCATTATAATCTCCACAAATTTTATTTTCCCCTAATACAACATATACCCTCTCATGTCCATAAATCATTGAAGATACCCTATTGCCTGTTCCATCAATATTAACTAATTTTCCATCTAAAGTTAAAGCATTTGTACTCACTAAATATACCTTTGCATTTCTAGCTTTTTCTAGTTCTGCCTTTTTATCCTCTACTTTCCAATGCCAATATACATTATTATTTCTATCTTTTAAATCTTTATAAATGTTTAACTCCTCTATCGTCATTGAACCTCCTATGGCTACTGAATCTTCTTTTGAAATCTCATCTAATAGATACTTTTTTTACTTCGATTGTACTTTTAAAATAATTAACTATAAAGCCATTTTCTGACAATTTCTTCAATAATTGGTCAAATTTTTTTTATTCATAATCTATCACATCTCCTTGTAATACTATTATAAAACAAAACTAATTTAATATAAAGTATTAGAGGCTATAAGTAACATATTTTTTTTAAAAATACATTGCATATTTTGTCTATATTTGTTATAATTTATCTAAGGTTATCCCCCTGGTAACCTTAAGAAAGATCTCTATTCCCAATACCCCCCCTTTTGAACGATTTGTTCCATCCAAAACTGGATGAAAGACTCCTTTTCAGGAGTCTTCTTTTTTTTCCTTATAAAACATTTTAATCTTTTCTCTTTTTAAAGCTTTTAAATAATATCCTTTAGTATTATACATTAAAAACTCTTCTATGGTTTTAATTTTTTTCATTTATTTCCTTTATTACAATTTCATAATTATCTTTGAATTCAATAATGGTCTTTGATAGTTCATCTATGCTTTCTTTTATTTCATGTATTTCTCCATGGGTGTTTATAATGGTAATATTTTCTCCATTAGTTTTTTTAGGTATTATCTCTTCTACTTTGTTTAAAGGTCCAAATCCTAAGAATTTTATATCAGGGTATATGGTGCCAAAAGCATAATCTAATATAATATTTTCTTTTATTGTATTTGTGATATATTTATACCTTGTTATATCGGCAAATCTTGATTCTTTCCAAATATATGTGGAACTCCATGTATCACCTCTATCTAAACTGTATCTACTAAATAAATTGGAAGATTCATTCCAAATAGCCCAAATAATATTATCTTCAATTATAAGAGTTGAATTAGAGGGATTCCCCCCCTCATATGACAAAACTTCTTCTTTTTCTTTTATTATGGAATCATTATCATATAAATGTCTAACATATTTTATCCTCAAATTTTCATTATTATATTCAGAATAAATTAAATGAGTATAATTACCATCCTTTAATAGATCTAAGTATAATTTTTCTTTATTATCAGTTAATACAATACTTTCTTTCCACTCCATACTTAATAAGTTAAATTCTTTTATACATATTTGGTTTTCATAATAATAACACAGAATTATATTTTTTTTGTTTTTTTAATATTTTTATAGGATTTAATAATTTATCTATTTTTATGTCCTCTACATGATAATTTACCCAATCTTCAAAATTTAATATATGATGATGTATTTCAAATATCCCTTCTTTCTCTGATTGTAATACTAAGTAAATTATGCTGGTATGATTTAATGACTCTAAGATATTTAATTCAAAAATCTTAGGTAACTTTTCCTGGTTTAAAGTGATATTATTAATTACTTTTTATTTATTGTTAATAGACATAAATCATTTTGTATATTTTGATATATTAAATAAATTTCATTATCTTTATTAATCATAATATCAAATTCGCTTAAAGCATCTTTTATAATTGTTTCTTGTATATTACCTTCATTATAATTATAATAATCCATAACTATCTGATTATTTATATTTCTAAAAAGATATAATTCTTCTTCATTTATATGAGCTATAACGGCTCTATTATTATAAAATGTCATTTTATTCTCCTTTCTTTTTTTTATTATTCTTATTATAATTTGTTCTAATTTATGACTATAAGAGTAACATAATAATTTCATCTGAATATATTAACATTGAGTAATGATTCTTATTTGAAAGGAGGTTAACTCATGTCATCAAATATAAGACCTGATCGTAAACCAGATTCAATATTACCAATAAGTGAAAGATGTTGTACTGCAACTACTGGCTGTCAATGGGATGGTACCCTTAGAAATGTAGTTACAGAACCAATATTTGTTCAAAAAGTATATGATGCAACATTAGTAAATTTGCAAGCCCTAAGTACTGTCAATAATGTAAGATTTACTCCTAATTTACCAAGTGGAAGTAGAATTCTACGAGTATTAGATATTAGATGCAGAAGATTTTTTTAACCCTGCTAATATAAATGATCCACGAAACTTAATTATAGATCCTGAAATAATCCTTTCTGGTGGTGAGTTTCTCAGAAATGGATCTGGAGAGTTTGTAGAAGTAGTAGGCCCAGATGGATTTTCTAGTGAAAAACTAATATATGCTGATACAAGCGAATGCGATACCGAAGATATGGGAACGCCAGTATTTGGAACCCAAAGAATTAGAGTACGAGGAAATGTCTTTATAGAAATAGATCTTTTACTCCTTGATTCTAGAGATAGAAGGGTAACATTTACTATTTCTGCTAATGTCCCTATTGCACCAACTAGTTCACCTTTAATATTGACTAACTTCTTTGAACTATGTATACCTTCTGTTAATGATTCAGCTTTCTTCCCAAGATTTGCAGAATTCTGCAATATATTATGTGAGACTAGACTAGCAACCAATAGTATAACAAGGGATATTGATATAAATCCAGAGACAGGAGCCATAACTATAGATTTAATCATTGCATTATGTATAAGTTGTGAAAAGAAAATAATAGTTCCTGTTCAATTATGTGTATTATCTACAGGGTTCCCAGAATTATCTCCTGAAATTTCACCTATATGTACTACATTCCCAACACTATTCCCTAGACAAATAGATGAAAATAACGAATCAAATTCGAACCCAGGTTGTGGTAGAAAACCCTTTAGATTTTCAATGAATAATGATGAAAGTTTAATCGAAGAAGAATAATAATTCATAAAAAAAAGTAGGTTTGATACCTACTTTTTTTTGAATTATTTTATTAAGATTTTCTAGCTTAGTCTCTATTACATCTAGTTTGTGTTCTTCCAATGCAGCAGTGTATTTTAATCCTGATGCAGTTACTATACACACTACACTATCATTTTCCTTTAAATAATTATTTGAAACTAACTTTTTAACTGCAGCTAGAGAAGTTGCTGATGCAGGTTGTCCAAATATTCCTATAGAAGCCATCTTTTTCTGAGCTTTTATTATTTCTTCATCACTAACTGTAACTACTATACCACCATTTCTTTTTAACATTCTTAATACTTGATTTCCACTTGGTGGAAAAGGGTTTTCAATTGCATGAGCAATTGTATTTGGTTCTTTAACCCTGTCTATATTTTCCTTGTTTTCTTTAAATGCATTATAAATAGGAGAACAACCAGCAGCTTGAACAGCTATCATCTTTGGTATTTTATCTATTAATCCTGAATTTTTAAATTCTCTAAATCCTTTTTCTATACCTCTAATATCACCACCTGCACTAGTTGGGACAATTACATAATCTGGAATATTAAAATTTAATTGTTCACATATTTCAAAGGCAATGGTTTTGTATCCTTCTACTCTAAAGGGAACATCTGAATTTATAAAGTAAATTTCATTTTCATTTCCTATCCTTAAGCTTTCTTCATATAATTTACTATAGTCTCCATCTACTTTGATTAAATTTGGCCCATATATTGCTATTGGTTTTAATTTTTCATCTGCAATTCCATCCTTAACCAGTATATAGGTTTCCATATTTGCCATAGACCCATAGGCAGCTACAGATGTGGCCATATTACCAGTGGAAACAGTACCTACTTTAGTATATCCTAAATCCTTCGCCCTTAATATCCCAGTAATAGTTCCCCCTGTCTTTAAAAGACCAAGTTGGATTTTGAGATTCGTTCTTAAAATACAATTGGCTGATTCCATAATATTTAGATAATTCTTCTGAAAATACTAAAGGTGTAAAGCCTTCCCCCCCTAAAGAGCCTGCTTTTTCAACATCTAGAAAAGGATAAAACTCTTTGTAACGTTCTAATAGAGATTGACCTAATATGTTCCTCTGTGTAATAGCTCCATTTTTAACTTCTTTTAATTCTAAAGGCTCATTACATACTTCACATTTAAAATTTCTTGTCTCTTTCTCATAAGTCTTGTTACAGTTTGTACAAATTAGATGAAAGTCTCTCATAATATTCTCCTTTACTATATAGTTCTTAACTTTACTATATCATTATTACATAATATTAGAAAGACCATTTTCCACATTTATCACCATATCGGGCTAACAAGTTATCTTCTTCCTTTATTTCTAGAATCTCGCACATATTGGAACAACCATTACAATCTAATGATGATACACTATAATTGTTTTTATATAAATCTATTCCTTTAAAATTAGTATACCCTTGAGTTGTAGCTTGATCTTTTCCTAAAAGTGCTGCGCCAATGGCACCCATTACATCAAAGTTATTTGGAATAATTATCTCACATTTTAATTCTTCTTCAAAAGCTTTTACTATACCTTCATTAGCAGCAACTCCCCCTTGAAATAAAATTGGAACCTTTATATCCTTTCCCTTACCAACATTGCTTAAGAAATTTCTAACAAGAGCATTACAAAGTCCTCTGATTATATCTTCTTGATTGTGACCTAGTTGTTGTTTATGAATCATATCTGACTCTGCAAATACTGCACATCTTCCAGCTATTCTAACAGGATTATTAGACATTAGGGATTTTTTTTACCAAACTCCCCAATTTCAATTCCCAATCTTAAAGCTTGCCTATCTAAAAAAAAGAACCTGTACCTGCAGCACATACTGTATTCATTGCAAAATCTATTACTATACCATCTCTAAGAATAATTATTTTAGAATCTTGTCCCCCTATTTCAATTATAGTTTGTACATTAGGATTAAAATCTAATCCTGCTATTGCATGGGAAGTAATCTCATTTTTTTTACTATATCAGCTCCAACTATTATAGAAGCTAAATAACGTCCACTACCAGTAGTCCCAACTCCCAATATATTCTTTGCTCCAAATTTGTCTGCTAACTCATATATTCCTTTTTTTTATTATTTCTATTGGTTTACCTTGAGTTCTTAAATATCTTTTAAAGACTAAATTATTATCTTCATCAATTAAAACTATATTAGTACTTACTGAGCCTACATCTATTCCTAAATAATAATTATCCAATTAAGATTTTCTCCCTTCTTTTCTTAATTAAATCTACATATGCTTCTATTCTTGTCATATATCCTGCTTCTCCTGTCATCTCATCAACTACTAAAGTCATAATAGGAAAATCTAAATCTTTACTAACTGTCTTTAATATACTTTTAGCAACTATTTCAGGCATACAATTAAGGGGGGGTAGTATTTGAATAACACCATCATATCCCATATTATTATAATAAATGGCACTACCTATGGTTTCCCTACCATGACCTCCTACCAATGTTTCTAAATAAGGCTGTGCTAAATCAATTTTCATGTTTTCATATTTAGAACCAAAGGGATAGGAATAGACATGATGTTCAAACCAACTAGTAGGTGTTAAGGACTTTTCTACTAAAACTCCCATATTTCCAAGTCTTTTTCAATTTCTAGATTAACAAAGGGTTCAATTATTGTATATATCTCTCCAATTATACCAATTTTAATGGGTTTATGATTCTTATCTATATCTATCTTTTTTTAGCTCTTCTTTAGTTTTATAGATTAAATCTAAAACTTTTTTTTAGAACCATGAACCTGAATTGCTTTTATATAAAAATCATCCATAATTTTGTTTACTTCTTTTTTTATCTAAAGCATATGCTCTTATGATATTAGCAAATTGTGTCAAAGAATCCGTTTCTTTTATTAAATCTAAAGCTGGTTTAATGTTTTTTTACTATATCAAATAGAGACTTTGATTTTATAATCTTGCCTACATTTTCTTTAAATTCTTTCAAACCCTCCCTTGGGGACTCTAACACTATGATATCTACGTCATATCCTAAATTATATAATATATCCCTTTGAAGTATAGAATACATACCGAATCTACAAGGACCACAGCTCCCAGTAATTAATATGGTATCTGCTCCCTTTTCAATACTTTCTATATAATTTCCAATGAGGATTTTAAATGGTAAGCACATCATTTCTGGAGAATATTTTGTGCCTATCTCTAAAGTTCTTTTACTACATACAGGAGGTGGAACTACTTTGTGTCCTAATTCCTCTAAAAAAAGCTTTTCCAGCAATATAAACATTACCTAAATGAGGGAATGTTATCTTCATTCTTACCCCCCCTCCATTCCATCATATCTAAAAAGGCTTCTAATCTAGTATTAAATCCTGCCTCTCCTGTTTGTTCATCTAATGTTAATTCCATCATGGGTATATTGTTCTCAATAGCCTCTCTTAGTACTACATATGCTAATACGGAATCTAAACCACATCCAAAGGAGTTTAAATATATTATCCCATCAATAATCCTTTTTTTTAATTAAGGTATATGCTGACCCTATAATTTTTCTGCCATGAGTCCAAAAAAATCCTCTTTGGAATTAAATCTGAATAATATCTAATATCTTTTTCACATACCTCTTCTGCAACAATGATATTTATATTTTTGTTACTTAATTTACTTAGTATATCCATATTAATAAATTCATCAAACACATTGTAAGAATGACCTAGTAGTAATAATTTAATATTATCCTTTGAATCTTTATAAATATTAGTATTAGGATATTGAGATATTAGCCAATCTTTATATCTATTTTTAGAATTTGTTGCTTTTTTTTAAATGCAGACAAACTCTCTTTCTGACCTTTCCCTAAAAATTTTCCTATTTCTATATAAGATTTTTCAAAGCTATTCTTTTTATTTGGAATTATTTGAGTATCTATAATGATAGGCAAATCCCTCATACTATGTTTTATCATATCAGGTAATCCTAATATTTTAGGACAACAATATTCTCTCGGATACAAACTAATTATTTTAGGTATGAAAATATAATCTACCTTATCCTTTAAATAGTTTACATGTCCATGAAATATCTTTACTGGCAAACATGCTTCATCTACACAGCTTAAAATCCCAGAATCTAATATATCTTTGTTAGTTTTAGGAGAAGATATTACTTTATAGCCAAGTTCACAAAAAAAATTCTCCCATATAGGTAAAATTCATAATATAACATTCCCCCCCTTGGTATTCCAACTTTTTTTTATCATTTTTCTGCCTCCTTCTATCTCCTTATATTATTAACCATTGAATTAAATTATATAACTGTACAAAGAGTAAATAGTAAGATAGAATTTATATAGGGTGATTATAGTGGAAATTATTAAAACAAAATTAGATAAAAATGTGCCTATTGATAAATATTTAATTAATAAAAACCCTTGCTTTTTAGATATTGAAACAACCGGTTTTAATAGGAGTAAGGATATCATCTATCTAATAGGAATTTTATCTTTTGATAATAAAGAAACGTCTTGGATTTTAGAGCAAATTTTTATAAATAAAATTGAAAAAGAAAAAGAATTGCTTTTGGAAACAATAAAAGTACTCTCTAAATTTAACGTAATTATAAATTATAACGGTGATACCTTTGATATACCTTTTATTAACCAACGTTTAAAAATTCATAATATCAATAACTCTATACCTATTGAAAAATCCTTAGATATTTATTCTAATATTAGAAAAAAAACAGATATTTATTTGATCTTGAAAACTTGAAATTAAAAACCATAGAAAAATTTTTGGGAATCCATAGAGAAGATATTTATTCAGGAAAAGATTGTATCCAATTTTACAATGATTATTTAACTAACAAGGATAAAAAAATTAAAAAAATAAAATTCTTCAACATAATCATGATGATTTATATTATCTTTTAAGGGTTATAAAGATATTGGATATAATAGAAATGAAAAAAAACCTTCACAATTAAAATGGATACAGAAGATTTATCTTTTTTAATAAATGATATTAAACAATTAAATGATTATATAATAATTAATGGTGAAATAAAAGGAAATATTGAAAATAAAACTTTATTTTATAAGAATAACTATAAAATATTGATCTCTGATAATAATTTATTTGAAGTATCTGTAGAAATTAAAGAAGGATTAGTAACTCCAACAAAAAAATTGTTTATTTTTAAATAAACATGAGTTCCATATTCCAGATAATATAATTTGGGAATCTGATTATAATATTCCAAGCAATATTATTTTATTTAAAGTAGAAAATAACTTCATTATAAGCAACATAAAAAGTTTCATATCCTTTTTAATAAATAAAACTTTAAATAACTAAAAAAAGCAGACCATTGGTCTGCTTTTTATATGGTGGGCCTTCAGGGACTCGAAC